>QWCO01005647.1_pt1 | contig 10430 bp, 8 predicted proteins | sample 1972611 | NCBI WGS metagenome assembly QWCO01 (sample SAMN09866706, study PRJNA288562) | Human oral metagenome isolate term1_saliva, whole genome shotgun sequencing... | reverse complement strand
TGGCTGAGAGGATTGCTTTTGAAAAGATGAAACTCAATCAAGATCTGACTTCTGAAACTCTTTTACAGCCTCTTAAATTTGAGGTTACCAGAATTCCTAATCTTGAAGAAAAACTGGAACAACTCTGAAGTCTGGGCTTTGATATTGGTCAAATTAGTGAATCTGCAATAGTAGTTTATGCAATGCCAAGGGTTTTTGTACAATATCCCGTAGAACTTGCAAAGCTACTTAATTATGTACGATATTTAGAGGAAGTGAGCTTTGATCATATTATGGATGGGGTTTTTGCTACTAAGGCATGTAAGACATCGATCAAAGCAGGACATAAGCTTTCTTATCTTCAGATGAAACAGTTGCTTGAGGATGGGTTTAGGCATATTCCTGGAATGTTTGTTTGTCAGCATGGAAGGCCATTTTTTGTCAAGATGGATAAGAAAAATATTGATGGGCTTTTTGATAGATAATTTATTTTTAAAAAATAAAAAAAGAAAGAAATCAGACTTCTTTCTTTTTTAGTTTATTATTTGAAGAGTTTTGATGGGAAGTACATATCAATAAGTCCAAATGATTTGTCAATAAGGAAACTTTTTGATGTTCCGTCATTTTCTTGTCCACAAGGGTTTCCATTGAGGTCTATTCCTTCTTTAAGATTACATTTCCAAGTGAAAATTTCTGAAAGTCAGATCTTTTTGCTTGTATCAATTCCGATATTTCTTAATTTCACTTTTGTTTGATCGTTTGGTTCTTGAAGGGTATTGAATGAAGCAATTTTTCCGTGAACGATGAGTTTGTTTGTTATTTCTTCTGTTCCCTGGTTTTGAATAAGTCCGTTAATGATGAAGTTTCCTTTGAGGAAGTTTGCCTTAATAATACCATCTCTATCTGGATATCCATTTCCTAGAAATGTTTGACTTGCATTTGTGTTTGTTAGTTTTAGATCTCCGTGGATGAGAAGTATTGTAATAGGCTGACTTGTGGTTTCCATATATTTAGTTAGAGTGAGATCGCCCTCTTTTATTACAATAGTTTTCCCTGCATAGCTTCTGGGATCAATTGATCCACCATTTTTTGCACAGATTATGTCTCCATTTGGAGTCAGACTTCCCCATTTATTCCTACAAAGAGACTCAGCTCTTTTGTTTGCTATGTTGATGATATTTGAAATGTTTTCTGTGGTAGATACTAAGAGTGATGTTTTTTGTGTGTTGTTTTCGATTCCTTTTTGGTCAGAGGTTTGTACTTGAGATGATAGTCCTACGATTCCTCTGATTCCAAGATTCATCATGGTTTCTAGCGCATTTCCATTTCCAAAGATGAGAGTGTTGTCTTTTGGTCATAAAATCGGATCATCTGTTTTTGGAATGGTTTTTTCAGGATTATTAGGATCTTCTCTTAGACTATAAAAATCGTTTACACATTTTGTTTTGCTTAGTTTCTCTGTAAAGCTTTCGTGGAAGGCATTTACCTGTGCTAGATTTTCAGACTTTACATAAGCTCCAACCAAAGCAATTCCTCCTGCTTTATCGTAGATGTATCCGAAAGGATATTGATTGTCAATTCTCTGAAAGTTACATCTTAATTCTGCTGTTGGGAGTTCGTTTTGTTGTAAATTATTTAATAATCCTGCGTATATAGAATATTCGCGTCCCTTATAGGTATGAGTAATTCTTCCATAGATACCGTAGAGAGAATTTGTTCTTCCATCTTCGTTTTCTGGTATGAGTTTTCCAGCCTGTTCTTTTTGACAGTTTGTATAGAATCCTCAATTTATTGTTAGTTGAGATGGATTGTAGCTAGATTGAATTTCAGCGAGATCTCTTTGTGAATCAGTATCAAGAGGCCAAAGTCTTTCTCCTCTTTGTGAATTGTAGTAAAATCCTCTGATTTGTGCAGAGCAGCGTAGTCTTTCACCGTTTGCAGTTACCTCTTGAGGAGTGGCGAGAGCCTTTGCCTCTGTCCAGAAAAAACCACCTCCAAAGTCATTCCCTCAGACATTGAAGTGTACTGTAGAGAATTTATTTGCTAGTGTTTGGTCTTTGATTCAGTCTACAGTTATTTTGTTTTGACTTGCATTTACTCATAAAAGTAGGCTTCCTCCTAGGAATAAGACACCACTGATTCCGGCAAGAATTTTTGTAATTTTTCTTTGGTTTTGTTTCAACATACTTATTGTAATAAGATGTAAAAGTTACATGCTTGATTATACTTACTTTTTTTTATTTTGCAAAAAATCGAAGAGAAAAATCAGATTTTTTACTTTTGGATTAAAATTGTTTTGTAGGTATTTTGGTTTTTGTTTTTACTTGTATTTATTTGGGAAGTTAGTAAACTAATTGAAATTTATGCCTTAAGGAAACTCATATGCAAGTAGAAAATCAACCGGTATTAAAGGTATTTCTCGTAGATCTCGTAGATAAGCAGACTAACAAGGAAATCCTTGAAGATAGAATGAGAGAGCTTGAAAATTTGGTAAACACTTATGGGGGAGTGGTTGTTTTGCAGAAATATCAAAAAAAAGATCATCCAGATCTTAGGACTTATGTAGGGAAAGGTAAATTAGAGGAAATTATTGCTGATATGCTTCGCTTAGAGGCAAATTTGCTTGTAATCGGAAATGCGCTAAAACCTGCTCAGATTTATGCGATCAATGAAAAGTTGCGTTTGGTCAGTGAGGAACAAAATCTCAAAGAAAAGATGGTCGCTCGAGATAGGATTGATCTGATTTTGAAGATTTTTGAGAAACATGCAGAGTGAGGTGAAGCTAGACTTCAGATTGAGCTTGCTGCGATTAAGCATATGGGACCTAGAATTTATGGAATGGGGATGGAACTGAGTAGGCAGGGAGGTTCTTCTGGAAGTGGAAGCTGAGCGACAAGAGGAATCTGAGAAACCAATACTGAAAGAATGAAGAGACATTTGAAGGAGAAGGTTTTGAAAATAGAGAAGAAGCTTGTTGAGTATGAACAAATGAGAAAACTCCATCGTGATGCTCGTAAAAAGAAAGGAATGCCAACGATTGGGATCGTTTGATATACCAATGCTGGGAAGTCCTCATTGCTCAATGCTTTGACTAATAAGGGAGTTTTGGCTGAGAATAAGCTTTTTGCGACGCTGGGGACGAATGTTGGAAAGTGTTATTTGATCACAAATCCAGAAACCTGACTTGGTAAGGAGGTTTTGCTCAATGATACGATTGGGTTTATCAGAGATTTGCCTCCAAAATTGGTAAAGTCTTTCTCTTCAACTCTGGAAGATAGTATTGAGTCAGATTTTTTGCTTCATGTTATTGATGCGAGTGATCCTTTTGTTGATGAGAGAATAGAGGTTGTTCATAAAGTTTTGAGTGATATCTGAGCGCATCAGGATAAGATTTTGGTATTTAATAAGATAGATAAGACTGATGAAGAGAGAATTGCACAATTAAGAGAAAAGTATTCAGATTTTAATTGTGTGTTTATCTCGGTTAAGGAGTCGCAGGGCTTTGAAGAATTGAGGGATAAATTGATTGGAAAAGTGAAATAAAAAAATAAAACCTGACTTTTGATCAGGTTTTTGCTTTTAAATAAAAGATAAATGTCAGATATCGTGTATGAACAAAATTTTTTGATTTTTTTTCAAAAATGAATCAGAGTTTTATACCTTTTTTGTTCATTTTCCCCAGTTCTTGATAAAAAACTCGTTCTAAAGTAAAAAAACTTTCATTTTCTCTTGAAAATTGAATCAAAAGTAGTATACATACGAATGTACCTAGTACATCTTTACATTTTATGTTGTTATTGCAATGACAAAAACAGCTCTTATCGCTAGCTTGGCTGAAGAACTTGGAGTATCTAAGAAATTGGCAAAGAAAATTAAGATTCCTGCTATGAAGGTTGTTACTTTCAAGGCTGGTTCTGAATTCAAGGCTGCTGTGAAGTAATTTCTCTCTGTAGAAATAAGAAGAACTCTGACTTAGTTCAGAGTTTTTTCTTTATTTGAAAAATATAGGAAAAGTTTTGAACTATAGGAAAAGGGTGCAGGAATTCCTGCACCCCCCATCGAAAAACTTGTTGTTTCAACCTTGTCTTTCGATATATGAAGAAAGCTTTTCGCAAGGTTCATTCTATAAAAATACATTCTGATGTCAAGCTAATATAAACTTTTTTTAATTTTACTTTATGATAGGGATAGAATCTTTAGTTTATGATTATAAATAAATATAATGTCAAGAGGAAAATCGAGAAATTATATCAGATTTTTTACTTTTTTTAAATTTCCGTTTATACTTGGGCTAAGTTTTTAGTTTATTGTTATAGATATGAAACTATTTAGAAATAGTTTGGTATATGGATTAATGGTGAGTTTGCTTATTCAAGGAAGCGTATTTGCTACAGGATCTATGGCACCAAATATATGAGACATCAAACTCTCTGAGGCAATGAATCAAGATTGAGCATTTAAGGGGGCCGTTGATAATTTGACTGATTTGAGAGCCAGTTTGGAGGGCTTTAGATCTCAGCTTTCTGAGATGGATACTGCTGAAAAGGCAAAACACAAATGAAAGCTTGATGAAAATTATAAAGAAGCAAGGATTGAGATCGTTAAGATTATTCAAAATATTGATGATTCTTCAATGAGAATTGCAAGGTTGCTTAAGAAGCTTTATGATTATAAAGTACAACTTCAAAGCTCTATCTCTGAACTAGGGGAGACTAAGGCTAATCTTGAACTTGGAAAGCAATATCTGAGTCAGCTTTTGCTTTTGACTTATAAGATGCAGAGAGAAATTTATAATGAGAGTGGGACTCAGATTGATGATCTGAAGGTTTTTATGAAATCAGCAGATATTTCTCAAGTATTGGTTGGTAATGATATGCTTAATTCGCTTTTGGTGCAGATCAATGATTTGATGAAGGCAGCTACCGTTCAGGAAAAGGAAAAAACAGCACTTATTGAGAAGCTTACTTCTCTCAAGAATACTTCACAAAAACTATTGACTCAGTATCAAGAAGAAATCGAGACATTAAACCAAAAGAAAGCATATTTGATTACTTTTATGGATCTTTATCATAAAAAGAAGCTTCAAGACCTAACTCAAAAGACTGTAGCAACAGAACTAAAGCAGACTCAAGATGCTATTTCTGCTTTGGTCAAGGATATTGTTTCCAAGAATTATCGTACTGAAAACAATATGGCTGATCAAATTGCTAAACTTAATAAACAAAAAGATAGTTCAGAAAAAGAAACCTCTGAGGCTGCATGGCCTGCATATCCTGTGAGTCAGATTTCGACTGTTTTTAAGGATGCGGATTTTGAAAAGGAAAATGGTTTCAAAAATTTGAGCGTGGAAATGAGTGTTGATCAGGGAACTCCTGTTTACGCAATGAGGGATTGAGTTGTATATAGTGTTCATCAGGGAACAGATCAGGTTTCTCGGGTGGTGATTATGCATACAGATGGTTATGTCTCAGCATATTCTTATTTGAGTAATATCGCAGTAGAACCAGGAGAAATGGTTAAAAGAGGACAGTTTATAGGAAGAAGTGGAGGAGAGCCAGGAACTGCTGGTGCTGGATTTAGATCTGAGGGAGCAAATCTAACTTTTTATCTTTTTAAAGATGGAACAGCAATAGATCCGCTTACTGTGCTTGATCTTAGTGTTGTAATGGACAAAGATAAGGTTTTGCCTGAAGAATATAAGCTTAAGTATTTTAACGATCAATATGAAAGACCAATTGATGTTAGTAAAGTTTCAGTATTTAAGTGAGGAACTGCAGAGGAGAAAACTCAAAGATTTTTGAATGCTTACGCAGTAGGTACTTATAGAAATGTAGATTTTTGGGATCAGGTTGTAGCTGGAACTAATATCGATAGAGACATGGTTATTTGTATCGGATTTGCAGAATCGTCTCTTGGAAAATTCCTCTCAACAAGTAATAATATTGGAAATGTTGGAAATAATGATAGAGGAGATCGTATTGCCTATAATAATCCATTTAATGGTGCAAGATTGATCGCTTTGACTCTCAATAATCAGTATCTAGGAGATTATCACACTATTAAGCAACTCTCCAGATATGGAAATGAAGATGGAAAGATTTATGCATCCAGTCCTATCAATTGGCAGTCTAATGTACAAAAGTGTCTCTCAAAGATTAAAGGATTTTATGTTCCTGAGGATTATCCGTTTAGAACTGGGGTAAATCCAAATAGGAAGTCTGATCCAGAGGCTCGTTCACAGGCTTCTTCTGTTGTTAAAATGCAGGCAGAGAAGTCAAAAATTATGGAAAATTCAAAACAAACTAAAATTGGAGGAGTAAAAGTAAAATAAAATCAGACTTTTTATCTGTTGTTTTATGGCAAAAAAAAAGTAAGATTTTTCTATTGATTTTCCTCTTTATCCGTATATAATATAATTATACATAGAACATATATGTATATAAATGAGTTCAACTTTTTATCTCATCTCAAAAAATAAAAAGCGGTAAAATGATCTTGCCGATCTTATGATCATTAACATCAAATTTCTATTTTCTATGAAAAGGTTTGTTGTTTTGCTCTTCGGAGCACTCTTTATGACAACATGTGTATTCACAAGTTGTGATAAGGATGAGGATGTTGTTCAGACATCCTCAAAAGAGGTTGCTAAGCTAGATAATACTAGCACTCGTTCCTCTTTTCGTTCGTCTAGAGGGCAGTTTGGTACCTTGCTTGTAGACAATCTTTCTTCAAGTAGGAAGCAAACTCTCACTCTTTATCCTTATCAGTCTTACTATGTAAGAGTGAGGGGGAATCGCGTCTATCCTTTATGGTTTTATGTAAAAAACGAGAACCGTGGAAGGGTCTTGGTACGTGCATACCAGGGTAGCGATAGTGAAGGGTATGATAATGTTCGTACTCAAGACGTGGGACCTAATTATGGTACACTGTTTACTCTAGCGGGTCGGGATTTGTATAAGTCAAGGAAGTACTTGATTATTCAGATTGAAAATCCCACTAATGAAACTATATCTAATGTGATTTGGCATGCTAACTTCACAGATTAGTTTCTTCTCTGTTCTTGGGAGAAGGGTGTTTTCATCCCTCTCTTATTTTTATCTTTTGATTATAAATATCATGAAAAAGCAGATTTTGATTTTTGTGGTTTGAGTAGTGCTAGGAGGAGGACTGACTCTTGTTTGAGAAAAGATGCTCTCTAAACAGCAAATCGTTCCTGAGAAAATTCATTACTTTACGGGGACTCAGGAAGTCGATTGGAAGTCTGGATTAGAAAAGTATCCTTGGAAAGATAAGGTGGGGAGAGGTTTTTACACAAATAGTGGAACGCAAAAGACCTTGTTTGCTAAGGAAATGATGTATTTTCAGTATTATCAGGATAAAAAGGCGTTGGAAAAATCTTTTCCTTTTTATGTATATACTGGGACACTCAATATTTTGCTTAAAAATCTTGATACAGAAAAAAGTCAGCTCATTACCTTATCTCCAAAGGAGAATGCAGAAAGAGATATGGTAAGTTTTGCACAGCTCTGATCGGGGCAGAGTGTTTCAGATATTTTGACAGCACAGGTGTGGACTGATGATGAGATGGTAGTTTTTGACTATGATATGAGTGTTGAATAAGAGAAAAGTCTGATTTTCATACCTTTTTTGTATCTAGACTTTGTTGACTTAGATGATGGCTTTCTAGAAATTTCTAGAGAGCTTTTTTTGTAGGTTGAAAAAAGTTTTTTGGAACTGAAGAAGTGAGAAAGTACAAAATTTTCAAAAAATCTTGCACTTACAAGTCAAATCCGTACTCTAAAAGGAAAATAGGCTCAAAAGTCTGACTTTTTTCTTTATTTTGTAGTTTTATAACGATGAAATATCATCTTCAATTGCTCAAAAAATACCTTTCTTTGCAGGCTTCTCCTGAAGATATCGCTCAAAATTTGATCCTTAAAACTTGTGAAATTGAGGAGATTATCAAAAGAGAGCTCAAAGAAACCATTGTGATTGGACAAATCACTCAAGTGGAGAGGCATCCCAATGCTGATAAGCTCAATGTATGTCAGGTAAATTGTGGAGATAAGGGAGCTTATCAGATTGTCTGTGGGGGTCAAAATGTGGCTGAGTGAATTTTTGTTCCTGTCGCTTTGCCTGGAACCTTTTTTGAGGTGAGTGGGATTACTATCGCAAAAAGAGCTATGAGAGGAGTGGATTCTGAAGGGATGATCTGCTCAAAAGGAGAGCTTGGGATTAATGAAGATGAAGAGCATCATTGGATTTGGAATTTGGGAGTAGATTTAGATGTTAGTATCGATGAGATGATCTTTGAATTCCTATGAAGGAGAAATTTCCATGGCTTGAAAGTACTGTTTTGGAAGTTGATAATAAAAGTCTAACTAATAGACCTGATTTGACTGGACACTTTGGTGCAGCAGTTGAGCTCAATGCGATCTATTCTGATACTCAGAAAAAATACAATAAAATTCCAGAATATCTTCAGCATTTTGAGACAACTCCTATTCTTGAGGTCCTTGAACATACTGAACAAAAGTTTTCAAGAGCAATAAAAATCGCTTCAGAAGCTGTTAACACTTATATTGCCGTGGAAATTAAGAATGTTGAAGTAAAAAAGTCAGACTTTTTTTCTCGTTTACAGCTTAGAGATATTGGAGGAAAGCCTGTTAATAATTGGGTAGATTTTGCAAATCTTTTTATGAATATCTCAAGCCAGCCAATTCATATGTTTGATGCGGATAAGGTAAAGGGAGATCTTCAAGTGAGAAATGCTAGAGAAGGAGAACTCTTTGTAGATCTTTTTGAGGTAGAGCATAGTTTGAAAAGTACAGATCTTGTAATTGCAGATAATGAGAAGGTTTTGGCATTGGCAGGAGTGATTTGAGGTTTGGAATCTGCAGTTTCTGATACTACAAAAAATATTATTGTAGAAATAGCAAACTACGATCCTGTGGTAGTGAGAAAAACTGGTACGAGACTTGGTTTGAGAACCGATGCTGAACTGAGATTTGAGAAAAATATCAATCCAGAATGGAGTCTGTATTCACTCCTTTTGTTCCTAGATGAATTGAAGTATTATTCTATTACTTTGGGAAATTATGAGGTTTCTGGAGTTTGATATTTTGTTAAATCAGGATTAAAAATCTGATCAATGAAGTTTGTTCCGGCTCCAAAAGAGTATATTCAGAAGCTTGTTTTTGGTGTTGATATGCCTGATTTTGACCAAAAAATGGATCAGATTTTGACTGATTTATGATTTAAAATTAAAGGAGATGATGTTGTTGCTCCAATTTGGAGAGGGCCAGATGATTTAAATATCAAGGAAGATATTGCTGAGGAGGTTGCTAGAATCTGGGGCTATGATCAAATCGAGGAACAACCTTTGCTTGCTCAGTTAAAAAATCAAGCTATGAGTGAGGAGGTAACTATCTTGAGAACTGTTGAGGAGTTTATGGTTGAACAAATGAGGTTTGATCAGGTTGAGACTTATCCTTGGGCTCCAGAATCAGTGATGAAACAGTTTGGGGCTGATATGGAAAATTTGTATGCTTTGCAAAATCCTCTTAATCCAGAACAGCCATATTTGAGAGATAAGATGCTTTATAATTTCTTAGGTATTGCTCAAAAAAATAGTAAGTTCTTTGATGGATTTAAGATTTTTGATATTGGAAAGGTATGGAATAGAACTGCTCCTTTGAGGTCTCATCATTTGGATACAAGATATGCAGAAGATCACATTGGTGAAGATATGATGCTTGGTCTTTGTATTTATCAAAAGAATCTTGAAAATTGGCATAATGATGTTATTTTGGAGATGAAAGGAATTTTGAGTGCTCTTATTAAGCATCTTGGTGTAAGAGGAAAGATCATGCTTCAGCAGTCAGATTTTGATACTTTTCATCCTAAAAAGCAAGCAAAAATTCTTTTTAGACAAGGTGCAGAAGCGCTTGAAATCTGATATTTGGCTAGTGTACATCCTTTGGTGCTAAAGAATAATAAAATGCCGGAAACAAGTCAACTTTGTTTTATGGAGCTCAATCTTGATGTGCTTAAGAGTTTGATCGGAACAGTAAACAATGAGAAAGATTATGAGAGTTTACAAGATCAAATTTTGCGAAGAGATTTATCTTTGGTGCTAAATAAGGGAGAAACTTTTGAAAAGGTGGTTGCTGCTGTGGAAAAGGTTCATGGTGTTTCAGAAGTCAGAGTTTTTGATCTTTATCAAGGAGATAATTTGGGTGTAGATAAGAAGTCGATCTCTCTTCAGATCAAAATAAAGTGAGATGGGGCTATGACGACAGAAGAAATTAATGCCATTCTAAAAAAGGCTGTTGAAGCTGGGGAGAAGGCTGGAGCTACTTTAAGAGCCTAACTTTATTGCTGTTTGGTAAAAAATATGAAAAATCTTTTTCGAAAACTTATGCTCGTTCAGGTGATTTTAGCTGTTGGAG
>QWCO01002941.1_pt1 | contig 10468 bp, 9 predicted proteins | sample 1972611 | NCBI WGS metagenome assembly QWCO01 (sample SAMN09866706, study PRJNA288562) | Human oral metagenome isolate term1_saliva, whole genome shotgun sequencing... | reverse complement strand
CTCAATTTATATTGGATATAACGGTCAGCAAAACGAAATTGGTCTATCAGTGAAGTGAAAAACAAACTATCTCTTGATTAAAGATGACTTAAATATGTACATCAACGACCAAAACCGAACTGGAGAGTGGCAAGACTATACGCCGACACTATCAGGATCATGAGGAGGGACTCCAGCAAAATACTGATCGCAAAGATGAAGATATAAAATTATATGAAAAATGTGTTTCTGATGGGCAAAAGTTGAGTTCCAGAAGTGAACACTCTCTGGAAGACCTTATATATCGCTTCCAAATAAATCTAAGTGGGAATGGGAAAGTATAGGTGCAGAATCTCTTGTATGATGGACAGGAACAACGCTAAAAAATACCTACTGATATGCAAGTATCAATGATGGGAAAATAGAAATACTCCATTGATTTGGTCAAGCAGGAGATTGGTCTGCGATAGAATCTTGAGATATGGCTATCTCAGTAAAGTTCTTTTATGAAATAGAATAAGAAATCAGACTTTTTACCTTATTTACAATCAAAAAATATGATACTAAAAAGAAACCACCAAGAACACGGAGAGATCCAATGCAGTCTCGCAGAGATCTCTCATGGATTCATCGCAGTCAATTGATTCAAGGACTGAGAGATAGTCGACCGTATCACTTACTCTGTAAGTAATGATCCTGAGATCGAGGAAGTAGTCCAGGTTGAAAAAAAGAGACTCGTACTCAGTAAGCAACCTTGATTACAAGCAGGAGACCCTCCAATCGAGACAACGGTTGAAGAAATCTACTACGAAGAAGAAAAAACAGGGAAGATGGTAAAGAATCCAAACTATGTAGACCTCTCAGATCTAAATGCAGTCTACAAGTGGCTGAAAAATAGACCAGAATTTAGTTCTTAAGTTATAAAAAGAAAGATGATAGCAAGATATACCTCAGAGATTCCTCGATGGAAAAACAATATGGCACTAGTGATAACGATAATTACCAATAGTATAGCCTTGATAGTCTTTTTTGTAAGGATAGATTCTAGGCTTTCAGCTCTTGAGGCTTGGAAAACTGAGATACTCCCCACAAGAGTAACAATTAAAGACATACAAATTATCGAGGAAAAGATAAGGAATATCGATTCTAAGGTAACCGACATTAAGGATATGATAAAAAAATAGTTTTATATTCTAAATAAGAATACGGATGAAAGAATTATGGCAAAACAAAGCATTTAGAACACTTTGCTGGCAGGTTTTTAATGCTGGTGTGGCGTTTTTAATTAGCTCACTTGGTGGGCTGGAGTGAGATAAACAGGTTATTGTAGTAGGACTTGCGATACCTGTGCTTAATATCCTTACCAAGTGGATCAACACTAATCTCTTTGGAGATGTTGGAGTAAAAAAAGAAGAAAAGTCAGACTTTATCTCTGATACTCAAAAAGATGGAGAGTAAAGAAGTGGTAGCAAAGCAGATTGAAGAAATCTGCGAACAGATAGACAAGATAAAAGCTCAAGGAAGCGAAAATTTGAGACTTCTTGAAGAGCTCTGTAAAGAGAAGGACAGATTGGTTGCTTTATATAACTATCTTAACAAGTAATGAAGAAGAAAAAGCTAAAAAAACTAGCTCCTCCTGCTGGTGCTAAGATTCTGAGAGATGAGCGAGCATTTGGAGAGGAGACCTTGGACTTTACGATTCCAGAACTGGAGAATCCAGTAGATCCAAAATCTAATCAAGACAAAGATCCAAGCACGAGAATGGCATGTACAATCTTCTGACCTGTTAATCAGATTATCAGGCTCTTTAGACTCGATCTGACTGAGGAAGAGGCGAACAAACTCGCTAAATCTGCAATGGAATACTGTAAGAAAGAATGAGGATTCACAGGGAATGGACGATTTAGCTCGCTTGGGACAATTTTTACTGTGAAGCGATGGAATAACGAGGGAAGAAAGCAGTTTGACAAGCCTGAAGTCGTTTATTTTGCTCTTAGTCGAGGATCTGAGAAACTCAAGGAGGCACTCAGCAAAGGGCATCTGATCGGATTTACCTATAATGATGATTGGTTTAGCGACGCTTATGCAGATGCCGTAGTGGATGAAGATGTACATCTAAAATTCTGAGGGCATAGAACTAACCTTAGCAAACCTGTTCCTTTTGTGCCTCATTATAGTACATGGAATAGGGGGTATGAGGTGTCAGTCTATGATAACTACTATAACTATTTCAATGAGTACTATATAAAAAGCATAGAAAAGTACTTGGCAAAGGGAATCGATACCAGTTTTTATCTGATCTTGCCTAAAGACTCACTGGGTAATCAAGCTGACAAAAAGATCGAGGAGGCAAAAACAAACATCGAACAAGAGAAGTCAGCGAATGCCTTGCTTGGAGTATTGAGCTCTACACGAGCCTCACTTCCAAATCAGCAGAAAGCAATGGCGGATCTCGCAAAAAGCATCAGAGATGATTATCAGAATGCAAGGCCGCTTGAGCAGAATCCTAACAAAAAGGTAATGCAAGCGGTAGCTGATTTCCTCAGTTATGGATACAAGTTTGCAGATGAGGAGAGTAAAGCAGACTTTGCAGAACTAGAAAGATCGAATATAGCAAACTAGGTCAAAAGACCGCAGTGTGTCTGATGACACTTAAAAATGGATTTGAGATTGTGACAACAAGTGCATGTATTGATGTGGAAAATTACGATCAGGAAGTTGGAAATAAAATTGCACTAGAAAAAGCGATGGACAAGTTATGGGAACTGGAAGGATATAGAAACACATAATAAAGGGGGTGGAAATGCACCCCTTTGGAGAAAAAACAGTTTTTATTTGAATTTTTAAGCAAAAATGGCAAACAGACCTTACAAAAACTTTGCAAAAAAGCGACTCTGAAAGAGGGTTGACTACGATGGTGCATACTGATTTCAGTGTGCAGATTTAGCGAAGCAGTATATTAGCGAGGCACTAGAATTTGGAAAGATTGGAGCCTTGGGGGATGCTAAAGATATGCCAAAATCACCCTTCTTTGCAAACTGGGAAAAGATCAAAGGCATGAAAAACCTGATGCAGTGAGATATTATCATCAGATCACAATGACCATACGGACATGTTGCTATCGTGGATCATGTTCTCAATGGAAAAGTCTATGTTCTCGAACAGAACGGCTCAGGGAAGAATTCAGGCTCAGGTCTGGGGGCGAATTCCATAAGAATTCAGCCTTATAATCTTTCTTTTTATGACACAATTCTCAGATGTAAAAAGATCTTTGATAATCTCGTGCTCGAGAGGGAATTCGTGTCAGAAAAGCTCAAAAAGCTCGAAGGAGTCGAAGGACAAGAGAACGAAATCAAGATCACTAAGGAATACTTGGCAACTACAAGGTATGAGGTAAAATAGTTTTATTTTTATAGGAAAAGAAATGGCAGGAAATATTTTTGTTAGTCGATTGAATACCATGAAAAACAATCAGACGAGGCTCCCCAACAATCCACTAAATAAGTTAGGAGCTGTAAGTGAGAGGCTCGTTCAGTCAACACAAGCTCCAATGTCTAGGGCTCCAATTGCTCCAGTAAATAAGCCTAATCTGGGAAACTTTCAGAAGCCTATGAGCGTAGATCCAAGGATAGTACAAGCACCTAGACCAACGAGCAATATACAAACACCTCCAGCCCCTGATCAAAGACCGATGAGTATTGATCCTGCACGTGTAAATGCCACAAAATCAATGTTTATGGGATTTCAAGGGTGATTTGTAAACCCGCTTGATAGACTAAAAACAACAACTGAACAGCTTATAAAAGCTGAACAAGCCAAGCCATTTCTTAATCTCCAAGGAGATCAATTTAAGATAAAAGAAAACAATAAAGTACAACAGGAAAATGGTGTAGCTATACTAAAACAATATAAAGCTGTAGGCGACTTGATTGCTGATACTTATAAATGAGGATGGATGGAAGATGAAGAAATAAACAAGCTTTATCCAGAATTTAAGGATAAGTTAGGAAGTGCAAGGGGGGTAATGACTGAGGTATATGATGCAATCGCAAATGGAGAAGATCCTGACTTTGTTGGTATGAAACAAAGATATCCCGACCTTTTTCAAGCTAAACAGAAAGAATTACCATATAAAAATGTAAGAACTCAAGAAGAATATAAGAAAATAGATAAAGAGTCAAAAAAGATTTGGGATAATATGAGTAATATCAATACAGAAACCTTGAGTAATAATGGAAAAGAATACCGAAATCTGATGCAGACGCTCAGTTCAATCCCTGGTGAGATAAGGAATAAATATAGAATCCCTAAAGATATCAGTGATACTGAACTGAAAACTTTTGTCGTAAGCCAAGATCCTCAACTTAAGTCAGAATATGATAGAATAACAAAACTTAGGCTCACTGGAAGAGATCAGGCATTGATGAAAATTGGGGGAAGATGGCGAGATAAAATGCTCGCAAATATTCAAAGATGACCACAAAAAGCATCTGAGTTCTTCAATAATTTAAGTGAGGAATTTAGAGCAACAGCACAAGATATTAATAAGGAGAGTAATAATTGGATGAAGCCAGTTACTGCCGTTACTCAAGGAATTTTAGATACTGGGAAAGGAATAGCAGGCTGAATAAGCAATGCGACAACCGCATTTACTAAGCTTACAAATAAAGACTATGATAGTATTGGCGATTTTTCTAATGATTTGATTAATGTAGCTGGTGGAGTAGGAGAGGCAGCTCTCAATGCATTTTACCCATATGCAACTACGGCATTTAATGCAGCTGGATCAACTGAGACTGGGGAGAAAACGCTAAAAAATACTATAGGACTTATCCCTGAAGGGATTAATAATATTCTCCAAAATACTCCAGGCGTACAACAATGGTATGAGAGTCTGGATGAGTCAGGTAAAGCCTATCTTACTAATGGACTCACTATGGCTGTACTTCATAAGGCAAACACCGCTACTAAAGATACTCAATTTAATGCAAAGATGGCTCTAGGAGTAGTAAAGGATGGGGTAAAAAATGCGGTACAAAGAGGATGGAGCGCAACCAAGTTTCAAGCTTGGGTAGAAAAGGGTCTTAAAAATGTGGAAACAGGAAAATATCAAGAAGGAGCATTGGGAAGAGTTTTTAAGGAGTGAGTAAAAGAAACAACAAGTGCTCTAAAGGAAAACTTCTCAAGATATGATGAAGTGCTTAATCAAAGAAGGCAACAGGTAAATACCCTAAAAGATGAAAGAAGCACCTTAGAAAAGGTGCAAACTGAGATTAAGAATGATATAAACAATGTGAAAAGCAGGATAAATCAAGTGGGATCTTCTGTGTCTGATGGAATTAATGGGGCAGTTGTTGGTGTTAAAAAAACAGGGACAAACCTCTTAGAAGGGACTACAAAAGTTAATGAGAACATCATAACGGGGACAAAGAATATTGTAGGAGATGTAAAGTGAATGTTCAAGAAAAACAAGAATACTGTCCTATCGCCAGAGACTGAATCGCATCCAAGAGGGGGAATAAAACAGATAGCTGATAATGTAGCTGATGCGCTTTCAAAGCCCTTTAATTATGGAGCGGAGAAGATAGCAGAGGGATTAACAAGCACCTCTTCTGCACAAGACAAGCTTTTCAAGGCACAGAATCCATCACTCAATAGGCTTGGTAGAAAGGATAAATCATATGAGGTCAAGAAAGAAAAAGCAAATAGAGCAAATGAATTGATTGTAGAGAGAGGATATCTGCCAAAAAATGCTGAAGAAAGAATGAATGCTCATAGGGAGACAATGAAAGCGCTTTGGGATGAAAATATCTGAAGGGGACTTAAGGAGAAAGCAAATGTAATGGTTGATGCAAATGAGATTGCAGATGCAATGCAACAAGAGATCGCCCATTATGGGAATGGGCAGTTGCTTAGTGTACATAAAAATGATTATAAAAGGGCTATGCAAGATATTGCTAATCTCAGGAAGATGAAGAGTATTAGTATTTCTGATGCTGAAAATTATAAACAGCAGATCAATATGGCAGTAGACTGGAATAACAATCCAACGGCTGGAGAGGTATACCAAAAAGCTCTAAGAGGCGCAACAAGGAAGATAGGAGAAATCGAAGACAGGATTATTAGTGAAATACCTGGAGAATTTGCCCAATTCAAAAAAGATTACGGAGCATTGAAAGATGGTATGGAGGATGTGACAAAAGCATATCTTAAAGAAGCTAAGAGAAATGGAATGGGTATTATGGAGAGTTATGGTAGATTTGAGGGATTGGGAGATGTTTTAACTGCATTTACTAGTGGGAAGCCTCATAATATCGTAACAGGGATAGGGAAAATTGTATTGGGAAAGGCTTATGGAAGAGCTAAGGATATAAATTTCTTAATTGAAAAATGATTTAAACAACTTGCAAAAGAGCATACAAAAAGAACAGTTCCGCTAAAAACAAAACCATTTCCAGCACTTCCACAAGGGAAAGCTACAGTTGTAGGGAAGAATTGACCTATGGTAAATTCTCCCATTTCGCCAACCCCAAAGGTAAAAAACAAGGATATTGTAGAAATAGATAAAAGACCTAAGAATATTGTTGGACTAAAGACTACAAAAAAAACTTGATCCTTAGATAAATTAGGATCTCGTAAGGAAAGAAAAAAAGACTTATCATATCCAAAACAAACATGAGAAGGGGATTTTTGACCTATTTATAAAGGGATAAAGGGGGCTGAAGCAGAAAATTTTCTCATGAAACATAAGAAATGAGAAATAGAGGGAGCGTATACTTATAAGTGAGAGCCTGTTGATCTTGTACGATGAGAATACGATGAGAAAGCGGAAAAATGATTTTGATTAAGTAAAATTGCCAAAAAACATCCTGAAGTTTTGGGTAAAATTCAAGGGTTGCTTGATACTTTGCCTGAAGTCTCAAGAACGGATAATCGTATAAAGTTAGATGATGGGAAGTATCATATTACAGTTAGTCTTAACTGGAAATGAAAAGAGAAGAAGTGGGTATTGACAGCTTTTGAAATATGAAGAAACCTCCAACAAGTTGGAGGCTTACCTACAAGTATGCTCTTAAGGCAATTTAATTCTTCAGGATCACCTGAAAGTATAATGAAAAAAAATGAAAAGTCAAATCTTCTTGCCCCTATAATGAATAAGCAGAAAAACACAACGACCCCCGAGAAACCTAAAAAGATTCTCTGAAGCCTACCAGAATCTCTAAAAAAGAAAGAATCTTTTGAAACCCTACCTGAAGATGTAGATCTCCTAGAAGAATCTAAAAAAATCTGACCAAAAAGGATTGCTCCAGATAGGAAAGCTCATCAACAACTCAACCCTCAAACGGCTTTAGAGAAACTAGCAGAGCAAGAGAAAACTCGTTTAACGTGAAAGATCAAGGGGCTTAAAGAAGACTTAGCAACCCTTGATAAACTCGTTGAAAAATACGGGCAGAAGATGCCAGCAAGAACAGAGAACAATAGAAAAAAATATCCTGATCTGATCAAAGATTATGGACTCCTACAATCGCTTAAGAAAAAATACCAAACAAGCTCTATCAATGATACTAGGGGCATTATCGAAAACATTATTTCACTCAATGCTCGTAGTCTTGAGGGGATAACGCCTGAAGATATGAAGAAAGCATACATTGCACTCGTGCAAGAAGATATTTCTAAAGGCTATAAATATCCAGAAGCAGTCTTAGATTTCGTGCCTGAAGCAAGGAAGATCCTGAATGGAAGAGAAAGATACGAAAAGGGACTCTATACCTCATTTTCTGCAAAAGATGAAAGGATAAACTATGAGTATAAAGAAGAACTCGGTGCTGGGATGAAAAGACAAGATGGGAAAGAACTCACTCAGGAGCAGAAACAAGATATCGTAGAAGGAGTAAAAGATTTTGAGGAAGTATTAGGCTTAGATATGAAAAAATTAGGGGAAGAGAAAAACCGAGTCTATGTTCATCTAAATGGTAAAAATGTCTTCCTTAAAAATGGGGTTGCTGGACTCTATAGAGAAAGGGGAGAAAATATCAGTATTTCTGTTGGAGGAATAGAAACTGTTCGTCAACCACTAGGTGGAGATGTTTCATCAATTAAAGTGCATACGGTAATGGCTCATGAATTAGGGCATGCATTAGATGCAATTCAAAATTGGAATCTTTTTCCTAGTACTAAACTCTTTGATCTGAAAATAAAAATGAACAAAGCTCCAAACTGAAATGTTAGATACTGGAAATCTGATGCTGAGGTAACTGCAAGGGCGATTGAGCAATATATCTCTATAAAAAAAGGGGACACTGACTATTACGATAAGCCCGCATATTGGAAGATGATGTCCTCTTAGATGATATCATAGAAAAAGGGATCAGTATCAAAGATGAATGAGAAAATACTACCTATACCCTTGAACAAGATGGAGTTTATGTTACCTGGCATTTGTGAGATAGAGTAATGAGAATCCTGAAAAAGAAATGATTACTGAAATAAAAGAAAAAAGAGACTCTAGGAAGAAGTCTCTTTTTGCTATCGGGAGCCTATCGCAGAGGCGATTACTCTATGATAGAGTAATTTCTATCAACACAAGAATTATACTCAAAAAATCGGGAAATGCAAGAGAAAGTTATTAAAAGTAGTGGAGCAATCTACTACTTTTATAAAAAAAATCTGACAAATAGTCAGACTTCTTTTTTCTTTTTGAAAAAAGCCCTCTCTTTTGAGAGGGCTGTACCTGTACAGTGTTAGTGTACAGATTGGGTGGTAGATTGCAAGAGGTTATTGACTAGCTTCGCAGTCTCTGCAAGCTCCTTGTTGCTTGCATGGAGATAGCGAGTAGTAGTCTGTATCGAGCTGTGCCCTGCAATCTTCTGAATACGGTAGATATCAGCTCACTCTCTTGCAAGATGAGACAAGTAAGTATGTCTCAAGGTGTGAGCTGAGAATTTTACTCAGCTTTTTTTGCTTATTTCCCTTATTCTCTTCCCAATCTGGGAATAAGTATAAGGAGATAGTCTTGACCCTGTGTGCTTGCTCAACATCTCTTCACAGAGCTTATAAGTATAAATAGGGGGGAATACTGATCTCAACTTTGATCACTTCCCTATTACAGAGAGTTGATAAACCTCTCCGACGAGGGTTGCATTCCTTATCTGCGATCTCGTAATAGAGCAAAATTCTGCTAATCTCACTCAAGTCGTGAGGAAAAAAGATAAAACAACATAATCAAAAAAATCATGTAAACGAGCGGTATTCATAATCCTAGCTATCTGCCTACTGGATAGACTTTTTGCTTCCTTATCAATCCTCTTTGGGCTGATAAGCCTGCGAGGATCAACGACATCATATCATTCCGCAATACAAAACTTCAGAAAACTCTTGATTTGAGAAAACTCAGTATAAAGAGTTGAAGTCTTATACCTCTTTTTTCTGAGGTAAGTCTCGATCTCCTTGGCGGTAATAGTTCTCCAAGAGAGCGAACGAGAACACTCCTCGTAGATATGAAGTATCTGATTATAATACTTATTCACAGTCTTTTTTGAGCTTCCTCTTGCGAGGAGGTTTGCTACATATAGGTCAAGAACTTTTTGGAGTTCAGTTTTCATCTTTGGCTTCTAATTGATTAAAAGCCGCCAAGATAATGTCGCTATCAGCCTTGCTGAGATAGCGAGTCATTTCTACAGATTTCGTTCTCTGTCGAACAGAGAAGGTCACTGCTACATACTTCCCAGACTTCGCTCTTTGAAGAGCTGTCTGGTAGTGAATTCATTCCAACTCTGCAAGCTCAGAGAGCTTGTATATTTTTAGTTGCATTTTTAATCTAAAACAATATAAAGAAGTTGGAATGTACCTTGGCGGGTCGTTCTAGGACCTCTCTTTATGAGAGGTTTTTTTGTTCTTGTGAGTTCATAAATTCACATCTTTTAAGCCAATATCTCGGTTTAAAATATGGATCGTTATGAATAGCCCTCTTGTTTTTATCCAAATACTTTTGAATAAGTAGCGAATAAACAAGATTTTTAATTGTAGTCTTATCAAGTTGATCCGTTGGCTCATCCCCTCAAGTAAGTTTGCGGATGATTTTTGCTTTGATCTCTTTATTCAACTCGACAGTGAGTTCTGGATCAATAGCATTCAAAAGTTGCTTAGCCTCTCGCAAGGCTTCATTGAATCTACGGCTTGTTATTCTCATTTATATAATGATAAAAAATAAAAAAACTAATAACCAAGTCTCACGCTCCCTATAGGAGCATATCAGACTTTTATATCTCTACATTGCTTTCCGATAGTGGAAAGCTTTTTTCATAGCATCTCTGCTATGTCTTGGAGGCAATACCCCTGCCTCCTTAGGTCGCGAGCTTCTCTTATCTCCTCAGGTGTGGAGTTGTATCTGGTATTGATTCAGGCTTTATGTCTCCATTCCCTCTGATAAGAGTTAATGAAGAATCTATTCATTGAATTCAATGTATTTAGGAACTAAAGTAAGAGAGAT
>QWCO01001742.1_pt1 | contig 10486 bp, 9 predicted proteins | sample 1972611 | NCBI WGS metagenome assembly QWCO01 (sample SAMN09866706, study PRJNA288562) | Human oral metagenome isolate term1_saliva, whole genome shotgun sequencing... | reverse complement strand
GTGCATCGTGAGTTGCGGCGAACCGGGGTAGTGGTCTTTCCCAAAGCAGTAGCCCATGTGCCGGAGAATGGGGGCGGCCACGTTGGGTTCGGCCCACACGTCGATGGGGCTGAAGTGCGAAAGCGGGCGCAAGTCGTCGAGTCCGGCCACGTGGTCGAAATGTTCGTGGGTGAGGAGCACGGCTTCGAGTGCCGGCACGGCGTAGGGGTGGCGCGGCGCTTCGTGCAGTCCGGCGGCGCGGGCCTGTTCGTCGCTCATTTCGGCGACGTGCCGTTCGTGGTAGGGGAGGGGAGAGTCGGGGCGGTGCGGGTGTTCGGCGATGAAACGCAACATTTGCGTGCGGAAGTCGGGCCCGCAGTCAATGAGCAAGAGGCGGTGGTCGTCGGTTTCGAGCAGGGCCGAGCAGCGCAAACGGCGGTCGCGCACATCAGACGAGGTGCAAACGGCGCAAGAGCAGCCCATTTGGGGCACACCGGACGAGGTGCCGGTGCCGAGAAAGTAAAGTCTCATGAGCAAAATGAATCGGTTGGAGCGCAAAGATACAACTATTTCGCTGCGCAGGCGCGTGCGATTGTCTGTTAATGCGTAACTTCGTGCCACCTTATGAAAATGAAAGAAACTATCTTGCGCACGGACGGCACTTCAAGTCGCCCGCGCTATTCGTATCGTGACATTTGGAAAATCGCCTTCCCGCTGGTGCTCAGTTCTGTCGTTGAGCAACTGGTGGGCATGACCGACACGGCCTTTTTGGGACGTGTCGGCGAAGTCGAGTTGGGCGCCTCTGCGCTCGGCGGCATCTTCTTCATCGCCGTGTTCATGTTGATTCTCGGGTTCTGTTCCGGGGCACAAATCCTCATGGGGCGGCGCAACGGCGAGAACAAACCCGAGGACATCGGCAGTGTGTTTTGGCACAGCCTGATCTTCCTCGCGCTGCTCTCCACCCTCCTGCTCGTCGGCACGCAGTGCTTTGCGCCGGCGATGCTGCGCGCCATCATTTCGTCCGACGCCGTGTATCACGCCGCCTGGGCCTACCTGGATTGGCGCATGTGGGGCATCTATTTCAGCATGGTGGCCTGTCTGTTTCGTGCCTTTTTTGTGGGCACCACGCAGACGGGGGTGCTCAAATACAACGCCGTGGTGATGGTCTTGGCCAACGTGGTGCTCAACTATGCTTTGGTGTTCGGACACTTCGGTTGTCCGGCGCTCGGCATCGCCGGGGCGGCCATTGCCTCGTCGCTGGCGAGCGGCATTTCCATGCTCTTCTTTGTGTCTTACACCGTGTTGAAAGTTGACTATCGTCGTTACGCCCTCGATCGGTTGCCGAAATTCAAATTGCGTCTGCTCGGCAAGATGCTCAGTGTGAGCTTGTGGATGATGGTGCAAAGCTTCCTGTCACTGAGCACGTGGTTCCTCTTTTTCATTGCCATTGAGCATCTCGGTCAGCGCGAACTGGCTGTGACCAACGTGATGCGCACCATTTCGGGCTTCACGTTCATGACAGTTTCTGCCTTGGCGTCGACGGCTTCGACCCTGGCGTCCAATTTTTTGGGCAGCGGCTGTCCCACAGCGGTGCGCCCCATGATGTGGCGCGTGGTGCGCCTGTCTTATTTCATTCTGGTGCCGGTGTGGCTGCTCATTGTGATTTTCCCGACTGAGGTGATGAGCGTGTTCACCGATGAGGCTCCGCTCATTGCGGCAGGCGTGGCTCCGCTGCGTGTGCTGGCCTTCAGCTACCTGTTTCAAATTCCGGGTTTCGTGGCGTTTCAAACCATTTCTGGTACGGGCAATACCCGCACTTCGTTCTACGTCGAACTGTTCTCGCTCGTGGTCTACTGCACCTTCATTTACTATGCCGTTTATGTGCAGCACTGTTCTTTGGCGGTGGCTTGGCTGAGCGAAACGTTCTATTCTTTCTGTATCCTGCTGCCGGCGCTGTACTACATGCGCTACGGCCGTTGGTACCGGAAGCAGATCTAAACAAAGGGGCGTCGGCGCGGTCGCAAAGTTGCCGCGCCGTGCGAAATGTGCGAATAAAGTTTCTGGAACGACACAAAATGTTTATATTTGCGGTGCGTGCCGCGAAGCACTCCGACATCGGATCGCCTTCGACGAGTAAGTATTTGCGTCGCACATCGTTCTTACAAAGCGAATAACTCTCAGACAATGAAACGTTTGCTCCTTTTCCTTCTCCTCGTCGTGGCGACGCTCGGTGCCGCTGCCCAGCAGACCGAAACCGCCGATGTGTATCTGCGTGATGGTCGCGTGGTGCGCGGGCACATCGTCGAACGGATGCGCGGCGGCATGATCCGAGTGCAAACGCCCGAAGGCCAATCCTTCACGTTCCTCCCCGCACAAGTGCTCAATGTGGTGGACCTTCGCGGTTTTTCGCCTTTTGTCTCCTCGCCCTATTGGACTGCCTACGCCGAAGTGGGCTACACCACACCCAACCAATACGACGTGCAACTTACGGGCGGTGTGCAACTGCGCAACTTCCTTTTTGTCGGCGCCGGTCTGGGCTATGTGGCACAACCCGACGCAGAGGCCAATGCATTGCCGGTCTACGCGGCAGGGCGCTTTCTGCTGCCGCTGGCCACGGGGCTGAAACCCTATGTCGACGCGCGCTTGGGCTATGCTTTTCCGCTGGGCGGCGAACAAGTGTCGGGCGGTGCGTTCTTCGGATTGACCACCGGTGTGGAGCTCAACCACTGGATGTTCGGCATGGGCTACCAAGGTGTGTGGCTGCATCGTGACGCCGTGAGCGAGTGGAGTAGGCTGCCGGTGCGCGAAGGACTGGACACGCAAGGTTTCACGCTGCGCCTCGGCTACCGATTTTGAAGACCACGGAAGCGCCGTAGTGCACGAATAGATGATGGACAACATTCAACTTATATACTCACAAATGAAAAAGATTTTCTTCCTGTTCGCCCTGCTTTGTGGCTTTGCCTATTCCGCTGCTGCTCAGAGTTTCGATCCCGATGTGATCTATCTGCGCAACGGCAAGGAACTGCGTTGCCGCATCGTCAGCATCAATCACGGTGAATCGGTGACTGTGCGCCGACAAAGCGGTGCGCAAGAGGTGTATCGTTTGACCGATGTGGCGCGCATCGAGTTGCGTCCGCGCGATGAAATGAGCCAAATCGATCGCCGTCCGATGAGCACCTCATCTATGACGGGCGCGAACGACGACAATGTGGCGTTGCGCGGTTATGCCGAAGTGGGTCGCGTGTTGCGCGAAAACACTTCGCGCACAGAATTTTCCGTTTCCATGGGCGCCGGCTTCAATCGGTTTGCCTATGTGGGCTTGGGGGCCATGGCACAGCGTTTCGACCACCTCGTGACGAGCAACAATGCCTTTGCCGATGCAGCGTTCATTCCTGTTTATGGCGACGTGCGCTTCCTCATTCCCACCGGACTCTCAGTGCGCCCCTTCATCGGACTGCGCGCCGGTATGACGATCCCCACCCTCGGCGATAAATTTGAAGGCGGATTCTACGGCAGTGCAGTGGCCGGTTTGGAATACAAGAACTTCACCCTCGGCGCCGGTTTCACGCACCAGGAATTGCAGTACAAGAACGGCTATGTGGTGGACGCCAACGGTGTGCGCACTGACATCAAGGAGAACCTCCATTTCCTTGACGGCTTCACCCTGCGTGCGGGTTTCACCTTCTGAATCCCCGTTTCCTCCACAAGATAAACATCGTTTTGTTTTCATGTGCCCCGTCGCGCCTACTCGTCCTTTGGGCGAGAGGGGTGACGGGTTTCTATTTTGCCGTCGGCCGTGATCCGATTTTGTTGCGTCGGCCGTGCGGATCGTGTGGCGAAGGCTGCGGGTGAGACGGGGCGGGGCGGGGAATTTGGAAGCGAACGTTGTCCAATTCGGGCAAATATCGTAATTTTGTCCCATCAATCAGCAATAATATGTCTTCCAATAAGATTATCCTCACCGGCGACCGCCCCACCGGTCGTCTCCACATCGGCCACTACGTCGGTTCGCTCCGTCGGCGCGTAGAACTTCAGAACGCCGGCGACTACGACAAAATGTTTGTCTTCATTGCCGATGCCCAGGCCTTGACCGACAACACCGACAACCCGGAGAAAGTGCGCCAAAACGTGATCGAGGTCGCACTCGACTATTTGGCTTGCGGACTCGATCCGGAGAAGGTGACGCTTTTCGTGCAGAGTCAAATCCCCGAATTGTGCGAATTGGCTTTCTATTTCCAGAATCTGGTGACGGTGAGCCGCCTGCAACGCAACCCGACGGTGAAAACCGAAATCGGCATGCGTGGATTTGAAGGAAGCATCCCCGTGGGTTTCTTCACTTACCCGATTTCGCAGGCTGCCGATATCACGGCTTTCCGTGCCACGACGGTGCCGGCCGGCGAAGACCAGAAACCCATGATCGAGCAAGCCACGGAGATCGTGCGCCGCTTCAACCACATTTATGGCGACACGCTGGTGGAACCTTCGATCATGCTGCCCAACAATGCGGCTTGCCTGCGCCTGCCCGGTATTGACGGCAAGGCGAAGATGTCGAAATCACTCGGCAACTGCATCTACCTGAGTGAAACGGCCGAGGAAATGGCCAAGAAGGTCAAGGTGATGTACACCGATCCGGAACACCTCTCGGTGAACGATCCGGGACACGTGGAGGGCAACGTGGTGTTCACGTACCTCGATGCGTTCTGCACGGACGATCATTTTGCACGTTATTGGCCCGACTACGCGAACCTCGACGAATTGAAAGCACACTACATGCGCGGCGGTCTGGGCGACGTGAAGTGCAAGAAGTTCCTCGAGAAAGTGCTCAACGAGGCGCTCGAACCGATTCGTGCGCGCCGTTTGGAATGGCAGAAGGACATCCCCGCCATCTACGAGGTGCTGCGCAAAGGAAGCGAGGCCGCTCGCGAAGTCGCTGCCGACACCTTGGCCGACGTGCGCCGCGCAATGAAAATCAACTACTTCGAAGACGCCGATCTCATCGCTGAACAAGCTGCACGCTTCGCAAAAGGCGAGTGAGAACAGCGCACTTTTCGCGAATTTCGTACGGAAAATTGCGCTGATCACATAGACAATGACATTTTTCGCCCGTTTTTTTGGCAGGATGAGGAATAGTCATTAACTTTGCGCTTCGGAAAGTAGGGTGCGCGAGCATCTACCGACTCGAAATACAATAATATCGATATATACAACAATGAAAAGAACGTTCCAACCCCACAATCGCAAGCGAAACAACAAGCATGGTTTCCGTCAGCGCATGGCGACTGCCAACGGTCGTCGCGTTTTGGCTTCTCGTCGTGCCAAAGGCCGTAAGAAGCTCACCGTTTCTGACGAAGTACACGGCAAGAAATAATTGCCGGCTTTCGAAGCGACACACATCGCGAGAGCAACTCCCGGGGTTGTTCTCGCTTTTTCTTGTCCGATGGCATACCTTTGAAACACTGCACATTGGCGCGCGAAGTGTGCGGGGAAGAGCTTACTTTTTTTGTGAGTAAATTTTGTGCTTTGCACAGTTTGCTGTATTTTTGCAAGAAGAACAATCCCCAATTCTCCTAAAATGAAAAGGATATTTTACGCAGCCCTCCTGGCGATTGCAAGTTTGCTCGCCAGTTTCCCTGCTGCGGCACAGCACTTCACTTGCGCTCAATACGAGACAGATGCCAAGAGATGGCAAGACATCGAACAACTCTTCAAACGCCAAGGTTGGGCGCAATGGGCGCTGGCCGTGAAAGACGCGTTTCCGCTGAACAATGACCGTTCGATTCAATTCAAGTATGTGATCGCTTCGGATGTGGCGTGCTCGCAAAAGCAGTTGACAGATTTGGTGCAGAAGTGGATCACACTCGAGCACCCCAATGTGTTGCCGCTGCCTTCGGGACAAACCGTCGACCTCAAAGTACAGACCCTTTGGGACAACGTGGCGCACTCTTATCGCGTGTTTTCGGCCGCTTACGTCAGCGCAAAGTCGGAAACCTTCGTCGAATTCAAAGAAAATCGTTTGCGCATCACCGTTACTGTGTCGCGCTACGTGATGGGGGCAGCAAGTCCCTTCCAAATCAATTCCGACACGCCGCTAGTCGGCGACTGCTATCCCTTTGACCTCAATGGGAAATGGAAAAACGTGCTGGCCATGGCTTACATCAACAGCAATCAGAAGGCACTCGACCAAGTGGCCAGTCTGCTCAATTACCTCAACCGTCACACGGCCACGCCCTCGAAAGCGGACAAAGATTGGTGAAGCTTGACCGTTGAGGCGCGGGCCCGCTTACATCGCTCCATCTTTTGGGCGAAATCTCCCATCTTTTGTCGGAATAAGGGAGGGAAAACCGAGAAACGTTGTAACGTGCGGCCGAAAAGGCGTACTCCACGGGGCGATACTTGCCGGCGTGAAGAAATACTACTCGGCGGAAAACAAGTAGCAACCCAATGAGCAACGAGTAGCGGCGAGATAAAACACGTCTCCTCCCGTCGGCTCGAAAGAGGCAGCCGGGAGTTTGCCAATTTCCCCCGTGTTGTTTCCGGAACGTCCGTTCTTGCTTCATCTCCTAACGCCGACTCCGATTCGGATCAACCGGCCCTCTAAATAAAATGTCATTCGCCAAGAGGAAACATGACCTTCAAAGAGTTCTTTCACAAATTGACCAGTCGTTACCTGTGGGGTAACTTGATCGCCATGGCACTTGTGCTCGTGGCGCTCGTGTTGGGTCTCTTCCTCTTCCTGAATGCTTACACCCACCACGGTGAAACTGTGGTGGTGCCCGATTTGCGCGGTCAGCGCTGCGAAGTTGCGATCAATCGCCTACGTCAGTTGGGACTGCGTGCGGAGATTGCGGACACCGGCTACAATGCGCTACTTTCGGCCGACGCTATTCTCGACCAAAACATCCCACCCGGCGGACGCGTCAAGCTCGACCGCTTGTTGCTCCTCACCATCAATTCTGCAGAACCGCGACCAATTGTCCTGCCGGATATTGCAGACAACAGCTCGCTCCGCGAAGCGCGCATGAGATTGGAAGTGTTGGGTTTTAAACTCACACCGGTCAAGCGCATTCGCGGCGACCGAGACTGGGTCTATCGCATCGAAGCGGCCGGTCGCGAGGTGCACGCAGGCGATCGCCTGAATGTGAACATTCCCCTCACCCTGGTTGTCGGCGACGGCGTGACGGTCGATGACTATGGTGCGCGCGATTCTTCGTCCTCCTCTTTCGACGTGGCCGATAGCACCCTCTTTTCCGGTTCCACGGAGTGAGCGACAGCGCGAACACCCCGATTGTCTTCTCTCGTCGCGCCTAACTGCGGACCTCTGATCCGTTTTTCTGCCGAAACGCCGCCCCCCCCCCGCGAATTCCCCTTTTCCCCAACTTCTCCCCTCCATCGAATGAGTAAATTCTCTGCTGAACATAGCGACCGATCGTTGCCGGCTTCCTGTTTCTCCGCTGAAACTTTTTCTGCTGCAGGAGAACATAGCGAAGAAACGGCATTTGATACCGATTGGGAGGCCGATTTAGAAATCGAAGAAGGGAATGAAATGCCCGCTACCGGCGATGAGCTTTACGAGCACTACCGTGCCGTTGCCGACCCCGGCCAGCAATTGTTGCGTGTCGACAAGTTCCTGATCAATTTGATGCACGACACCTCGCGCAATCGCATTCAGGCAGCTGCCGATGCGGGGTGTATTCACGTGAACGGCCGCGCCGTGAAACGCAACTACCGCGTAAAACCCGGCGACGTCGTCACCCTCATGCTCAGTCGCCCGCGTTACGACAGCAGCGTCAAGGGAGAAGACATTCCACTCGAAATCGTCTATGAAGACGATCAGTTGTTGGTCATTAATAAGCCCGCCGGCATGGTCGTTCACCCCGGTTGTGGAAATTACAGCGGTACGCTAGTCAATGCCGTCGCATGGCATTTGCGCGACAACCCCAACTACGATCCCAACGACCCCACCGTCGGTTTGGTACACCGCATAGACAAAGATACCAGTGGCCTGCCTGCGCCCAATTCTTCCACAAAACCACCCGACGTCGGTACAACGCCTTGGTCTGGGGCAATTGTCAGGACGACCGTGGACGGATTGAGGGAAATATTGCGCGCAACCCCAAGGATCGGTTGCAAATGGCCGTCTTCCCGCCCGACAGCGGCATCGGCAAACCCGCCGTCACACACTACACCGTGATGGAACGCTTCGGCTATGTCACCCTTGTGGAGTGCGTGCTCGAAACAGGCCGCACCCACCAGATTCGCGCTCACATGAAGCACATCGGCCACCCACTTTTCGCCGACGAACGCTATGGAGGCGATCAAATTCTCTGGGGTGCTCGCAGTTCCAATTACACCGCCTTCGTACGCAACTGCATGAACGTCTGTCCGCGCCAAGCACTCCACGCCTGCACCCTCGGTTTTCGCCATCCCGTCAGCGGCGAAGAAATGGATTTCGAAGCCCCTTGGCCTGCCGACTTTGCTTCGCTCATCGAACGCTGGCGCACCTACACCGCCCATCTCATCTCTCGTTAGAAACATCCTCTTTCTGTCTTTCTCATGAAGAAGAAAATAGCCATAGTAGCCGGAGGCGATTCCTCCGAGCATGAAGTATCTTTGCGTAGCGCAGCCGGCATCCTCTCGTTTATGGACGCCGAACGTTACGACTGCCGCATCGTCGCTCAGCGCGGCCGCGACCTGCACGTCTTAGACGGCGAAAAACAATATCCCATCGACCTTCGTGATTTTTCTTACGAAATCGACGGACAACGCCACCGGTTCGATTTCGCCTACATCACCATCCACGGTGCGCCGGGTGAGAACGGCATCTTGCAAGGTTACTTCGATCTCATCGGCCTCCCCTACAGCACCAGCGGTGTTCTCGTCGAAGCCCTCACTTTCAATAAGTTTGCGCTCAACAATTACCTGCGTTCGCTGCCCGGTATCCATGTCAGCGACAGCCTCATGGTGCGCCGCGGCGAAAACCTCCCCACGCCCGCCGAAATCGTCGAGCGCGTCGGTTTGCCCTGTTTCATCAAACCCAATGCCGGCGGTAGTTCCTTCGGCGTCAGCAAGGTGAAAACCCTCGACGACGTGATGCCCGCCATTCACAAGGCAATGAACGAAAGCGACGAAGTCATGATCGAGCGCCAGCTCGTCGGCACGGAAATCACCTGCGGCTGTTTCCGTCGCAGCAACGGCGAAATCGTCTGTTTCCCCATCACGGAAGTAGCCCTCAAAGGCGGAGAATTTTTCGACTACGATGCAAAATACGAAGGCAAGAGCGACGAGATCACACCTGCCCGCATTGCGGAATCCACAGCCGAACGAGTGCGCGAGACCACACAATACATCTACCGCCAACTCGGTTGCTACGGCATCATTCGCATCGACTACATTCTCTCGGGTGAGCGCGGACAAGAGCAAATCAACTTGCTTGAGATCAACACCACACCCGGCATGACCCCCGCCTCCTTCATCCCGCAGCAAGTGCGCGCTTCCGAGTTCGAAATCGCCGACGTGCTTTCCGAAATCATCGAGGGCCGTTTCTAATCCCGTAGCCATGCGACAAATCCCCGCAGAGTTTGACGATATCCGCCCCTACGCCGATCATGAAGTGCGCGAACAATTCGAAGTGTTGCTCCACGATCGATTGTTCATGCGCATACTTCGCGGTTTCGTCCCCCTTCCCGCCGCGATCATTCGCGGCTTTCTGCGTCTTACCTGTCTCGGCGTGCACAGTGCACTCGGTTTCCAGAAACGCTACATGTACCGTGTGATGCAAATCCTCATTGCCCACACCACGCGCAAGCTCACCTTCGACCACAGTGCCATCCCCTCGCACACGGCAGGCTACACCTTTATTTCCAACCACCGCGACATCGTACTCGACTCCGCTTTTCTCGATGTGCGCCTCATCAAAGCGGGATTCCCCAACACGGTCCAAATCGCCATCGGCGACAATTTGCTCGTCTATTCCTGGATCGAACGCTTCGTGCGCATGAACAAAGCTTTCATCGTGCGGCGTTCCGTCGGTAAACGCGAACTTCTGGAAGCCAGTCGCCACATGAGTCGCTACATGCACTGGGTGATCGCCGGCAAAGACGACAACATCTGGATCGCCCAGCGCGAAGGCCGCGCCAAAGACTCGAGCGACCACACCCAACCCTCTGTGCTGCGCATGATGTCGCTCGGCGGCGACGGCAGCGCTTGGGAGAACCTCCGCGACATGCACCTTGTGCCGCTCACCATCTCCTACGAGTACGATCCCTGCGACTACCTGAAAGCCAAAGAATTCCAACTCAAGCGCGACAATCCCGCCTACAAGAAGACGAAGCAAGACGATCTCGACAACATGCGAACCGGCATCATGGGCAAGAAAGGGCGCGTGCATTATTGTCTCGCCCCCTGTGCCGACGCGTGGATCGACGACTATCGCGCTTTGCCCGACAAGGAAATGTTCGAAGCCGTGGCGGCACGCATCGACCGCGAGATTCACGCGCGCTACCGC
>QWCO01005199.1_pt1 | contig 10507 bp, 9 predicted proteins | sample 1972611 | NCBI WGS metagenome assembly QWCO01 (sample SAMN09866706, study PRJNA288562) | Human oral metagenome isolate term1_saliva, whole genome shotgun sequencing... | reverse complement strand
AACGTTTTGAGGCAACTGACTTTGTCAGGTTGCAGCCACATTTGTAAGCGACTAAAGTCGCAACAACTGTGTCAATTGCACCAATTTAGTAAGAAAGTATAAAAAAGAACACCCCGAAAGGTGCTCTCTGTAAGTATCGTAATTCTTTTGAATTAACGTTTACTAAATTGTGATGCTTTACGAGCTTTCTTAAGACCTGGTTGGGGCACCACTTATTTCATCTAATTTCAAAGTGCTTTAAAATCAACGTTTTCATAAGTTTTCAAAACATAAAATTTCAACTAATTTTAATCAATTTCATCAAAATAAGGTAAACTTTCATAAAAAATAAGCAAAAATCGAACCAGAATATCAAAAGTTTCCCTTATTTAGTTTTACAGAAGTGAAATAGGGATTCACTACACGTCAATATACGGTAGAAACCTTGATTTAAAGCGATTCTTGAAATTTCAAATTTCACTACATTGCAATAAAAATAAGCCGAATCACTACCTTTTTTTGAAATAAGAATATTGATTCGGACAATTAAAAGTAAGAGGAACTCAAATGTAAATTGGAGTTCCTTTTTTGTATATTTTTCAAATAACGCCTCTACACTATTTGTAGCAAATTCACCACTACAGTTTTATCTTAGTTAAAATAAGTTAGAATATGTAAGTGAGTATCAGATATACCAAGACATCGTCACCATCTAAGGTATATTCAAAATACAAAAGTTGACCAACTAGATTTCTGAATATCCTTATATATCCATTCTCAAAATTGGTTTAAATAGCGTAGTCTTTTAAACTAGTTTTGAGAATCTAAAAAATCTTCCTACATATGTAAGAAGATTTTTTAGTTCAGAATGATTAGATTTAGCTAATGGATACCTATCCTACCCACTCACCGTTAGCATTGACTCGATAGCCATCGGGTGTAGTGGTGTTTACTAATAAATCTCCTGAATTATAGGTATAGTACCATTTACCAGAAACTGTAAACCAACCTGTCTTCATAGCTCCAGCAGTATCAAGATAATACCATGATCCTTTGTCTTTAACCCAACCAGTAGCCATTGAACCTGATTCGTTTAAGTAATACCATTTAACCCAACCAGTAGCCATTGAACCTGATTCGTTTAAGTAATACCATAAGCCTTTATCTTTAACCCAACCAGTAGCCATTGAACCTGATTCGTTTAAATAATACCATAAGCCTTTGTCTTTAACCCAACCAACTACTCCCTGATTAGAATTCTTTTTAGGTTTAGCTACATCAGTTTCAGTTTTACCTGTTCCTTCTTTAGGTTTAGCTACATCAGTTTCAGTTTTACCTGCCCCTTCTTTAGGTTTAGCTACGTCAGTTTCAGTTTTATCTGTCCCTTCTTTAGGTTTAGCTACGTCAGTTTCAGTTTTACCTGTTCCTTCTTTAGGTTTAGTTACGTCAGTTTCAGTTTTACCTGTTCCTTCTTTAGGTTTAGTTACGTCAGTTTCAGTTTTACCTGTTCCTTCTTTAGGTTTATCTACGTTAGTTTCTTGTTTTATATTATCTACTTTTTCAACGATGATATCATTACTAGTAGATAAATTTGATTTAAGAACATCTTTTATATGTTCTGATGTTACATAGAACTTAACAGTTTCAGGAATTGCAAATGTATCTTTTTTCACAGAAAACTCTGTACTTTTATTCTTAATATGAATTTCCTTTAATGAATCTAAGCTGCCACTTAGGAAGAAGGACGGCAATGAGTTGATATTATTACCAATTGTTAATCTTTTTAATTTTGGTAAACCGTTCATGACATGTTTACCAAAATTTTTAACATTATCTGGTAATATAAGTTCTTTTAATTCTAAATTACGATAAAATGCTAAACGTTCAATAGTTTCTAAACTATTTGGTAAGCTAATTTCTTCAAGTTTAATCGCATCTTCAAATGCAAAAGTACCGATTTTTTCTAAACCATCGTTCAATTCGAGTCTTTTCAAATAAGAATTTTTATCAAACGAATATGATGTAAGTTCTTTTGTCTCCTTAGGTGTTTTATAACTTTCGTCATTTTTTTTACTTGGATAACAAATTAATTTGGTTTTATCTTTTGAAAACAAAACACCATCAATTGAGGCAAACGATTCATTTCCTTCTTCAACATCAACATGTTTTAAGCTAGTAGTATTTTTAAATAGATTACTTCCTAATGTTTTAACCGATTTTGGTAATGTTAGTTTCTCTAAATTTGATAAATTAGCAAAAGCCTCATGTGATATTAATTCTAATTTTGAACTTGAGGAAAAGGTTAGCTTTTTCAATTTTTGACTAAAAGAAAATGCACTTGTCCCAATATATTCTAGAGATGCAGGCAATTCAATCTCTTCTAATTCAGAAAAATTAAAAGCTTTATCTTCAATTTTCTCCAGCTGACTGCCATTCTCAAAAATAATAGTTTTAGCTTTACTTCCATGGAAGCCGTTTTTTTGTATTTTTTTTATGCTTGATGGAATAGTAATAGAGCTAGGATAGTAGATAATTCTACCTGTTTCATCTGGATAATAACTAAAAGCTTCACTAGCTACTTCAGTAACGGTAAATACTTTATCACCTACTGTGATTTTTGTAGGAATCGTGAATGATTTTCCATCTTGACCAGCTTCAAACTGTACAGGAGTCACTCCATTACCCACTTGAACAGTTCCTATGTTGCCTTCTACAGTTAGAACCTTATATTTGATATTATTTTGTTTAATAATACTTCCAACTTTAGTTTCTTTGATCACTTCCGAACTAGGTGTATTTGCTAGAATTGGTTCATTAGGGACATATGCTGCTAATATAACCGCAGCTGTAGTTAATGATAATACTGTTCTTTTTTTCATATAAATTTCCTTACATATTTATTTTCTAATAGATATAAAACTATAACTTTGCTAGCCGTTGTTATAAAAAGTTTTATTCAAGCATTATCTAGTAGAATAGAGTAGTACATTTTATAAATTGTTATCTCTCCATAAACATAGTATATCATTTTTAAATTTTAAGTCAAGAAAAATTAACCAATGTTAATTTTATTTTTAACACACGTTAATTTTATTTTTAACATGGGCTAAAAATAAAATTAACTGAGTAAAAACTCTCGAAATTCAATTCGCTATATTATCACTCAACTTGAACAAATACCAGAACCACAAAAAACAGATATAATTGATGCAATAGCAACTCTATTAAACAACATAAGAGACTGGGACAAAAAGATTTTGATTTCAGTAATTCTTTATTATAAATTTTTAAAATCGATAGATTAGACAAAAAAGCGAACGAAACAGAAAATCTTCACTCATATTCCCAACCATATACGGGAATTATATGTGCGATAGAAATGAAAGAGCAACTCTTAAAAAGCGTCTATCTGCTTTAGGACTACCAGACTATAGTTTTCACTTATTCCGCCACACACACGCTTCTATGATGTTAAATGCAGGTATCGCTATTACCTCAATAAATAATCCATCTAATTTCATTTCGTCTTTACCAAATTTGACGAGATTGACGACCTCTTCATAACGTCCTACCGCATTATTGACATCTTATAAGTTCGTTCTAGCTTTTGATAAGGCTTTGTCAATCTTTGGATTGACACTTTCATTTTGTGTCACAAACTCCATGCCGTAAGACGTTGCCACTCTTCAACTTCACGTTGAATTTTTACTTCTTTACTCTGTTTCGTTGCCATTACCAAAGCCTTTTAAAATGTTCTTTAAATTGGCTCTTTTAATTGCCCAGTGAGTCCTACTTAATTCCCAATCTTCTATTTTTAATTCTGATTGATGAAGTTCGATCAGATTTAAATCAATTTCACATTCTTTCTGAAAATCAAATTTTATATATCCAGCTCTTTTATCTATATCTACTAATTTTCCAAAAAATCCAGTTTTTATCTCTTGGTTCGCCTCACTATATTCTGGAAGGAATAAAGCTGGCAAACTCATTATTTCATCAATATCTTCTAAAGTGAATTGATTGAACTTTTGACTAATTGCTGAATTTGTGTATTGAAAAACCCTATCATTGTTTAAACTAAACGAGTTCTCTTCATACTTCTCATTGTAAATTATAAATAGGTTATAATATTCATTGGAAGAGAGTATCTGCCGTATAGGTGTAACATTAACGATATGATTTACACTGTTTGCTTGCTCAATATTATAAATTCTGTCCGCATTTTGTTGTAGTGGTTGTTGGGGAAATTCTGAGGGCAAATTATCCTGCCTTTTTAGTGAGTTTGTCAATGTATTCTCCTTAATTTAAATTTTCTACATGTTCTATGTTATAAATTTTGTTAGCATACTGAGTTATGATTTTTGGATTATTCAATACTTGTTGTTTCATAGATTCTTCACCTTCAGTATTAAATTTTTTCTCTTCTTCGTTCTCAGTATCTGATTCTTCAACATGCTCTTGTTCCACTATTCCAGCAGTTTGTTCATTCAACTCTTCCACACTTGGGTTATAACGAGTTATTTCTAAATTAGGCAAAGACTTTCCCAGTTCTGAGTTTCTGAATTTCCATGGCGTATTTTCTCCATTTTGAGAATACCATTCCTCAAATGTTTCTTTACCGAGTGTATTATCAATTTTATTTACAAATATATATCTCATCACATCTAACAAGAATGGCTCAATTTCTACTGTTGTAATACTTAATAATTCTGACTTAGATACAGTATTATTAACAGAAATCTTAAATCGTTCCGAAATATCAATTGTTTCATCATTACAGATTGTTTCTATAATAGCAGAAGCAAACCATTCCAATTTTTGCTCTGAAAACTTATTACTTATAAAAGCAGACATACTCTCAAGTGTGTCTTTTTTATTTTGCTTAACTGAGGTTTCAAAAGAATCAATAAAAGTTTGGTCGTCAAAGATCAAATATGATGTAGCAGATATCACACATTTTTTATATTCAGACACATTCTTTTTAAATGATGTCCCTTTAACTTTTAAAAGGGATTCCCCTGTAAAGTTCTCGATGAACGATAACATCATATCATCTTCATTTAAACCATCACTTTTATCAGTTACAACACCACGTACTCTTGTACTACGTACTCTTCTTCTAGTATTTCTAGCTTCAAGAATAAGCCCAAAGAGTATCCCTCCTGTTAGGCGTGGAACGTTAGATGACATTTTTTAACTCCTCTTACTTTATTTGGTAACTTTATCTACTTTATCTACATTTACAAGTAACTCCATCTACTTCATAATAAAGTTGGACGGATTGAAACGAATATGAAAACTCAGACGATAACGGTCGAGTTCTGCATATATCTGTTTATCCGTTTATTTGGTGTGCCCTTTTCACATCTATCGGTATTCAGTATGGCTCATTGAAGTTTCTTTCCGTCCTAAGGACAGAAAGGAACCAACATGAATAATATATATGAAGAAATTTCTAAAAAGAAATTAAATGAAAAACTCGTTAAATCTCTAACTCCAGAAGAGCAATCTTTCTGGCTTGAATGGCTAAATGAGAGTGATAGACATGAAAATAGTTATGCTCGCCAATGTCGTCGTAAAGAAATAAGTCTAAACTCCAAAATAAACAATGGAAGAACAAATAACGAAACAACTCCACTTGACTTGTTTATAGATGATTCCCCTAATCCTCTTGACTTTCTCATTCAGACAGAAGATGAAGAATTTACCTTAGCTCAATTGCCAAGATTAAAAAAGGTTCTATCTGAATTAGATGAACTTGACAGAGATATTATCTTACTTTGCCATTCATTTGAAGAATATGAATATACGTATAGGGGGGAAACCTATATAAACTACAAGAAACTTTCTTTCAGAGAAATGGGTAGAAGATTAAATGAGGACTATCGTAAAATCCAACGTAAGATACCGAAAATAATGTCTTATATAAAAGAAAGACTCACAGAATAATTGAACAAAAAAATTAGGCCTTTTTTGCTCAAAAATGGTTCAACTACCCTTAATTTTGTCCATTAATTAGGAGGTAGTTTTAAAAGTCCAGCTCATGACCTCAAACCGAGCTTGTCTCTTCTTAGTTTTTAAGCTTCATATAGAAAGGTATATCCATATGAAAATCAAACCACAACACCGAAAAGGCGGTTACTCAAACCATATCGCTCAACAATACGTTGACCTCAACGCTCCTATCTACTTACTGAGTGACGAACTCGAACCCCAACAAAAGTACGAAAACAACAAACCAACAGGGGAAATTGTCGCTTATAAGGCTTGGTTCGGACAAAAAGGACTTCCGCCTTTTCAAGTGAAATTTACAGAAGCACCTGAACTGCCAGACTACCTATCTCTGGTTTCATTTGAAGGTCTAATGGCATGCGAAGTTAACTACAATGTCTACTTCAAAGCTGACGGATTGAAAGAGGTGAACTAATGGTTTCAACTCTCACACAAAGAGAGTTGGAACAATACCTGTTACAGAGCCTAAATATGGGTTTGGGCTCTGTATTACAGGGTGAAACATCCTACACCAACTCTTTTAACATTCTTGTCCGAGAAGACGGCTTTATCTTTGTCCCTCGTCTACCATGTGGCTTTATCATTGATGATGACTTGTATCAGAAGATTTTTCTAATCGCAAACGCCTCCCTCTATCCTCAATATACGCTATTGAAACAAAACTCTGCTTACTTTATCGCCTTAAAGTCAGAGGATATTCATGTTCAGCGTGGCTTATTCTTTCCATGGAAAAAAGGAGTTTCGGAGCGCTTGGTCATTCCAGACCTTGAGATATTTACCTCGTCTCTAAAGGGTAATAATATTCCTATCATGAAAAATCTAGCCATTAACTATGATAAGGTAACTTCTTTGGCTATTGCTGGTAATTCCGGTAGTGGGAAAAGTTACGCTTTGACTTATCTACTTAGTGTCCTGAAAAACATTTCTGACCTAATTATTATTGACCCTAAGTTTGATACACCATCACGCTGGGCAAGAGAACACCAAACTCCCGTTATTCACCCCCATGAAAACCGCTCTAAATCTGATTTTGTTTCAGAAATTAATGAAAACCTGAGCAAGTGTATGACCATCATTCATAAAAGGCAAGCCATCTTGTTTGAAAATCCACGTCATGAATTTAAACATCTAACCATTGTTATTGATGAAGTACTAGCCTTGTCAGAAGGAGTCAACAGAACCATCAAAGATTCTTTCTTCTCTTTATTGTCTCAAATCGCACTACTGGGACGAGCTACACGTGTTCATTTACTTCTAGTCAGTCAACGCTTTGACCATACAACTATCCCCGTATCCGTTCGGGAACAATTGAATGTTCTGATACAGATTGGAAACATTAATAAAAAGACCACACAGTTTTTGTTTCCCGACCTCGATCCTGAGGGCATCGTTATTCCGATAGGCAAAGGAACAGGACTTATACAGATTATTGATAACGAACATCCTTATCAAGTTTTCCCCCTCCTCTGTCCCACCTATTACACCAAGAAAGGAATTTTATAGACTATGAGAAAAACGAATTTTCAAAAAACCATTCATCCAGCAACTACCTTTTTTATAATGGGAATCCTATCTATGTTTATTTCAATCTTATTGAGGCTTGGAATGAATCCCTTGGAAAACAGTATCTATTTCAAAGAGAGTACTCAGAAACTGTAAGCACAAGCGAGCAAGGAAACACAAAGAGATACAACCCTATCAACAAACAGTTCAATAAAGCGATTCAGAAAGTGCTTGTAGATATACGAGAGGAAAGCACAACATTGATTATTCCTGTCCCCAAATCGCAACAAGCCATTAGAATTCTAAAAGATTTGGAAACAATCATCAGTGAAGAAATTTCTAGTCGCAATCCTGACTATTATTTTTCAAGACCTGAAAGAAAGGGCATGGACTTCTACTTTATCGGAACAAGACGTAAATAATAGGACGGGCGCTATGGTGCACGAAGTAAGCGCCACCTAGCGCCCGTCTGCTTGGTATATGGACTAACGGGTTACTACGACCCCGTTAGTCCAATAATCAATAATCACAGAAATATCAAAAAAGCGTCTTCCACCTTCCGAAAGAACCCTTCTAAATCTCCTTATAGATAGAAATACAATTTGAAAGCGAGGTATGTTGTATATGTCAAAAGAACAACGTTCCAACAAGTGGGCTTTTCTTTTCTACAGAGAGAGCGCCCCAGAAAACTATTTAGAAATCCTTGAAGACCTTCATATTCCCTTTATCTTATCCCCTTGGCACAATAAAGACGTTAATAGAAGAACAGGGGAACTTAAAAAAGCTCATAAGCATGGCGCCTTTTTCTTCGATTCACTCAAAAGTTATTCTCAAGTATCTGAACTCATCAAGGATAAATTAAAGGGACCTGCTCATGTAGAACCTATTATGTCTCCAAAAGGGATGTATGACTACTTTGTCCATGCGGAGAATCCTGAGAAAAGTCCGTACGATATCAAAGATATAGAAATTGGATGCGGATTTGAATTGGATAAATTCCTCATAAACCATAACAACGATGATTTTCTATCAACTATTATTGACGTGATAGACAAGAATAATTTCACTGAATTTAATCATCTGGTTAGGTATGCGAGAGAAGAAAATCCGACCTTATTAAGACTTATCGTAGATAAAACTTACTTTTTTGCCAAGTATTTAGATTCACGAAGGTATAGTACAGATAAAAGCAAAATAACTTCATCAAAAGCTCCCTTGACGAATACTCCTAATAAAACTAGAGACATCATATCAGACTCTACTTTAATAGAAGTATAACGGAGGAAAAGCTATGCAAGTAATCTTACCAGATGAACAAATTCATCAAATTCAACTTTTACTCTCTAATCTTATAAAGAAAGAAATCAGAGAGCAATTAGACAAGAGCGGTATCGATAGTCCCTATTTGAACAAACAACAAGCTTGTAACTATTTAGGTATATCAAATAATACACTGGATTCTTGGATTGTAAAAGGCTTACCCAAAATCAAAATCGGTAAAACGATTCGATTCCATAAAGACGCTATCGATCAATGGCTAAACTTACATAACTAGAAATATCAAGATTTTTGTTTTATAATAGTCATGATATTTTCTGGTTCGATACACAAGGAGAATATCATGACTATCACTAAAACACAAAATGGTACTTATCGTTTAAAAATCTACATTCCAATAGATGCACGAATGCCACTTGGCATCGTCAACAACAACTATTACGATAAACGATTCAAAACAAGAAAGGAGGCAAGACAAGCAGAAATAGACTTGCTTACCAAGTTAAATCAAATTGAAGATAATGAATTTACTGGATTAGGTAAAGGAGAAATCCTTTTCTCAGACTTCTATCATAATATTTGGTGGGATTCCTACAAATCAGGACAAACAACATCTACTGTTAAACCACCAAGTAAGTCAACTATCTCTAATACTAAAACTTGTTTCGAAAGACATATATTGCCACTTCTTGGAAATTATACAATACAGTTTCTAAATCAAAACAAGCAGGTTATTTTAAACCTTATGACAGCAAAAGCTAACGAATATGCGAACTTTAAATCTTTACGTAGCTATGTGATTTCTATTTTTGATTGGGCAGAAGAACTTGAATATATAGAAGCTAATAAAGTTGCCAAAATATTAAGAAGAATAAAAGCCGCTAAAAAGATTCAACTTGATGAGTCCAAGAGAGAGGAAGATTTATATCTGACACACGAGCAACTACAAGACTGGTTCTTAGCCTTTCAAAAAGATTTAGAGGACGAAAAGATTTCACTCAAAGATTATGTCCTATTCTATCTCACATTCTTTTTAGGGGATAGAAAGTCTGAATCCTATGCGCTACAATGGAAACATATTGACTTTGATAAATCGCAAATTCAATTACTCCAAGCATTAGATAGATATGGAGAAGTAAAATCAACAAAAAGCAACAAGAAAACTGTCTTTTCTGTTTCAGGTGACTTACTCCAATTGCTCAAAAATTGGAAAGAACAACAAAGATATGAATTAGCAAAGTTCGGCATCATCAGTAATCCAGAACAATTTGTTTTTACATATATCGACACAAAAGGAAACATCAACAAGCCTTTACATGCTGACTATCTGAACAATAAAATGAAAAGTATTAGAAAGCGACATAAAGAACTAGCACACGCTACACCACATAAACTGCGACATACAGGAGCAACGCTGGCTAAACAAGCAGGAATGAGCTTAGAAGCTATTTCTGAAGCACTAACACACAGCGATACAGGTACAACTCAAATTTATGTCAATACTTCTAACGTTGTTCCTATGACCGTTGGTGAATTTGCTTTAAAGTCTCTAAAACAATAAGGTAAAAATAAGGTGAACTTTGAGGTGAATTTTTTAAAAAAAGACGAAAAAAACACCCATAAGGTAAACTTTTGGGTGCTTTGAAACGTTGATATAATCGTATTGATTAACGTTTTGAGAATTGTGATGCTTTACGAGCTTTCTTAAGACCTGGTTTCTTACGTTCAACTTTAC
>QWCO01001099.1_pt1 | contig 10547 bp, 20 predicted proteins | sample 1972611 | NCBI WGS metagenome assembly QWCO01 (sample SAMN09866706, study PRJNA288562) | Human oral metagenome isolate term1_saliva, whole genome shotgun sequencing... | reverse complement strand
TCAAGTTGGAGATCATATCAAAGTCCGCATAGATGGACAAGATTATCAGGGAGAGATCCTTGACATTAGCGCTTTTTATATCTGAATTGCTGGGAAAAATGAATACTGAGAAAGTAAAGACCAATATTACCATATCCCCAACAATCAGCTCCGATTAAATCCTATCAATAAACTAAACCTCTCTCACGATAATTATACAAAAGAATCTATCATAATTCCCTATTCCAATACAGAGTTCACTCTGCCATTTGACGAGACCGTTAAGGAAATTCAAAAATTTCTCAATAATTATCTCCCTCTAAGAGCAGCTTCACAAGTAGGAAACTACAAAACCTACATCGGAAAAAGATATAAAATGAGTTTTACATACCAAGATGGGAAAACCCATATTTGGATTGGCTTTCTTACAAGGAGAAAAGATGAAGAATCCAAAATGTATACTATTCTTGCCTTTATCGAAGAATTAAAGAAAAAATAATAAGGTCACCCCCCCTTAACATGAAGAAAACCGATATCTCAAATCAGGTTTTCTTTTTTTGCATTTTTTTACAAATAGAGAAAAGGGGACTAGCCTGGTAAATAACCTGACTAATCCCCTTACCCTCACTAGAGGAAACTAACTTCTCATTACAACCCAACACAAAATTGTAAATCTCTAGTGAGAACATACTCGCCTAACACATAGTTAGAACCTAGAATATATTTATTTGACATAAGATGTCAAGACTTTTTTAGTTTTCTCATACACTATACAATTTCATGCCTGTATTCAAAATCTGCCATAATGAGATAAGGGCCTCAGGGATTTCCCTGAGACCCTAGTCTTAGTTAGATGATGCTTGCGCATCATACGTTCCAGCAAGATCTACAATCCGCTTGAGAGTTTCCTTGATGCTGAAAACCTGTTCTAGAGAAGGGTTAAGATTCTGTAAACCTTCGACTTGATTCTGAAGCTTAACCAACAGATCATAGATTTCAGGCTTGAGCTGAGCAGCATTCCCACACTGAACGAGATCAGCAAAGTTACCTCTTGTTACGTCATTAGCAGACGTACAGACCTTTAGATAGTAAGCTATTCTACCCAGCAGTTTTTCAAAAGCTTGTTGGTACATACGTTGAAACAGACTGGGTGAGCAAACTGTCGCATAAAAGTTAAAGTCTTGTACCATAGAGCAGAAAAAGGTCTGAGATATTAACAAGTCAGACAACTTTGAAGCGTCCTCTCTGCCTTCGAAAAACGTTCGATAGAAGATAAAAGACTCTAATGGAGACATCCCCATGATTTTACCCATTTCGATCCCCTCCTTTATTAGCGAGGTCAAAGACTGTGATTCCATAACTATTTATATTTAATATTTTTATATTACAGGATTTTTATATACATTTTATTGTGAATGTCAAGAGAAAGAGTTCGCCCTCTCTTCCCAGTTTGGAACTAGCAAACCGTTGTGTCTAACAGCTCAACGGTTTTTCTTTTCTGTTGACATTTCCATCTACTACACCTGAGTCCTTGCTCAGTCGATAGAAAGAAATACTAGAGAAGCTTTAGATTTTTATTCCCTAAAACAACACAAGTATGAGACAAAAACTAGTTTCTAAAGGGAATGGCAAAAACTTCTATGCTTACCTGAAAGACTGAACAATCAGGGAAGCAGTAAAAGTTGGAGGATTCTTCTACCTAGCAAAGCTAGGGAAAGATCTCAAGCTCATTCCACAAGGCGAACATCTCAAAAAAAAGGATTTTATCTTGGTTGAATAATTCCAAATGAGGGAAAGCTTCAAATTCTCTGCTGAAATCCTCGAGGCTGGTAAAAGTATTCCTGACAAGGAGTTGAGGCTGAAATTCTACGAAGCAATCCTTGAACTTGGAATCAATGACATTCAACCCCAAGAGGAAAATCCAATGCTGAGAGCCTTGCTTGTTGTACCAACAGCTCAGATTCTCAAAGCTCACTGAATCTCTACCGTGAGAAGTGCAGCCTGAAGCTGATGATCTGAAGCTAAAAGCAAAGCTAAGCTAGGCAACAAGAATGCAAAAAAAGATCGGAAAAAAACAAAAAAATCTGATCCAATCGAAGAAGTTGAAGAAAGCTCTCAAGATCCACTTGTTCCTCAAGATCCTGACCCTCCAAAAAGAAAAGGAAGAAATCAGGAAAAGAGAGATGAGAATATTGAGCTGATTGACACTATCAAAGCAAAAGTGGAATCGCTCTGACTCGTGTATAGATCTTGAACAAATGAGCGAATCAGTGCAACGAACATTAGAACGGCGAAACAATTCAAACAAACAGCTGAAAAATTCTGACTCACACCAACGGAGCTTGCTCTTGCAGTCATTGAAGCCTCAATGAGTGATAAATTCCGAAGCTGAAAGATAAACAACTGCGACACAATCTACTACAATTACGCCAGAATTATCAATCAGACTAAGGCAAATTTGCATCGTTCGAGTCAAACTATTATTTCTTTACCTTGAGCATAAAAATGAACAACACAAGCATTAAACAGTATCAGAAACTCACAATAATCATCTTGAAGTCGTGAAAGACTCTGAGAACCACTGCAAGCCTAGAAGAAGTCCAAAAAACCTTGAGCAATAAGTCAACTGATTACATTGTTATTGATTGAGTAGGATTCAATAGACTCACTGAAGTGTCAGAGTTCTTTGAGTTCGTTCCTGATGATATGGAGTGTTTCATCTTGGCTCAGCCGAAAGATGTACAAGCAAAGCTCAGAACGATACTCAAGGAAAGAGAAGCAAACGGACATCAAACAAAGGGAACAGAACATTTGCGGAAAATTTATGAATCAAGATTTTTATGAATTAAACACGAATAGAAAATGGCAAACACTACTACAACACAAAAAAATCTCAAAGAAAAGCTCTTTGAGTTCCAAAAACTCGGAATTGTGATTGGAAGAAATGCAAAAGGCTACAACTACACCTATGCGAGCTACGATCACATTCGAGACAAAATTTGAGAAATTCTTAATGAATTCAGAATTGTAGTTTCTCATAAAATACAAGACTATGGAGGAAATTTATTCCTAGAGACTACAGTATCAGATGTGGATTCAGACGATTCTCAGACATCTCAGATTCCTATCACTGCGAATACACCGCAGACAATGGGAAGTGCTATCACTTATTACAAGAGATACAATCTAGGAGCAATTCTGAACATTATCATTGAGTGAGAAGATGATGATTGAGCTGCAGCCGAAAGGAAATCGACTCAAAAAAAGTCTACTCCAGCCCCTCAAGCACCACAGAAAAAACCTGATTTTCTTGATGATAATTTTGAGAACTTCAAGAAGTGGTGTCAAAGTGGCACAACACTTGAGGAACAGATAGAGAAGAAAAAAGAAATCCTATCCAAATATACAATATCAGAGCAAATGATCAAAAAAATAGATGATTTTTTATCCACTTTATAGATTGAAACAATGAAAACAACAACACAAAAGCTTTTTAGACTAGCACTAGACAAGCTCAATTACGAAGAAAAAAAACTTACCTTTGGAAATTATGAAATCATCCGTGACTATCCTAGCTACATTCTAAAAAATGGAACAAAAGTTGGTGTCGTATCACAAGGTCAGGTTTTTATGAATTCATTTTGGGAAAAATTCCTTTTTTTGAGAGCTGTTGAGGCAAATATTGGAGAAATCTCAGACTTTTTTGAAAAATATACAAAAAGACTAGAAACTGATAGAGACAATCTCCATTCAGAAAAAAGCAAACTAACTGATCAAGTGAAAAAACTCCAAGACAAACTCGCTCAATCAGTAGCAGAAAAAGTTGATTTAGATCTTAACCAAACTGACTAATGAACAAGAAAATTAACCTTTCCAACCGATCAATCGGACTTCTCCAATCAGACAACAGACAACGATTCAAGGGCTATGTTCTCGGAGAATGGGAGTCAGAATTCAAATCCTACTTTGCAATTGGAGAAACTTTTGCCTCTATGATGGAGTCTTGGGCAAAGCTCGGAGACTACAACAGCGAATATCTCCTCAAGCAATTAGAGAGGAAATTCAAAGAAGCAGAAGCTGATGAAGAAGATCTTGCAAAAGCAGTCCTCGCAGTCACTGAAGCTTTGAACAATGTGCAGGTGTTGAATCTCCCTAAACCGCTTGAAGCGGAAAAAGAGATCATTATTCCTCTCACGGAAAAATACAATCTCAAAGTAAAATTCGATGCGTTCTATGGAGATTATATCTTAGATCACAAGACCGTTTCCGCTTTTACTTCTGAAGAAGAAGCCCTTGAAAAATACGGTCAGCAGATGAAGTTGTATCAGTATGCACGATACAAGCACACAGGAGAAAAAGTCCCTGCGATCATTCAAGAGATCAAAAAAGCGAGAGCCTCAATCCCTGCTGAATACTCAAAAAAGGAAGATCTCCTCACACTTGTGCCTGCAAAGAAGCACGAGGAACTCAAAACTGTTGCAGACATCAAATGATATCTCCGAACACACCCACTCCCTGAGTGGTGCGGAAAAAGGTTTGAGTTCGCTTGGAAAGATGAGCTGATTGAGGAGTGCGAAGATCTCCTCAGAAGAGCTATGATCAAGGCTGACTATCTCCAAACTTTATCACTAGAAGACATTTTATAGATGAAATTTATCCTCTCCATCGAGAACGGGAAAATAGAAAATCCGCAGAAACTCTCTGAATACATAAAAACAAGGAAAAACTGACTCTATTCCCTCGTGCTGAAGAAGTATTGAACGAGATCACTTGCTCAAAACTCCTACTATCGAGGAGTTGTCCTTGCTCTTATCGAGGAGGACACAGGAACTGAAAAAGAGGATCTGCACTACTATTTCAAACATCGCTTCATCGATTGAGAGGCTTTCCCTAGCTCTCGTGAACTCAATAAAAACGAGTTTGCGGAATATGTAGACAAAATCAGAGATTTTGCCTCTGCAGAGCTAGGGATCTATATCCCTGATGCTCAAAAATAAAACCACTTTTTATTCTTTTATAGTATAGAATGACCGAAAAATCAAAAGTAATACTCACTTGAACTCTCGCATCTATCATTGTGCTATTCATTTCAGGCTACTTAGTAGTGCTTGCAGGAGAACTTAGAAGCACACAAAAAGTCGTTGCTGACTTCCAGTGAGCAATAGAATCAATCAAGAGCTTAGATCATAAAATTGCTTCAAACTCTGCGGAATATGAGAGCATTGAAGAGAAGAAAAAAAATCTGACTGAAAGACAAGGAGAACTCCGCGAACTCAATAAATCTCTCAGAGCTGAGAGAGATGAAGCACAAACTCAGTTTCTCTCAGGATTGTGATTGATTCCGAGCAGTCAAGCTCAGTAAAAAAACCAGCTCCAAAAAAGGCTGATCCACAATCTGAACAGAAAAAAACTGAGCCAATTCCTGCTATTGCTCCAGCTCCTGCACCTCAGACAAAAAAAGCCGTGCAGGAGAAAGAGCTTGCATATTGAGAGCCTAAAAGTCTTGATCGTGTAAAGCGAATAGTCGCTCAATACGAAAAAGACTTTGGAAAAAAACTCTCTTGCTCTCTTGGTTGAGTGCAAAAAAATCCTGCTCATATTATGCGAGCAATCGCAAGAGCGGAAACGAGCGGACTTGCTCCGTATACCAAAGGAGCAAAATACAATAATCCAGGCAACCTGCACCCCTCAGTCAATCCTAGCTCGTGGGTAAAGCGAGATGGAGTCAGCAGATCTCCAAGGAGTGAATGAGAGGTCATCAGAGTATACTCTGATGAAAACAAGTGATGGTATGATCTACTCTATCATATTGATAGAGACTACGGTTGCAACATTACCAAAAAATCTATCAAGTGCTACTTGCTAGGTTGTGGAGCAGATTACAACTCACACAACAACGCAAGAGTGAATAGCTACTTCAGAAATTTGCAAAAATACTCTGAACTATAACTTTATTTTAGGACAAACAAGATGAAAAATCTGATTTCAATACTTTTTATATTTTTTGTCTCTGCATTTTGAGGGCTTCTCCTTGCACTGAGTATCTTGTTTGTCCGAATTGTTTATATTTGATTATAGATCAAAATGGAAGCGAGAATAGAATTCAAGAATGATGATCAAGAAGTTATACTAATTGTGAACAATGAAAAATTGGTAGTTTCAGAAGAGATTATGAGTCGTGCTTTCCGTTATTTTCACGAAATAATGGAATGATGATACCTCTTCTGAACGATAAAAGATCGCTATAAAGTCTACATAAACGGAGAAAAATATATTAAAGAATATCTCCTGAAGTATGTGCCCAAAAAACATACCTGCCCACATTGTGGGGATAAAAATGTGGATTATTATCATATAGATCGTTGTGCGGATATCCCATTTTAACAATTTTATATTTAATACAACACAAAAATGGTCTACTATCAATCAGAAGCCTCTCAAGAGAGGCAAGCTAACGGCAAAAAGATTCAGGAAAAATTTCAAGAGATTCAGAAAATTATCTGAGAAATCGCAGAAATTAAGGCTGGAGATCTCTCTAGCTACAAAGAGGAAGTTCACGAAAATCGACAAAAAATCACAGAAATTCTTGATGAAAATATAAAATTAAAAAAACAGATAGAGAACTTGGAAGAATACAAAAAAACAGCGAATGTTCTCATAGAAAAACTGAAAGCTGACTGAATTGTGCAAGACTTTGAGGGCCTCAATGAGTGATGTGATGAGTATTGACAAGGTCATTGATACCATAGATCAGGAGTAAAATACAAGGATGAGGAGTTTCAGTTTTATTCTATGAGTTGGTAAAATATGAAAAAATACTTCCTCCAAAGTCAGATTTTGATCTGTTTAGAGTGCGGAAAACCTGATCTTCTAACATTCTTCAATGAAGAATGAAAATGCTTTGCTGAGTGCAAGAGATGCTGATTCATAAAGCAGATTCAGGTTGATGATTCTCTGCAGAAAAAGATCAATGACTGATTGAAAAAAAAGAAATAAATCAGATTTTTTATTCTTATTAAATGAAAAAATGACAAAGAAACCTGAAATCAAATTTATTCTCACACTCAGAGAGTGAGAGAAACTAGAAATAAAAGTCTCAGGACTAGATGATATAACTCTTCAAGAAGAACGAGCTATGGATGAAATTGTAAGCTTCCTGTCCTACAAAGGAATCTATGCAATCCTAAAAATTGGAAGTGATATTTTTGACCTGGACAAAGAAATGCTTGTAAAAAAGCAGCTCGATTTTTTGCAAAAAGTTTTAGCCTCTAAACCAAAAGCGGATGACCAAAAATAGCGAAAGACTCAAACTAAATCAGATCATTATTGCTCTGACAATGCTCGTAGTGATCATTGGAGTGCCTTTGATTCTGCTTGCTGTAGCTATCAAGCTGATCTACTATGTGCTTTTTGTGCTGTAGTTTTTATATTCTACTATACCAAGATGCAAAAACAAATCTTCAAGCCAGTCTCTAGGCTTCAGCTAGCTTTGCAAATCAAGAGCCTCAAAAGTGAGGTCAAGCGACTCAAAAATGAGATCGTAAAAAAAGACACACTCCTCCACAAGAGACTCTGCGAAATTGCAGAGTTGAAAAACAAGATGGAGAAAGCAGGTCTTACATTCCGAGAGAGAATTTTCGGAAGAAAAAAAGAGAAAAATCTGATCCCTGAGGGGAACAAACCGCTCACTTGATTACAGGATCAGATCCGCTACTTACTCAAGCAAGGCTATACAGAAACTGAGATTGCTGAGCTCTTTGACACTACCAAAAGGAATGTCAGAAGATTCATTAAGAGGAACGGTCTCAGGTAGTCAGATTTTTCTCCTCTTTTTTGGAGGAGATATGCGGAGGTGGTGGAATAGGTAGACACAAGCAATAGAAGGAACGGTGCTGTATCGCATACTTGACCTATAATGATACTAGTGTAGTTGTAGGTAAAATACAGAATAGCTGGAATGGCAGGACTATCGTAGGACTTTCTATTCTCCATTCACTGCGAGGTGCGAATCCTCGCCCTCTGCTCAGTTTTGATTTCTACTTTTGTAGATTTAATATACAAAAAAAGCCCTCATTGCTGAGGGTTTTTCTCTTATAGAAAGTTGGTCAAACAGTCTACAAACAACACAAGTCTCTTGCGAGACAAGGATCAGTATACTCAGACAATGCTCAAAAATCAAGTAAAATAAGCAAAAAAGTCAGCTTTTTTCTTTCCAAAAAACCACGATCTATTTCAATCGTGGTGTGGTATCTAAGCAGATCCTACCTTTAATTCTTGAGCTTTGCGGCTCTGTATATCATCATCGCTACTTGCTCTCTTGTTGCTGGCTTGTCTGGATCTAATCCATTCCATATTCCGAGCTTGCGAGCTTCTTCAGCCTCTGGAGTCAGACTTTTAGCTTCTTTTTGATCAAAGCTTTTCTGATATTCAGCAAAAGTTGAAAACTGATTATTTCGGAAGTTGTCCCCTATATCTCGCTTTCTTCCTGGTGCGATGTCTTTGTGTCTGATGATCTTAGAACTAGGGATATTGTGAGCTTGCATCAGACTTCTTACAAGTTCCCTTGTGGCTTCTCTCTGAGCATCAGTAAAGCTGTAACCATCACTCACAACCTCAATTCCTATCGAGTAGAGATTGAGTCCAGTCTTCCCTTGATATGCAGACACTCCAGCGTGCCGAGTACATTTTTTATCCTCTGCGAGTTGGTAGACTGTTCCATCAATATCTACAACATAGTGAGCTGAGACTCCGCTTTCCTTTCTGCAGAGGTAGTTGACAATATTGATTCCTTTACCTTTCCCTGTATGATGAAGGACAATATACTCGCAGGTATTGACCTTATTTGCGAAGAAGTTCGCAGTCTGGTGACTTTTATCCAATCTCATTTTCTTTGGTATAAGGATCTAAAGGCTTGCTAATGCTTTTTTGGATGTCGTGACCTTTAGAGGTTGAAAGCCCCATCAATACTCACGCAAAAAAGCTTTCCAAGAGATGATCTTGTTTGACTGCCATATTAAGAACTCCAGCTAGTACAGCACTGATTAGCGGAATATATGGCTTAGCCTGTTCAGGTATTGCAGGCTTAACTAAATTGAGGATATAGTAGGTTAACCCCATAATCCCTCCTGCTTCTAATAATAGGTTTTCCATTGTGATTATTTTTAGATGATAAAAATGCTATCTCAGATAGTTCAGCAAAGCTATGAGCCTGAGCTTTTCTGCTTCAGCTTGCTGAAGTTCTCTATAATACTTTGCTCTGATCCCCCTTGAGAACTTTGATTTTGGTGGAGTACCATTGAGTTTGCTGTTGAGCTTTTTGATCTCATCTGAGATCTTTGCAAGTTGAACTTCGATTTTTTCTTTTTCTTCCATTGTTTTTTTACAAATATAAAATTTAATGTTTGATAAAGATCAAACTGAGAATCACACCACCAGCCCCAGTAAAAAAGAATGCAATCACTGCTCGGACAATAGACCAAAGCTTGTCTACTGAAGTTTTTTTAGCGTAGCGGTTATCAAGCCCCTCTGCAAATTTTCTGAACTCATCACGAAAGGCGTTCACATTCTCAGTCAGATTTTCTAGATCTTTTTTCATTTCTTGTCTGTCCTGTATAGATAAAGCAATAGCCTTTTCGATTTCGAGGAGCTGTTTCGTACTTATTGATATCATCTCCTCTAAACTTAAGAGCTAAATTCTGATCTCTTTTTCAGCCATTTATAGACCTCATTCAGATCGCTAGTGTCCACATAGTTTGGATTAGGGATTTTGTTTCCTGTTTTCTCCTCCTCATAATAAGTTTCCATTACCGTTGTTGCGACTGCTGGATCTCACTCATTAGCTCAAGGGACTCGCTCTACTTTTGCTCTCTTTTTTTCTACTTGTACTACTTCCTCGATTTCAGGCTCGTTACTCACAGAGTAAGTGATTCTATCCACCTGCACTCAGTCCTTGAATCCGTTTACTGCAATAAATTCATGAGAGAGTTCTGCTAGACTGCATTGGATCTCTCAATATTCTTGATGCTTTCTTTTTAGTATCATATTTTTTGATTGTAAATAAGGTAAAAAGTCTGATTTATTATTGTGATTCATAAGTAAGATTGATATGGATTTGGAAAGTTTCTGGAAGGTTTCCCATATGTGCTGCAGATCATATCCCCGAAAGTATTTGTGCGGTCGCACCTCCTGCTGTAATATATCAATAAGTACTTTCCTGTTTAGTCCCTATTCGACCTACCAGACTTATTCCAGAAATAATCTCACCATAGTCTTTTGCTGGTATAGGTAGTGAAATCCAAAATCTACCTCATCAGTTGTTTCTCTTAACTTCAGCACGAGCATAACAATGTACAGTCTTCCCAATTTGCTTATATCTTCCTGAACTATAATTTAAGGATGGAGAGCCTCGTTGTGAAGACACTGTTGGCGTATAATCTTTTCGCTCTCCAGTTCGGTTTTGGTCGTTAACATACATATTTAAGTCATCTTTAATCAAGAGATAGTTTGTTTTTCACTTCACTGATAGACCAATTTCGTTTTGCTGACCGTTATATCCAATATAAATTGAG
>QWCO01002525.1_pt1 | contig 10551 bp, 17 predicted proteins | sample 1972611 | NCBI WGS metagenome assembly QWCO01 (sample SAMN09866706, study PRJNA288562) | Human oral metagenome isolate term1_saliva, whole genome shotgun sequencing... | reverse complement strand
ACGTGATGTTATAGAAGGACTGCTAAAGAACAATATCTTTGAAACTCTTTGGAAATGTAAACAATTTCCTCTTTTGCGAGCTTTTGCTTATAACTGGAACAGAGATTATAACGATGCTTCTAAGATGGCTGCTGTAAAGATAGTTTTACGGCATAACTATCACATCAAAGATGGTCGTATGTGGGTTGACATGGTAAATATGCTTGAAAGAGCTCACAAAGATTTTAGAAATCCTAAATTTGTTTGCCCTATTAGTTTGAAAGCAGGTCATGATAAAGCAATGGATTTATGCAATAAGTACGAGAAAAAGCAAAGGAAGATAAAAGAGCGAAAGGAACTGCTCGAAGATCAGAAAGCAGTAAAAGCATACGAAGTTGCACGTAAATGCTTTATGGGTATGATAATTTCTGACGGCAAAGTTGTTATACAAGTTTTGTCAACAGTCAAAGATGTTGAGCAAGAGGGTAATGCTATGCATCATTGCATTTTTACCAATAAGTATTACAAGCGATTGGATAGTCTACTGCTAACCGCAAAGGTAAACGGAGAGTGCGCGGAAACAATAGAGGTCGATTTGAAACGCTATGAGTTGGTGCAATCTCGTGGGGTGTGCAACCAAAATTCCAAGTATCACGATAAGATAGTGAACCTGGTAAATGAGAATATGAACACAATTAGAAAATTTAATAAAATTGTTTAGTTATGAGTGATTATATATCAGAAGCGGAAGCATTATCAGAAATGTATGACGATGATTTTGAAGATGCAGAATGGATTGCAGAAAAACAATATCAAAGAAGAAATACGATTGCCACCCTTATGGGTCTTTCTGAAAACAGTTTCAAGAAGCCGAAAGACAAATCTGTTTACATCATCATTCAAGACAGTAGAAAAGACGATACCACTCTTATGCTCGTGGATAGAAGAAAGTCAAAAAAATATTGGTGGACACATGATTTCTCACTTGCCTTGAAAGACGGTCTTGATGAGATGAAAAAGGTTGCAAAGAGATTGAAAAGATACAACGTAAGAGTTGTTGAGTATAACGAGTATTTAATGAGCACTTGATATGAATATAGATTTATCAGAAACGGACATTCAAACCATATTGCAGGCATTAGACGTGTTGCGAGAAAAGAACACAAAACAGGAACTTGTTCCAGCAAAGTGGGTTATAAGCAAAGAACATGGAGGGTATGAATATAAACCTTCGTATTTGAAAGGCGTGCCAAACAAGACAGCAAAACGAGCGTGGTCGGCAGAGAAATATATTAAAAGTCAGATTGTATGAACGCAATAGAACGAGCTGCACAAGAGCATACAGATAACATAACTTACTTAGATGTTATCAGAGAAGACCAAGTTACAGAAGCCTTTGTGGCTAGAGCTAAATTTGCACTCACAAAAGTAAGAAAGGACTTGTGTCGTGAACTAACCAATATATGTGATTTTGACGTGTATGTAGAGCCGTCTTATTACACGGACAGCATAAATGGCATTATTAAAAACATTGACAAATTAGTATAATATGGACAAAGAAAAAGAAATTGAATTAAAAGTGCAAATGTTTTGCGCTGCCGTTAGAGGTGAAGACAGAACTAATTTTTTTGGGATGAAAAGACTATCAGAAGATATAAACGAATCGTTTGAAGTCTTGAAAGAAAATGGTGGCGAAAGTTAAATTATAGTTAATATTCAAACTTTTTTTTAGTGAAACTATTTGAATTTCAAATAGTTTTAACTATCTTTGTATAGTAGTATATTTTAGTATTATGATAGAAAAGATAAAAGTTGCAGAATTATCGGAGAATAAAGGGCAAATAAAAGGTTTGCCTGCTAATCCTCGATTTATTAAAGACGAAAAATTTGAGAAGTTAAAGCAATCGTTACAAGACGACCCCGAAATGCTGGAACTTCGAGAATTACTCGTCTTTAAGCATAATAACAAGTTCGTGGTTATAGGTGGAAATATGCGCTACAAAGCTGCATTAGAGTTGGGTATAAAAGAGCTACCTTGCAAAATAATTTCACCAGAAACACCACCTGAAAAACTAAAAGCATACACCATAAAAGATAATGTTTCATACGGAGAATATGATTGGGATATGCTTGATGAAGATTGGAACTTGAATAATTTATCAGATTGGGGTATAGACTTACCTATTGAAGAGAGTGAAATTGATATAGATAATTTTTTTAATGAAAATGAAAATATTTCTGAAAAAGAAAAAGAAGAAAAACTATTAGTTATTATTCCTAACAACTATAATAATTTAAAAGAAGAAATAAAAGATCTTATCGAAGATGCTATATCAGAATATAACGGCATTAGAGTAAAATGAAAGTACACCTTGCAGGAGTAAATCCATATCCAGCTACTTGTTTTATTTCCTTTTTAAAGGGAGGGGTAGAAAGTATGCCAGAGGATTCTTTAAAAGAAATTCTCTTAAAGAATGTTATTAATAGTAATAACAAAGATTTATGTTCACGAGTAAGTAGTTCGCATTTTAATAAAGTTATAAAAAATCATGAAGCATCACCTCAGAGTAGAAAAGAAATAGTTGATATTATGAAAGTATTTTTAGCAGGTCATAATAACAAAGAAAAGATACTTCGAGAAAATATAATTACACACAAAAAAAACAGTCTTAAAAGTATCAATATTCTTGAAAGTTATTATTATCTAAGGAAAAATAAAGATTTTATGCCACTTGTCAAGCATTTTGGGTCGTTTATGCTTGATAGTGGTGCATTTACGTTTATGTCTGGTTCTCATAAAGAGGAAGTGAATTGGAATAAATATGTAGAAGAATATGCCGCTTTTATAAAGAAGTACGATATAAATTTATTCTTTGAACTCGATATTGATTGTGTCGTTGGGCTTGCAAAAGTTGAACAGTTAAGAAGAAAATTAGAAAATCTTACAAATAAAAAGCCTATCCCTGTATGGCATTTTAATAGGGGGAAAGACTATTTTATTAAAATGTGTGAGCAATATCCTTATGTAGCACTCGGAGGGATTGTAACAAAGGAAATAGACCGTAAAAAATATGAAACGGCTTTCCCTTGGTTTATTAAAACCGCTCATAAATATGGTTGCAAGATACACGGACTTGGTTATACAACTATCTCTAATCTTAAAAAATATCATTTTGATAGCGTAGATAGTACAGCTTGGCTTTACGGAAATCGTGGTGGATATATTTATAAATTTAATCCTTATACAGGATTGTTAGAACAGCTCAAAAAAGAAGGATGTCGCCTTAAATCAAGAGAGGGAGCTGTGAATAATTTTAAAGAATGGGTAAAGTTTGGTATATATGCAGAGAGAAACTTTTAAACGCTTCATAAAACAAAATTTGTGTAAAAATAAAAAATATGAAAGAAAAAGACTCAGTTATTATTGTTAGTGGAGGAATGGATAGTATTACTCTACTTTATGATTATAAGGATAAAATAGCTCTTGCTATTACTTTTAATTATAGTAGTAATCATAATTCAAAAGAAATTCCGTTGGCAGAAATGCACTGTAAAAGGTTAGGTATTAAGCATATTACTATCCCTTTGGATTTTATGCACAAATATTTTAAAAGTTCGCTTTTAGAAGGCGCATCAATGATACCCGAAGGACATTATGCCGCAGATAATATGAAATCTACTGTTGTACCTTTTCGTAACGGTATTATGCTTTCTATTGCTTGTGGTTTTGCGGCATCATATGGGCTAAAACACGTTATGATTGCAAATCATGCTGGGGATCACACAATCTACCCCGATTGCCGTCCTGAATTTATAAAAGATTTATCCAAAGCAATAACAGTAGGTACTTTTGAAAATATATCCATTTTCGCTCCTTATACTAAAATAACAAAAGGAGAGATTGCTAAGATAGGAAAGCAACTTAACCTTGATTATTCTGAAACTTATTCTTGCTATAAAGGTAACAAAAAACATTGTGGCAAGTGTGGCACTTGCATAGAGCGTAAAGAAGCTTTTGCTTATGCTGGTATTAAAGATTTAACAGAGTACGAATATTAATAATAATAAAATTAAAATAATATGATTTACAGTGTATCAAAAAGAATGGAGATAGCGGCAGCGCATCAGCTAAAACTCTCTTATGAAAGTAAGTGTAAAAACTTGCACGGTCATAATTGGATTATAACTGTGTATCTTGTAAGCTGCAACAAACTTAATCAAGATGGAATGATTTTTGACTTTAAACATATTAAAAATAAAATACACGCTCGTCTTGACCATGCTTATATAAACGAGGTTATTCCATATAATCCAACAGCAGAAAACATGGCTCGTTGGGTTGTAGAGCAATTTCCTGAATGTTACAAAGCAGTAGTACAAGAAAGTGAGGGTAATATTGCTCAAGCGGTGGACGAAACAAAGATAAAAGGTATTGAAAGTCTTGTGCGTTAAAATAAAAAAATATGAGATACAGAATAAACGAAATATTCTATTCTATACAAGGGGAAGGACGATTTACAGGTGTTCCTACCGTATTTGTACGATTTTCGGGTTGTAATATAAAGTGTCCTTTCTGTGATACCGATTTTAAAACGTACAAAGAAATGTCGGAAGAAGATATTATAGCGGAAGTAAAACGTGTAGGTGGAAATTCTACTCACGTTGTTTTTACAGGTGGAGAACCAACGCTACAACTCACAGAGAGCCTTTGTGCTAAATTGCACGCAATAGGAAAGTATCTCGCTATCGAAACAAATGGGACAAACGAAGTACCTAATGGTGTAGATTTTATAACCTGCTCGCCTAAGTTTGAGTATTGCAAGAGAGCTGACTTAAAAGTAGTATCCATAGACGAGTTAAAGGTGGTGTATAATAGCAAAAACGATATGTCAAGATATGACAATATTCGTGCAACTTACAAATATCTACAACCATGCGACTTGCAAGATGCAAATAAAAATGCTGAGATTATCAACGCTACTGTAAAGTATATTAAAGCACACCCCGAATGGAGAATTTCTTTGCAAACTCAGAAAATACTCGCAGTAAGGTAATTTGTACGGCAAAATGCAAATAAATCTTTATACGCAAAAAAATAGGCAAATAAATGAAAACAAAATATTATGGTGAAGATAACAAAAGAACAAGCTGAACAACATATCAGAGAGCTGCTTGAATACATCGGAGAAAATCCCGACCGAGAAGGCTTAAAAGGTACTCCTGAGCGTATCGTAAGAATGTGGAAAGAAATATACAGAGGATACGACCTTACACAAAAGCCTAAAATAACTGTATTTAAAAATGGCAACGATGGGTTGGTTTACGACAATATGGTTATTGATAGCGGAAGTTTTAATAGTAAGTGCGAACACCACGCACGGACTTTTTGGGGTAAATATTGGTTTGCTTATATCCCAAATCCTAAAGGGAAAATATTAGGTATTTCTAAAATAGGTCGTGTAGTGGATTATTGTAGTGCAAAACTGCAAATACAAGAACGTCTTGTGCATGATATAGTACAAATGATTAAAGAAGCTCTAAACGATGAAAATCCTCCATTAGGGATAGCACTCGTAATGAAAGCTCATCATGGTTGTAAAGAATTTAGAGGAGTAAAAAAGAAAGGTGTAATGACATCTTCTTTTCTTGATGGTGCTTTTCGTAACGACTCTCAAATAAGAGCCGAATTTATGCAATTAGTTAATAATTCTACTTATGAATAAAAATATAAATATTCGCTAATAAATGAAGAGCAGTGATATTATATACCTAAATGTTTCTGAAATCTGTCTGTTGAAAGATAATCCAAGAACAATATCAAAAGAAGAGTTCTTGCGGCTTGTAGATTCTATTAAAATAAATGGTTTTTGGGTACATAGACCTTTAGCTCTTGTTCAACGAGAAGGAAAATTTGTTGTGATAGCAGGGAACCAGCGACTAAAAGCTGCAAAGAAGTTAAAAATCAAATCTGTTCCTTGTATAATATATTCCGAAACTACCAAAGATGATGAAGCAGAAATCATAATAAGGGATAATATCAATAACGGAGAATGGGATTTCGGTATTTTACAAACAGATGAAGCCTTTGAGGATGTAGATTTCGATTTTATAGGTTTGTCATTACCAAAAGATAATGATGCCAATATAAAAGAGGATTCTGTAATAGAACCTAAACAGACTGCAAAAGATGTATCAAGCGTAAAAGAAAGTGATATGTCTGAATACGATGAGAGTAACGAAGAAAAAGAAAAGGAAAGTTTTTATAAAAGTATGTTCAAAGACGTGCTATATGAAAGCGACAATATTTTTGAGATACCTAATTTGTTGCTCGAAATGCAAGCTGGAAAGGTTGAACTTCCTTTATCGCCTTGGGGTGCAAATAGCCGATTAAGGAAAGATGTTAGTACATATCATTTTTATGTCGATGATTATAGATTTGAAGCAATATTCAAAGACCCTATCAAGTTACTAACAAGTGGATGCAAGGCTATTGTAGAAAACACCATTAGCATATGGTATTCATTTAATTTACAAAAAACGATGGCTTTCGAGGTATTTACAAGAATGTGGCATAAAAGTATATGCGGACTTGAATGTCTCCCACAAGTTCATCGAATACAACAAAATGGGCATACCAAAGGGTTATAATGCTTTCTTTACCAGAGGATTGGACGAATGGCTAGAAAGTCTTAAATCAGACCTCTATGTGGCGCAAGAAATATCGGGGTTGGAACGCCCTAACTTGGTTGTATATGGAGGTGGATGCAAGGTGAAAGAGTTTTGTATGAACAACGGATTGCTATATATAACGGATTTTATAAATGCAAAAAAGATATAAGTATGGGACGAAATTCAGGTAAAAACAATTATAGTATTGCAACAAACGGTGTATCAGTAGCGGTAAACTCTAATGGTAGAAAGCTAACACCGAAACAGACAAATGCGATGATTTCTTCATCATTAAGTATAGGTGATATGAAAAATCGTGATATGCAAAAACAGTTAAACCGTGCTATCTCACGTTATGAGAAAGTAATGGGAGTGCGTGAAAGGAATGTCAGACTTGCTAACATTGATGGCGCATACGGAGTGTCATACATTTCGACAAACGGCTCACAAGGTGTATATTTGAACAAAAAATTCTTTGACAGAAAGAAGAAAGTTGTGGAGGCAGACTATAAAAGAACAGAATATAAGACGGGCGGAAAGAATGTTACAAACAGAGCTTCACAGCATACAATGACACATGAACTCGCACACGCTACATGGACAAGCGCTTACTCCTCTCCAAATCATCAAGCAGCAGGAAAAGAAATCAATAGTTTATATAATCAGTTTAAAAAAGATAGAAAGAAAAAGGAATACGGATCTTACGGACGCTCTAATGTCGATGAGTTCTGGGCAGAGGTCGTAACAAAGGGTATTCATGGAAAATCAGACAAATATACCAAAAAAGCTATATCAATAGCTCGGAAATATAAATTATAGAGTTATATTTGTAATACTTAATTTAAAACAAAAAGAATATGGAAAAGAAAATCGAATTAACGGAATTAGAGTTGAAGATGCTCAAAATGAATGTTGATAAAACATATTTTGCACCAGATTGCACGGATGAAGAAATTGAAGCTATGCACTCAGTAATTGATAAAGCGGATAATCTTATGGAAGAGTTAGAGGCTTACGAAGAATCGGGAAGCGACCTTATGAAATGGTTTTTAAAGAAATATCAAGAGCAAAACAAAGGAAACTTGTAGTCAAAGTCTTTTTCAAGCTAAACAAATAGCGTTTAAGAGAGAAAGGTAAGTGGATTCAAAAATACTCAACATTATCAACTTATAAAAAAACATCAAACATGGCAAACAAAAAAAAAATACCTTTTGACACGATAGCTCGAGTATATGAGAAGAAAGCTGGCAATCTCGCTTCTACTGCTTCTGCATTGAATATAGACAGGACAACCTTATGGAAGATGCGAAAAGAAAATCCGATATTGGAAGAACGGCTGAAAGCCATTGATGAAGGTTTGATTGACTTTGCGGAAAGTAAGTTGTTAAAGGCTATAAGCGAAGGTAACATAACGGGTATTATTTTCTTCTTAAAAACAAAAGGAAAAAATCGTGGTTATGTAGAACGAGTAGAGCAAGACGTGAACGTAAATCCGTTCCAAGAACTTATGGAGTCTGTAACAGATGAAGATGAGTTAGAAAATTGAAGATTATAAATAAATCAGCAAAAAACAGAATGATACTTTGGCGAAACGATTGGGTGTTGTTTGCCAAAGAAGTCCTTCATACCCGTTTAGACGATGAGCAAGAAGCTGTCTTGCGTGCCGTACAAACAGAAAAAATGGTTGCTGTTTCCAGCGGAACTGCTCGTGGAAAAGATTATATTGCTGCCGTTGCTGCTCTATGTTTTTTGTATCTTACACCTCGATGGAACAAAAAACATGAACTTATAAAGAATACGAAAGTTGCAATGACTGCTCCGACAGGAAGACAGGTAACTAATATTATGATACCAGAGATTAGTCGCTTATTTAGAAACGCAAAAGTACTTAATGGCAAACTACTTTCAGACGGAATAAGAACGAAGCACTCGGAATGGTTCTTAACAGGTTTCAAAGCATCAGACGACAATCAAGAAGCATGGTCTGGTTTTCACGCAGTTAATACAATGTTCGTTATTACAGAGGCATCAGGTATAAGCGAAACGACCTTTAACGCTATTGAGGGTAACTTACAAGGTAACTCTCGATTACTTTTAGTGTTTAACCCTAACGTAACTACTGGATACGCAGCAAAGGCTATGAAATCCTCACGTTTCAAGAAGTTTAGGTTAAGTTCTCTAAATGCTGAAAATGTAGTAAAAAAGAAGACTGTAATTCCAGGCCAAGTTGATTATGAATGGGTAAAAGATAAGGTTGAAAATTGGTGTGAGAGAATTCAAGAAGTTGATTTTGATGAGGGGCAAGGAGATTTTGAGTGGGAAGGTAGTTGTTATAGACCAAACGACTTGTTCAGAATTAAGGTTCTCGGTCTTTTCCCCAAGGCAACGGAAGATACGCTTATACCATTGCATTGGCTTGAATTGGCTCACGAAAGATGGGCAAAATTGCAAAAAGAGAAGTTTGTATCAAGAAAGTCCCCACTTGTTGGTATTGATGTCGCTGGTATGGGACGTGATAGTAGCTGTTTTGTTCCACGATATGGCAACTACGTCCCAGAGATTAAAATTCATCAGTCAGGAGGAAAAGCGGACCACATGAAAGTAGCTGGAGAAGCTGTGCAGTGGTTACGTGATAGTAAAGCAAAAGCTTTCATTGATACTATTGGTGAAGGTGCTGGTGTTTATTCAAGGTTAGAAGAGTTGGGATATAGCAATGCTTATTCTTGTAAGTTCTCTGAGGGTACAAGAGGGCTCCATGATATTACTGGGCAGTATGAGTTTGCTAATATGCGTGCTTATTGCTATTGGGCTGTAAGAGATTGGTTAAATCCGAAGAATGGCTTTAACCCAGCTTTACCTCCTTGCGATGAGTTGGATGACGAGTTAACAGAAATACACTGGTCGTTTCAAAGTAGCGGGAAAATCATTATCGAAGCAAAAGAAGATATAAAATCAAGGTTAAAACGTAGTCCAGATAGGTCAGACGCTCTTGCTTCTACGTTCTATCCGAACGCAAAAGATTATGCTGATGACGCTTGGATTTTGCAAAATCTTTTGTAACTTTGTGTCGAAATCTCAGTATTTTCTGATGATTTCATTGCTCTTAGTGTGTTTGTCCGTTAAATAATATTCAACTCATTGATTTTTAGGTATTTATATTTGGTTAATTCAAATAAAATGCCTACCTTCACATCATCAAAATAATAATAACAATTAAAAGTAAAGAGCAATGAAATCAATTACTATTTATCTCAATTCGGATATAGCAAACATTGCTACTAATATTCCAAGCTATAAATTGTCAGAGATTAATCAGCTTGCAAGAAAAGAAACAGTAGAGATTATATTTATCAAAGATTACTGTCGAGTAATTGGTAAGAGAAATAGAAAGATAAAAGTTCCTAAGAAAATAACTTGTTCGTCAGAGGAATTTTTGAAGTGGATTGAAAATAAAATAATGACAGCATGGAAATGAAACCTATAACAAAAAAGGAAGTACTAAAAAACAGATTTATCCGTATTTATAAAAATGAATACGGTGAAAAAATGGTCGAAAGGAAAAGACCGACATGGGAAGAAGCCCAGAGGATGAGAATAAGAACTCTATGTATTTACATTGGAGTTTGAGGTTTAAGGCTAAGACCAGTTGATGGGCGACCGATAATGCCAATTATAGGTTGGGAAATCACACAAAAAAAGAAATTTTAGAACAATTTCGTCATGAGTTTGTACAGAACAAAGGTTGATAAAGTAAAGTCTATTTTAGCGGCAGGAGCTTTTCAAAAAGCCCTTACTATTGCGAAAACGTTCCGTATAGGCTTTAGTAAGGAAGAAAAAAGAAGTATAGAGATTGCGCATGAAGTTTTGACTGGCAATGAAAGGTTTTACCAAGCATTGGGCATA
>QWCO01001098.1_pt1 | contig 10554 bp, 6 predicted proteins | sample 1972611 | NCBI WGS metagenome assembly QWCO01 (sample SAMN09866706, study PRJNA288562) | Human oral metagenome isolate term1_saliva, whole genome shotgun sequencing... | reverse complement strand
AGGTTGAAGGATGGTGGCAACTGGTTTGAAGGCTACACGGAAAACAATGTCTTGTCCATTGGAAATGCCACCTTGTATGCCGCCACTGTGGTTAGTGGCAGTGGTGAATCCAGGAAGGAAGCTGTCGTTTTGTTCGGATCCTCGCCAAGAACTTCCGGCAAATCCTAATCCATATTCGAAGCCCTTGACCGCATTGATGCTGAGCATCGCTGCTCCCAAACGAGCATGGAGCTTGCCAAAGGCGGGGTCACCCCACCCTGCTGGCACACCTTGCACCACACACTCAATAACTCCGCCTATGGTGTCGCCTTCTTGCTTTACCTCCATGATGAGATTCTCCATCTTTTCAGCCATGGCAGCATCGGGACAACGCACGGGGTTACGTTCGATTTCAGAGAAATCCAACTGGTGATAGTCGGTGTCGAGCACAAGCGTGCCTACTTGTCGTGTCCAAGCGGTGATGTTCACGCCTAAAGCCCGCAAGAGGAGTTTGGCAAAAGCGCCACCCACCACACGAGCTATCGTTTCGCGTGCTGAACTTCTCCCACCGCCACGATGATCTCTCACCCCATATTTGGCATGATAGGTGTAGTCGGCATGCGATGGTCGGAAGAGATGACGCATATTGTCGTAGTCCTTGGAGTGCTGATTGCGATTGCGCACAATGAACCCTATGGGACATCCAGTGCTCTTGCCTTCAAACACGCCAGAAAGTAGCTCCACCTGATCATCTTCTTTGCGAGAAGTGGTGAGTGGACTCTGACCGGGTTTGCGACGTTGCAATTCGTTTTGGATGAAATCTTCGTCGATGGCAATACCCGCAGGGAAACCATCAAGCACGCCTCCGATGGCGCTACCATGACTCTCACCGAAAGTGGTGAGACGAAGGTGTTGTCCGAATGTGTTCATATAGAGGTTAGACATTAGACGTTAGAGGGTCGCAGACCCTTTTATGCTCGCCACGACAAGCGTGGCTCGGGCATTAGAGACTAGACGTTAGAGAGCTAGAGCTACTAGAACAACTAGAGCTTCTAGAAAATAAGAAAACTAGCCCAAAAACAGCAAGCCGGACTTTGCGGAACGTATCCGTGCAGTCCGGCTTGTGGAGTTTTCATCATAGAAAGCCGCGATCTCTGCTTATCTCTCTGAGCAACTATTCACAAGAGTCCCTCAAAGTAGAGCAAGGCAACGACTTTCCTGTTTGCAAAAAGCGTTTAATACTAGTGTCCGCCGCAAGCGCAACCTTCTTCACCATGTTCGTGGTGATGATGTCCACCGCAAGCGCAACCTTCTTCACCATGTTCGTGGTGATGATGTCCACCGCAACCGCAGCCATCTTCGCCATGTTCGTGATCGTGGTCGCAACCACAGCCACAACCTTCGCCTGACATCATGTTGAGCGCACCTTGAATTTCTTCGTTGCTTGCCTCACGAGCCTTCTCCACCTTGCCTTTGTAGTGGAGAGTTTTGCCAGCCAAGGGGTGGTTTAAGTCGAGCACCACAACTTCTTCTTTGACTTCGAGCACAAGACCATCGAAGCGGAATCCTTCTTCATTGACAAGAGGAAGCACTGCACCAGGATAGATGGTGTCGTTGTCAAAGCGACCATTCACCATAAAAGTTTGTTTGGGCACTTCAATCACATGTTCTTCCTCGTAAGGACCATAAGCGTCCTCAACGCTCAGCGTGAATTCGAAAGCATCTCCTTCGTTGAGGTGAGCCACTTGGCTTTCAAAGGCTTCCAAAGCCATGCCCAACCCAGAAATAAACTGAAATGGGTGCTGTGCTGGAGCTTCTTCTACGATTTCACGCACGCCTGCTTCGTTGTCCACGAAGAGTTGGTAAGAAACAGCGATATAACGGTTTGAACCCGTAGGAAATTGGGTAGTTTCTTGTAAATTGTTCATATTGGAAATGTTTTGCTTTAACCGCAATCGGTCATTAGACCGTAAAATTGCTACTGGTAATGGACAAGAAGACCGATTGGGGTCAGCGATATTGATAATATATAAGCATTTATATCGGAGATGGCACATCAAAATGTGCAAGATCTACCGAGGTATTTGAGAGAGGTTCGTCTGAAAGTAGGAAGAAATGCAGAGATTACAAGACTTCTAAGCGCAATTCCATAGCCAACTTCTTGAAGGCTTCGTTTTTCTTGAGCATCTCTTGGAATATCTCTCTAGGAGAATAGGCACGTGGTTTGACATTCACCGCAGTGTTGACGATAAACTTCACCACGACATCGTCGTTCTTTAGACCTTGGCGCAGATATTGTGTGAGGGCAGGCAACACCTGTTGGAGGTAATTGGCAGCGGCTGAGTTTTCGACCATCGCTTCTACCAAATAGTTTTCCTTCAACTCAGGTAACATGGTTTTCAAGCGTCCTGATTCTGCACCCTGTCTAGCAGGAAGTTCGTTGGCAAATCGCAACCATTGATAGCGCAACTCCTCGAGCGTGAAAGGTTCGTGGCGCTTTTCTGTTGGCGTAACGGCGACTTTTTGTGGTGCCTCGCCCTCTCCAGCAGCACCTTGCGCAGTGGCATGGGTGCCAACCGCAGTATTAGGCTGGGGACGGCGCGTGAGTGACACCGTTTGCAAACGACTTCTATCGAATTGGTTTTGTGCATTGCCCTGTTGTCCTGCGCTTGTGCTAGCCTTTGCTGCGAAGGTCGGAGCAGAAGGTCGGTAGGCAGTGGGAGGATCTGCGACACCTGCGGGCAACCCAGGCGAAGCAGTGGGGGAAACCGCTGAATAACCCGAAGGCATAGCGGACGCAACTTGGGGAGCTGCCGAGGGCTGACCCTGGCGCTGTGGAGCTGCACTCACCCCAGTGGTGGGTGCGAGCTGGAAGATGGGGAGGAGGCACTTTTTAGGGCGACGCCCGGAACCCACTGCTTCATCTTCTTGCATAATCTGCGCCACTTGAATGAGCGTCAACTCCACGAGCAGACGCTTGTTGGGCGCAGCACGATAAGCCATGTCGCAATCGTTGCAGAGTTTCAAGGCTCGATAGAGAAAACGCGGTGTGCAGCGCTGCGCTTGCTCTGCGTATTGTTGGCGTACCGTCTCAGAAACTTCCAGCAAAGGAAGGGTCTGTGGATCACGACTCACCAAGAGATCACGGAAATGCGCAGCAAGTCCGCTCATAAAATGCCCACCTTCAAAACCTTTAGAAAGGATTTCGTTGAGCTTCATCATAGATTCCGGTATCTCTCCTTTGACCAAATGGTCAGTGACTGCGAAATAATAATCGTAGTCGAGCACGTTGAGGTTGTCGATGGTGGATTGGTAGGTGATGTTACCTCCCGTAAATGATGCCACTTGGTCGAAGATAGAGAGCGCATCTCTCATACCACCATCAGCTTTTCGCGCAATAACATTGAGCGCAGCTTCCTCATATTGGATGCCTTCTTGCTCTGCCACGTGCTGAAGATGGCGCACCGTGTCGCCCACCTCCATACGATTGAAGTCATAAATCTGACAGCGCGAAAGAATCGTGGGAAGAATCTTGTGCTTCTCCGTAGTGGCAAGGATGAAAATCGCATGCGCTGGCGGTTCCTCCAAAGTTTTGAGGAAAGCATTGAAAGCAGCTTGCGAAAGCATGTGCACCTCGTCGATGATAAACACCTTATAACGTCCCACTTGTGGGGGAATCTGCACCTGGTCTATGAGTTCTCGAATGTCATCTACGGAGTTATTAGAGGCGGCATCGAGCTCATGGATATTATACGAGCGTCCTTCGTTGAATGCCACACAACTTTCACAATGATCACAGGCTTCTCCGCTTTCAGTGGGCGTGAGACAGTTGATCGTTTTTGCGAAGATGCGCGCCGAAGTCGTCTTACCCACGCCACGAGGTCCACAGAAAAGATAGGCATGTGCCAACTTTCCTGTTGCAATCGCATTCTTGAGCGTAGTGGTAAGCGCACTCTGTCCTACCACACTATTGAAGTTGGTGGGACGATATTTGCGAGCCGATACAATGTAGTCTGACATAACGTGCTAAGTTTGCTACAAAGTTACAATTTTCCTACGGATAAATCAACAAGTAAGGGCGATGAACACTCGTCCATCGCCCCTTTTTTTAGGTTATCCTATATAAAGCTGCCTCTACTAAAGGCTGATTTCTAAAATGCAACCTTGGGCAAAAGTAGGCAATTATTTAGGAGAATCCCTTCTTGAAAATCATGTTATGCCTCGGTGGCTTCTTTGAATTCTTCCTCAGCCTCCTTTTGTTTACCGAGATATTCAGGAAGATTCATACCAGCTTGTTCGAAGAGATCGGAGAGAGGAGGCACAGACTTGAGCAGACCACTGAGGAAATTGGCAGTACTTCCTTTGCCATCAGCAGACTGTCCGCCATTGTCCCAGACTGTCACCTTGTCAATGTTGATACCCTTGATAGCTTCTACTTGAGTGCGCACAAGTTCTGGGAGCTTTTCGAGGAGCAAGAGGGTGTAAGCCTTCGTAGCATCGCCACCGGCAGCCTGAATCATCTTGTCATAACCTTGAGCTTGACGCGTGAGAATCTCATAAAGGCCCTTTGCCTCTGCTTCCATCTTAGCAAAAATAGCATCAGCTTCACCACGCGCTTGCACGCGCTTCTGTTCGGCTTCGGCTTCTGCCTCGATGACCATGCGTTTCTTCTCCACTTCTTGAGCCACAATCACATTGGCTTGTTGAGAAGCACGCTCGCGCTCTGCACGCGCCATTTCAGCTTCACGCTCAGCAGAGTAGGCTTCTTCCAAGGCTTTTGCCTGTGCCACCTTTTCGGCTGCCACAGCTCTGCGACTTGCTTCAGCTTCTTGCTCACGGCGCAAAGCATCAGAATTGGCAATCGCCACCTTAGCTTCGTTTTCACCGGCAATGGCTTTGGCGTTGGCTTCAGAAGTACGGATACGCGTTTCCTTTTGCGATTCAGCACGACCGATTTCACCAATCTTTTCTTGTTCTGCCACGCTTACTTTTGCTTCGTTAATTGCTTTAGCCGCAGCTTCTTTTCCCAAGGCTTCAATGTAACCACTCTCATCTTTAATGTCGGTCACATTGACGTTGATGAGCTTGAGTCCTATTTTTTTAAGCTCTATCTCCACATTGGTCATAATATTCTCTTGAAATTTGTCGCGGTCGCTGTTGAGTTCCTCGATAGACATAGAAGCAATCACCAAGCGCAACTGACCAAAGAGGATGTCGCGTGCCATTTCTTGAATATCATTAGGCGTGAGTCCGAGCAAACGCTCCGCAGCATTGTTCATAGACTCGCCTTCGGTGGAAATACCCACGGTGAATCGGCAAGGCACGTCCACACGGATGTTCTGACGTGACAGAGCATTGGTGAGGTTGGCTTCGATGGAGATGGGCGTAAGACTGAGGTAAGCGTAGTCTTGCACGATGGGCCATACGAAAGCACCGCCTCCATGCACACATTTTGCCGAGCCTCCGTTAGAGGTTGTTCCGTAGATGACCAGAATTTTATCGGAGGGACAACGGCGATAACGATTGAGCAAAGCGGCAAGAATGATGAATCCTGCCAGAACCCCAATAATGGGAAGGAGTAAAGGTTCCATATTTTAAGATGTTAGATATTAGATTACGTGAGTAAATTTGTGGTTTCCAACCTCATCCGTGAGAAAATTACAGCGAATCTGTCGCTATTTCCGCGTAGGGACTAAGGAAAGGATAGGAATAATCTATGCGCCTTTTAGACATAGTAAGCAACACAGTGCTAGTAAACCTCCAAGCGAAGATTTAAGTTCTCAGCTGACTGCCACATTTAGTCTTAGGCATGCTCCACGCGCACGGTGGCATCGTCGATAGCTTCCACGATGTGCACTTTGGCACCGGTGGGAATTTCCTCTGCACCAGCATTGAAAGCCTGGAGTTCGTGGAGTGAACCTTCGTAGCTCACCATGATCTTACCGCTTTTATCGGCATCGGCAGGAATACGAAGGTAAACATCGGCAGTATATCCCACAATTTTGTCCGCATGGAAGGTATTGTCTTGCGAAAGCGTCAGCACTTGTTTGAGCAAAATCCAAGCTCCGAACATGAAGAGTGCGCCAATGCCCAAAGAGATTAAGGCTACCACCCAAGCATTTTCAAAGAGAGGAGCAAGAATCACTCCGCTCCAACCGAAACCCAGTAGAAAACAAGCCACGGTTTTGACGGAAACCAAAGCTAAACCATCCACGTCGAAGGCTACATCTCCGCCACTAAAATCGGCATCTGTATCGAAACCGACAAACAACATAATGGTTTGTATCGTAAAAACTAAGCTCGAAATAAGGGCAATACCCCAATAGATATAATACATGGGGGAGAGAAGAAACTGTTCCCAGAGAGAGTTATCAATAGTTGTCATGGTGTTTATTGTAATAATAAGACCACGAATTTACAGACTCTTGCGCAATTCTCCAAATGTTCTGCGAAAATTTGGAGCAATCTTCTCACAAATATGATATTGAATGATGATTTTCTATAGATTTGAGTGGTTATCCCCTAACAAGAACGTCCTAAGAAAGGGGGAAAAAGAACGAATGTCGCATCGTTTTTCTACGAAAAGGGAAAAAAATGGGATACCACTGTACCCCAACCTTGTTAACCTTAAATCTAATACTATGAAAAACACGTTGCAAAGATAGGGTTTTCCCTTCAAACTTCCAAGAAAAAATGTTTTTTTCGCATCTCCCCCCTTCATTTACTCCATTTTCTACAATATAGAAATAAGGAAAAGTCTTATAATATCATCTTCAAAAACGTCTTAAGTAGCAACCACTGCAACGATAAGCGTTGTATTAAAGCCTAAACACCACACACTAATGTAGAAAAACGACATCTACAGTCGAGTAAACACAACGGTAAATTAAAAGTCTAGATAACAAAATTGCACAGAAGAAGCACAAATCCTACAAATAATCTAGAATAAGCAGCATTTTCATCCATATTTACTCGAATTATCCATCGAAAACTTATATTTTTGCACACAATTTCGACACACGAGATAAGCAAGGCAGTAAAGAAAACCACCTCCAGAATGAAAAATCTATTCTCCCAAAGCGAGATTATCATATAATTTCTATACAGTCCTTTTGCTGCATTAAGCAAGTAACAATTCATTCTGAAAATTTCTACCCTAAAGCTTAGCGAAGTAATAAAGGTCGAAAACAAGATTAACCCCAATCAGTTATTAGCTCCTGAACAGATTTTATTTGATTGTTGAGCAGATGGTTGGTTGTGAGTTCGAAGGCGTAGCGGGCTACGTCGAGAACGAACGTTTTCGTTAAGCCAAATGAGCAGAACCGAGCTTGCTCGAGTTATGCCATGGCGAGAAAACGAAGGATGAAATCCAACGAGAAACAAGATGCCAACAAGAAAATGAAAGATGACAGGAAGTTATCTTCTTCATAACAATCTGCACTATAACGGTCTTATGACCGATTGGGGTTAAGCGCATTGCATCGTAGGAAAACAAACAGTTAATATCCTGTTCCATTCTTTCTACACAACGCGCAATCACGAATATGACTCACCTCCTATATTTCATTTGATAACTAATTATTCTCATAATGAAAAAAATTTTTATACCTGCGATGATGACTCTTGCTCTTTGTGCTGGATTCACCGCATGTACACAAGACTACACAGAAAAGACTATTGAAAAGGGAGTGACAAAAAACAGCACAACATTTATGTCTGTTTCATTCACCATTGCTACTCCTCCTAACACTCGCGCTGAAAATAAAGATGAAGCAAGTCGCTATCAATACGGCACTTGGAATGGACGAGATAAGATTTCCACTGTAGACGTGTATGTCTTTGACAAAGAGTCAGGAAAGTTGGAAAAATACCATAGTTACACAGGAAGACAAATGCGCATTATTCAAAATGCGACTGGTGATGTAAAAATTTCTGCCAACGAAGCGTTCAAGATAAGCAAAGGAGTCAAGCACGTTTTTGTGGTAGTAAATCCAACAAAAGCAGGTGCAAGTTTCCTTCCTCGTGAAATCAATCGAACGACTTTCGAAGATTTCAAGAAAAAGTACGAATCAGCACATTCCCTACTTCAGGTTCAAAATAGGCCCAAAGCACCAGTAGAGAAGACACGTGCTGACGAAGTTGCTTCTGTGGACGGTCAAGATGATGTAATCATGATGACAGGTCTTCCAGCAATTGATGTAAACATCGAAGATAACATCAACCAACAGCAAGCTATTTCAGGTCGAAACAACCAAGTTAAGCTGACTGTGGAGCGCACTGTAGCTCGTGTAGTTGTGACAACCAATAAAGATGTCCCGACATTCGAAATTAAGGGAGATGACCCTCGCACCGAGAAGGTCGAAACAGACTTTCTACTTGCAACTCTCTCTGAAATCACGTATACTGTAGCTCAAAGCAACAAAAATTTCTACTTTCTCAAAAAGGAATATGCCACTCCAGGTCGTACTCAAGACAATGAAGGAGAACAGAAATACGAGGAAAGTCCTGCTTTTTCTACAAAGACAAGTGCAGACCCATACTGGTATCGCATGAATAATTATGTGGGCGTTTCGGGGGATTTTGATTACTCAGGTCTTTGGAGAAATGCAGCCAACTTCGAACATAACAAACAAGGCTTCGAAGTTAAATCTCGCGATGCTTTTTTGAATGCTGCAGAAAAAGAGGCAGAAGAAATTGGTAAGGTAACTTCACACATCACCTCTACAACTGGTGATCATGGCTTATTCGTATTTCCTAGTACACACAAATACGGAGCAACAGTAGAAGAATCTGAATATCTCAAGTCAAATACACCATACATCCTGATTCGTGGCATCATCACGCCTAAGCTCTATGTGGATGCTAATGGTAATTTTCAGACAGACGATGCACTTAAGGGAAAGGACTTCTATCTAGGTACTAACGGCATTGTTTATGCGACAAAAGAGGGTGTAACAGACGAAGCTCACAATGGATACAAAGGGCAATACGCTAAAAAGTATGTCAAAGGAAAGGCTATATACTACCTTTGGATACACCCTGACCAAATAGACAATCCAATCAACTCACCAGTTGAGCGCAATAATATCTATCATGTCCAAATTAAGGGCGTACGTTCATTTGGAGCAAACTGGAATCCCCTAGTACCCTATGAATATAATCTTCCATATGATCCTAAAAATGGGAAGTTCCCTCCCAATCCTTATAACCCAGATGATCGTCCTAACGACAACGAACTAGAACCAATCATACCTCCTGTAAATCCTAACGAAGGCCTTACGCCTAAAGAAACTTGGATGTCTGCTGAGGTTAAGATTGTTCCATGGAAAGTTCACTCTTATGAGGCATACATTGACTAACTTCTAAGAGTTCCATCATTCAAACCCATTCTTCATTTGAAGCAAGGAGAGGAAAATACCTCCCCTTGCTTTTTTTTATGAATACATCTAAGACATTGCGCCTCGCGAAATAATCCAAAATCGGTCATTGATTCTGAACAGGTTTCATTGGGTTGTTAAGCAGACGGTTTGTCGTTGTCTCTATGGTGTAGCTGGCTACATCGAGAAAAAAACGAGCGACAAGATACCAACAAGAAAATAAAAGATAACAGGAAGTCATCTTTTCCATTACCAGTAGCACTTTTACGATCTAATGACTGATTAGGATTCAAACTGTCGTCCGCGTACCTTCAAATGCGTACAGACAAAAAGATGTGCTATTAAGTTTCAGCGCATTATCTTTGTAGTTCGCCGAGAAAGTGGTAATTTCGCACATTGATAGTTTGGCTTGTTGTAGACTTTCGACAAGAACCGCTGTGAAAACTACTCTTTCAGGCGTTTTTCACAGAAACAATACGACGCATTTTTGCTCAAGAAGACCCGAAGGTTTCGCAACTCCCCAACACTCACCTAAGACAACAAAGTCTTATAAAACAGAAAGAAAACAATATGGCTTGTATTCTACATATTGACTCCTCCACCACTGTTTGTTCGGTGGCGGTGTCAGAAGATTCTAAAGTTATTTTCGAGCAACAAACCCTCGAAGGACCTTCGCACGCCACTGTGCTGGCTCCCTACGTGGACGAAGCACTGAGTTTCATTGAAAGTCACGCCATCCCACTCGATGCAGTTGCCATTTCTTCAGGTCCTGGCAGTTACACAGGGCTTCGCATTGGTACTTCCGTGGCAAAAGGTGTGGCTTATGGGCGCAATGTCCCCTTGATTGCGGTGCCCACTTTGAAGCTCATCACGGTGCCCACCTTGCTTTTCGACGACGATATGCCCGAAGATGCACTCCTCGTGCCTATGATTGACGCACGACGCATGGAGGTCTATGCGGCAGTCTATGACCGCGCACTCCGCCCATTGCGTGAGGTGCAGCCCGACATCGTCACTGCCGACACCTACAAAGAGTGGTTGGACCGTGGTCCTGTGTATTTCCTTGGCAATGGTGCGGAGAAGTGCAAAGAAGTGATCAATCATCCCAATGCGCGCTTCGTCGACAACGCCCACCCCTTGGCGAAATATATGGCGCCCTTGGCAGAAAAGGCATTCCTCGAAGGAAAGTTTGAAGATT
>QWCO01002195.1_pt1 | contig 10557 bp, 7 predicted proteins | sample 1972611 | NCBI WGS metagenome assembly QWCO01 (sample SAMN09866706, study PRJNA288562) | Human oral metagenome isolate term1_saliva, whole genome shotgun sequencing... | reverse complement strand
AAGAAGGCGGCTTGAAAAAAAATGAGGTGATTTTATATCCATCCATAGGCAGGTATGGAAGGGACAGGTGTGCCCATACGGCTCGACATTTGTTTTTTTGCGCGCAAAGCACATCAAGTACTCTTCAAAAGACGCTTTTCAAGAAAAGAATCTGGCATTTGACAGTCTCCAGAGATTCTTAAGAGGGAATTAACTGAATTACCCTAATTACATATTGACCTATTAGATCTAAATTTTACTGAAGAGAGGACAAATATTTGAGTTGGGGAGTTAACAAGTTGACGAGTTAACGAGACGTTGTCTTGTTGACAAGTTAACGAGATGTTGTTTAATTGACCAGTTGGAAAGTTGACGAACGGACAAGTTACAAACGTACAAGTTAACGTGACTTTCTCCACTAAAAGCCTTTGATAATGGCACTGTTGATGTTCTTATTCAGTTCCATATCGCCCCGTTGCTTAGTTTTTCCGTAACCGATGCTGTATGTAATTTTCAGGTTAATGTTACGTCCTTTGGGCTCGTTATATCGCCATGAGTTGCGGTTATAGTGTCCGTAGTCCATCGTGATATGTTGTTTGTCGAACTGAGAAAACACGTTACACAGCGCAAACTCCACCGCCCAAGCCTTGTGGTTCCAGTTGATGGCCATTTCGTAGACGGGTTGCATGTGTATAAGGAAAGGCTCGCGAATATCCAAATCTGTACGTGGCGTCTGGTATAGCACGCTAAACATCCAGTCGCCCACGAGGTAAGCTAACGAAGTTCTTAGTCGAAACACGTTACGCTGCATGTTATACGTATTGCCTCGCATCACGTTATACTCTTCAAGTGCAGTGACATCAAGACGCAGCTTATCGGCAAAGGCACTCAAAGCATAGGAAACGCCCAGCATGTTTCCATAGAATGTGCCATCGTTGACACGCATATCGTAGATGGTGCTAGCGTCTGCGGTGAAGAGGTGTGCAATGTTTTTGAAGTAAATATAGCTGTTGTAAAAAATCGATGCCTTTGATTTTCCCCACTGCGCGTTAAAAGTAAGTGTGTTGCCAAACACTTTAATGAGTGCCAAATCGGGGTTTCCCTTTACCGCTTGGAAGAAAGATGTGGGCACGGTCATGTCGTTTTTGTTAGATGGGTCGAACATGGTGTGGGTGAGATAGCCGTTAAGCGAAAGTGCCTGTCTGTCGTTGAAAGCATAATTTCCTCCATAAAAGGCCATAGGCACGCAATAATTGTAATGTAAGTTGTTAAGCGTAACCGCCGTATTTGATAAGCCTGCCGATATGTAATAGGAGTGTTTCTGCCCCGATCCGCTTAGTTGTGCCAAGGCACCTGTTTGGTTAGTGGTGAGCCGTTGCTGTCCTTCTGTGGTTCCCGTGTAGGTATCTTTATAGTAATTATGGTTGTGCCAGAGCGATGCAGACAGCGTTGTACTGCCGTTAAGCGACTTAGAATACCGTGCACTTGTGTTCACGGCGATGTTTCTTTCGACAGCTTTTGATGTGATGTTGGCCTGTGCCGTTTCGTTGTTTGTGCTATTGTAGCTGTTGTTTCCCCATTCAACCGAGCCCGAAACGTCGATAGTTTGTTTGCGTGGAAGCCAAACAACGTAGTTGGCATATAGCGTTGGGGCTAGATTTTTTCCGTTTGTGGTTGTTGTCCGCGTTGTGGCAAGGTTGTATTTCCCTGTGTATTGGTTGTTCGTTACCGTCTCCACGCTTGGCTCAGCCTGTCGAGTGAGGTTTAGGTACGAAACAAACTGATGTTTATTGCCCATATGTGATAGTCGGAAACGTGCCGATTGGCTGTTTTGTTTGCGCAAAGAGTGGTCTGTTGAGTAGCTGTTGGCGAGTGTGGAGTTGTCTGCAAAGCGAAATAAGTCGTGTCCTTCGATGTGGCTATGGTCGTGTTTCCAGTCGGCCGAAACAGCAACAGAGAGCGTTAGCTGTTTCTTCGTAAAGTCTGTAAAGGCCAAATAGTCGCCGTTCTTGTAGGCAAATCCTTCGCTGGCCGATAAGTAAACATTGCCGCCATACGACATTTGCTTGATTATGAAGTTGAGCAAAGCGGCCTTGCCGGCATACTTTCCGCTGGGTGTTCGTATGTATTCGATGCTGATAATGTTGCTGGCCCGCAACGTAGACACGTCTTCGGGTAGTACTTCCATACCATTGATGCACAATACCACTTGTCCTCCGCCCTTTGTGGAAATGCTGTTTGTTCGTGGCGACACGTCTAGTTCGGGCGTTTGCATCACGTTCAACAATTCGAAACCGTTAGTGGCGTGTCGCTTTTCTAGCATCGTAGGCGTGAGCACCGCTTTCTCCGCAGTTTCAATTTGTCCTTTGGCGTTCACCACAACCTCACCCAACGTTCTTGTTGCAGTGCTGTCGTTTTGTGCGTTAGCTGCAATACAAAGGGTAAAGAACAGCAGTGTAGAAATACATTTATTCATCTGTTAATGTGGATTTATGTGACCATTAGTTTGTTGTCAATGTTTATTGCTTGATTTTAATTGATTTTTTGTTGATAAAAGTGATTATGTTACAATCATTTTCCGATACAAAAATGCTTGAATATGTTGCCAAGAACCTCGTTAGAGGTGATGCTGCCCCCTGTTATTTCTGCTAAGAAGTGCAGACATTGGCGTAGGTCTTCAGAGAGAAGGTCGCCACTGAGGTCGAGAGCGATGCCGTCGAGAACACGTTGGATACTTGCTAGGGCATGCGTTAGAGCCTCGTAGTGGCGCACGTTGGTAACAACAACATCGTTTTCGTGTATTTCGGGGATGTTAGCTGCGTTATAAATACAAGTTTCTAAGGTATCTATGTTGGTATCGAACTTAGCAGAGACAGAAACGAAAGAGGGCTGTTCTTCCCAGTTGAACCCGGGGAAGGCGAACACTTGTTCATCAGTTTTGTTTGAAACCACGATAAGCCGTTTTCCACGCGTGTATGCGTTCATGTCTTCAATTTCTTTTTGTGCAGGTATTTTGTCTATTACCCAGAGCACAATAGCAGCCTCAGACAGCTTCTGGTAAGTACGTTCAATACCCAGCGACTCAATTTCGTCGTTAGTTTTTCTAATACCAGCCGTATCGATAAATCGGAAGTTGATGCCGTTAATATTTATGGTATCTTCAATCACATCGCGCGTTGTTCCATGAATATCGCTAACAATGGCGCGTTCTTCTTTCAGTAAACGGTTTAGCAAAGTACTCTTTCCCACATTGGTTTTTCCCACGATGGCTACCGAAATTCCAGCTTTTATGGCGCGTCCTGTTTCGAACGATTTGGCTAGGGATGCTATTTTGCATCGAATTTCTTCGGCTAGTGTTTGCAATTCGTGGCGATCGGCAAAGGTTACATCTTGGTCACTAAAGTCGAGTTCCAACTCTATTAGTGAGGTGATATGTAGCAATTTGTCTCTAAGTTCGCTTAGTTCGCCCGAAAAATGCCCACGAAGCTGTCCCAATGCTAACTGTGCACTAGCCTTAGTTGTGGCAGAGATGAGGTCGGCCACAGCCTCAGCTTGGCTCAAATCAGTCTGTGCAGGCAGCGTATGCAGTTTCTTTTCTTTTGGCGCAATAAAAGCGCGGTCAACAATGTCGATGGCATCGCTGCCAGATACGCGTATTACGCCTAAAGCCCCTCCGGCAGAAGTGGCTAAGGCGCAAATGGTTTGACGGTCGTTTAGTAGGGCTTGCATCTTTATTAAATCCTTTCGAGCACCAGTTTAATTAGTTCGTCTATTGAGTTTTTATAGTTTGCGTTAACGTTTTTCGCTCTTCTGTTGGCAATTACCATGCAGCAGGTCATGGCCTTATGGCCCATCAGTCGGGCTAGACCAGCTAAGGCACTACTTTCCATTTCGAAATTCGTGATGCGATAGCCATTATATTCAAAGCTTTCCACCTTTTCGTTTTGTTTGGGGTCGGCGAGTGGAATACGTAATTCTCGGCCTTGCGGACCGAAAAAGCCTCCGCAGGCGATGGTAACACCTTTTACCATTTCGTTTCCTGCAATGCGTTCTAAGGTCTCTTTGTCGGCATCGATAACATAAGGGGCGCACAATTGTGGGTTCCATTGCATGTGTTGTTTAAAAGCTTCTTCAAAAGGGAGGTCGCAAACGTCGTTGCGTCCACTATAGAAGTTAAGCAATCCATCAAATCCGATACTTTTTTCGCTGGCGATAAACGTGCCAACGGGCGTGTATTCTTGCAATCCGCCACAGGTGCCAATCCTTACAAGGGTAAGCTCTCGTAACTGTTCTTTTTCGGTTCGAGTCTGAAAATCGATATTGGCAAGTGCGTCTAACTCGTTAAGCACAATGTCGATGTTGTCGCATCCAATTCCTGTACTAACCACAGAGATGCGTTTTCCGTGATAAGTACCCGTGATGGTATGGAATTCGCGACTTTCAATATCGCACTCTTTACTTTCGAAGTGCGATGCAACCAGCGACACTCTTCCTGGGTCGCCCACAAGTATTACCTTATCGGCAAGTTGTTCTGGTTTAAGGTGGAGGTGGAAAATGCTTCCGTCTCCATTGATGATGAGTTCAGACTCGGCAAAGAATTTAGGCATAATATTTAATTGTTAGCGGTGAGTTATTTTTCTTTAAAGGTGTGGCCTTAACAGTTTTGAGGGCGTTTACCTGTTTTCGCTGTTTCGTATAGCTTTCTCTATAGTGTGCACTTTTGCATGAAGTTCTTCGGCGCTTTTTTCAAGCGATCTGATAGTGTTAGCTTCATTGTACCTCCCTTTATGGTAGGCTAGGCGCTTTTCTTCAAGCAGTTGAATTAGTTTTTCTTGTTTTTTATAGAGTTCGGACAGTTCGATAAACATTTCTTTTCCCTGCTTTGTTTTGAAATCAGAAAGTTTAGTGTACACCTTATCATCGTTGATTGGGAAGCGGAAACTAACTGCAGCAGCAGTTTTGGTTAACCGTTTTTTCAGGGCTTCAATGCTTTTCAAGGCCTTTTCTCTGTTGCCAAAAGCCCAAGTATCAGCAATACTTGTGAGTTTGGCAAAGCCTTCAAGTTGTTCGTTGCTCACTTCACCCTCTTTAAAGGCTAGGCGTTGAGCTGTAGGCACAAAGGTATAGATGCACACCATGCCTTCAGGCTGATACCTGTCGCTAACCAGCCAGCCTAGATTGTCTATTTCGTCGATGGCCAGCAGATAGTCGTTGGCTGTTGAGTTGAAAGGCATGCCATAGTTTTCGGGCTGGAAGAACTTACCCGTTTCTGCATCTTTGCGCGTCATAAACAGATCGAATCCGCCCAAACTATTTGTTCCTTTTGCAGCAAAAAATAAGGTTACGCCGTCTGTCATCAAGAAAGGATAGTTTTGTTGTTCAAATTCGCTACCTATTTCTCTCAGCTTTAGCGGTTCGCTCCATTGTGTTCCCATGCGGTCGGCAGTGTATATGCCCATCCGTTCTGTAGAGTCGCCCATCGAAAAGTATATGGCGTTTTTAAATTCGTTCTCATAAACCGAACCGTCCAGATGCTGATGCACCTTGAAAAAAGCAGGATAAGACACTAGTGTTCCAGCCTCGGGGTTGAGGGGAATGGCTGAAAGGAACACCGACTTATCGACAACGACACTGTCTATGAACATCACCTTGGCCGTAGCTCCCAACATATTGCGATACAATAATTCGGCTGCACTAATCTGTACAGGTTGAGGTTTGGGCTTGGGTGCAGGCTTGCTTTTTCTCTTTTGAGCATAAGCGGTGTTGCACAAGCAGGCCATGATGAGCATAAACACAAAATATCTTTTCTTCATTTTCGTCTAGATTATACGGCAAAGTTACTAATTTTATACAAGTTAGCGTAAAGATTGGCATGATTTATCGCGTTTTTTACCAAGCTTTCATTGTTGTTGATGATTAAAAACGCAATGTAAGCAGCATGGTTTGCATTGCTATTCGCCTTATTCATGGTATTTGTTGTGAGAGATAGTTGACGAGAGACTTAAAAGCAATGTTGCCTTTTCGGAAGAGTTTTATCCGAAAAGGCAACGAATGTTATAGTTAAGCATAGGGGTTGGGTAGTGTACCACTTACAAGATTGTGGTAAGAACAAGCCCTATACACTGTTATTAAGCTTCAGACATCTGTTTGTGCATGCTTGCAGCGGCTTTTCTACCATCGCCCATAGCCAATATAACTGTTGCACCACCGCGCACGATGTCGCCACCAGCATATATTTCGGGTCTGCTAGATTGCATGCCTTCGTTTACTGCGATGGTGTTTTTGCGACCCAATTCTAGTCCACGTATAGAGTTTGGAACCAGTGGGTTGGGCGAAACGCCAACAGCAACAATAACCTGGTCGACCTCTAGTGTCTTAGTAACGCCCTCAATGGGTTGCGGACTGCGTCTTCCGCTGGCATCAGGTTCACCAAGTTCCATCACTTGCAGTACGGCAGCCTTGACCGCACCTTGCTCATCGGCCAGATATTCCAGCGGGTTATGCAGTGTTAGGAACTCAATACCTTCTTCTTTAGCGTGTTTTACCTCCTCAAGTCGAGCTGGCATTTCTGCTTCCGAGCGTCTGTACACCAGTGTTACCTCAGCACCAAGGCGCTTGGCCGTGCGACAAGAGTCCATAGCCGTATTGCCACCGCCCACCACCATCACATGTTTGCCTAGGTTAATAGGCGTGTCGGTGTTAGGATTGGCAGCATCCATGAGGTTAACACGTGTGAGATATTCGTTAGACGACATGATGTTGATGGCATTTTCTCCAGGTATGCCCATGAAATTAGGTAATCCTGCGCCCGACCCTACAAATATTCCCTTAAAGCCTTGCTGCTCTAAATCGTCTACCGAGATTGTTTTACCAACGATGCAGTCGCAAATAAACTTTACGCCCATCTTTTTAAGGTTGTCTATTTCAACGTCAACAATCTTGTTGGGAAGTCTAAATTCGGGAATACCATATTTCAAAACGCCACCTATTTCGTGCAAAGCTTCGAAAACAGTAACATCATATCCGTACTTAGCCATATCGCCAGCGAAACTCAAACCAGCAGGTCCCGAGCCCACAACAGCAATCTTAATGCCATTGGCAGGTGCCAGTTGGGGTACAGAGATGTTGCCACTTTCGCGTTCGTAATCAGCAGCAAAACGTTCTAGGTAGCCAATAGCCACGGCTGGTTCGTTCATTTTGAGATGTACGCAACGGCTTTCGCATTGTTTTTCTTGGGGACAAACGCGACCGCAAACGGCAGGTAGTGCCGAGGTGTCTTTAAGAACTTTGGCTGCGGCAAGGAATTGTCCGCGCTCAATGTTCTTGATAAACGAGGGGATGTTGATACTAACAGGACAGCCTTCCATACAAGTGGGTTTTGCACAGTCGAGACAGCGTTTGGCTTCGATCATGGCCAACTCTTTGGTTAATCCTTTATTTACCTCCTCCACACGTGATGTTGCACGATACACGGGGTCAAGTTCGGGCATTTCCACACGGTGAATTCCCGTTCTCTCTTTTGGCTTCATGCTAGCACGCAAGTCTTTTCGCCATTCCGCATTACGATCAGTCAGCACTTCAATGCCATCGTTGGTGGGTTCTACATCCATGGTAATGGTGTCAGCGCTTTGAGTTGCGCGTTCTTCCACCTGTTCAATATGTTCGTTATAACGTTGAAGTTCTTCGCTTTCGGCCTTTTTAAATGTACCCATTCGTTTGAACATCTCGTCCCAATCCACTTGGGCACCGTCGAATTCAGGTCCATCAATGCACACAAACTTTGTTTTGCCGCCTATGGTGAGTCGGCAAGCGCCACACATGCCCGTACCATCTACCATGATGGTGTTAAGCGATACATCTGTGGGTATGTTGTATTTTTGGGTGACTAGGCAGCAGAATTTCATCATGATAGCCGGTCCAATGGCAAATGCGCGGTCAACATGTTCGGCATTAATAAACTTCTCTATACCAACAGTAACCACACCTTTCTCGCCATATGAGCCATCGTCGGTCATGATAATAACCTCGTCTGAACTCTCCCTAACCTCTTTTTCAAGGATGATAAGGTCTTTCGAACGACCCGCCAGAACCGAAAGCACACGGTTTCCTGCAGCTTTCAGCGCGCGAATAATAGGGAGCATAGGAGCAACGCCCACACCACCACCTGCACAAACCACGGTGCCGAAGTTTTCAATGTGTGTAGGGTTACCCAGCGGACCAACCACATCGGTTACGTACTCGCCTTCGTTGAGGTTGCATAACTTGATAGACGAAAGGCCAACTTTTTGCACCACGAGTGTAATTGTGCCCTTCGTTGTGTCGGCATCAGCAATAGTGAGCGGCATTCTTTCGCCTTTGTTGCCCACTCTTACGATAACAAAGTTTCCGGCCTTTCTGCTTTTGGCAATTAGTGGAGCCTCAATGTCGAAGCGATACACCTTTTCGGAGAACTGTACTTTTCTAATAATCTTATTCATGGCCTTGCAAATTGATGTTGATTGTTTATGTTATATATACAAGTCGCAGGTTGAGTTTTGGTTTGAAACCCTGTGCGATGCCCACCTTATATTAAAAGTGGTGGGCATCGACAGGTTGTTTTAATGTTTTTGTTTTAGCGCTTTTATGCGCTTTAATGTTTAAGTTTTATTGGGCTTGTTTAGAATGTGGTCTGTCTGTGACCACAGGCAAGCAAATTAGAAATTGTTATCATCAAGCATTTCAAATCCACAATAAGGCACAAGCACTCTTGGAACGCGGATGCCTTCGGGGGTTTGGTTGTTTTCGATGATGGCTGCCACAATTCGTGGGAGGGCCAAAGCCGAGCCGTTGAGTGTGTGGCAAAGTTCAATTTTCTTGTCTTCAGTATGCCTGTATCTGCATTTCAGGCGGTTGGCTTGATAGCTTCCGAAGTTTGAAACCGATGAAACTTCCAACCAGCGTTTTTGTGCAGCACTCCAAACCTCAAAGTCGTAACAGATAGAAGAAGTGAAACTCATATCTCCACCACAGAGAAGTAGGATGTGATAAGGCAATTCTAGTTTTTGAAGCAACCCTTCAACGTGTTGCAACATCTTCTTATGCGACTCGTCTGAATGTTCAGGTTTGTCTATTTGTACAATCTCCACCTTATCGAATTGGTGCAGACGATTAAGTCCACGCACATCTTTTCCATACGAACCGGCCTCTCTTCTAAAGCAAGCCGAGTAGGCACAGCGCATTACGGGCAGGTCTTTTTCGTCTAGGATAACATCGCGAAAGATGTTTGTAACAGGCACTTCAGCTGTTGGGATGAGGTAAAGGTCGTCTTGTTCAGCATGATACATTTGTCCTTCTTTGTCGGGAAGCTGCCCTGTTCCGTATCCCGAAGCCTGGTTAACCACCAAAGGCGGTTGCACTTCGAGGTATCCACTCTTGCGCGCTTCTTCAAGAAAAAATGCTTCCATGGCACGTTGCAATCGTGCCATCTTACCGATGTATATAGGGAAACCAGCACCAGTGATTTTCACACCTAGGTCGAAGTCAATGAGATTATACTTTTTACAGAGATCCCAATGGCACAAAGCGTCTTCGGGAAGTAGTGGAATAACCCCACCTTCTTTCACCACAACGTTGTCGTTAGCGTCTTTACCTTCGGGTACTTCGTCGGCAGGGATGTTGGGAATGTTGCAGAGCAGCGTAGTCAATTCTTGTTCGGCTTCGCTCATAAGTGCTTGCAACTGTTTGTCGTTCTCTTTATATGTGGCCACTTTAGCCTTCACTTCTTCGGCCTCTTGAGTTTTGCCATCTTTCATCAGCATGCCAATTTGCTTCGACATGCTGTTAGCTTCTTGTTTGTTTTTGTCTAACTTCTGTTGAGCTTCACGTCTGCGCTTGTCGGTTTCAAGCACTTTTTCGACAGCTTCTCTTGCTCCCTTAAAGTGTTTTTTTTCCAAGCCCTTAATCACACGCTCAGTTTCCTCACTGATGAGTTTAAGTGTAAGCATTGTTTCTTGTTTTGTATTTAACGTTATAAATTGCTCGCAAATATACTAATTAATTTGTTTTCTGCAAAGAAAAGGGCACATTCTGTAAGCTTTAAATGCAGGTTTTTGCTTGCGTTAGGGTTGCGTGATGCTTATTAAAAGATATCAAATTGACAGCAATTTGATGTTAGTAGTTGTCAAGTTGATGTAAAATGTAGATTTGATATTAGAATATTGCAGGCTGTTGATGGTTTTTCTGTTCAACTTCTTAGGGAATAGACCGAGAGCTTAGGCTACATTTCACGAATTTGTATATACATATTTCTATCAAATGTTTCGTTTGTTTTTTTCAATTTTTATACTAGTGTGTGCATGTTGAGAGATTGGTGTTAGTCAAAATAAAGGCTCAATATTACCACTTTTTATTGAAATGTAGCAAATCGTTTCATTCAATTGCGCAGAATACGCTAGAAAATCGTTATATTTGCAACCCAAAAGGCAGTGGCCTGGCTCTGCCGCTGGCATCGAAAGGGTGCGAGAGGAAAGTCCGGGCAGCATAGGACGTCCCACTTCTGAAAATGGAAGCTGTTGGTGACAATAGGTAAAGGTAGAAGAA
>QWCO01002206.1_pt1 | contig 10561 bp, 5 predicted proteins | sample 1972611 | NCBI WGS metagenome assembly QWCO01 (sample SAMN09866706, study PRJNA288562) | Human oral metagenome isolate term1_saliva, whole genome shotgun sequencing... | reverse complement strand
AAAAGAATAAAATTTGTAGGACACAGAGCCCATAAGAAAAACGAGGAAAGTACAGTAACAGTAACAATTAGGAAAAGGTGGGTGTTAAACTTGGGTTAAAAGCTTTTAGTTGTTGATTTCCATAAAATGGTTGTAGTTTATATTGCTTGTTGATATAATAGCTTGCAGTGGGAGGAGTGGTAACATTAAGTGTTCCCACGAATTGCTTGTTGCCATTTTCCTGCTGTGTTTTCACTCGTGTTTGAGGTATAAATATAGTCTCCATGTCGGTCTGAGGTTTCACTAAATAGGCTTCACCGGCCAGCATTCCATTGTTAGTATGTTGAAAAATCACTTCTTCTCCCTTTACCTCAACAAATGTAGCAACAATAGTTGTTTTTCCAAACACAGCTTTTACCTCGGCGTCTGTTAGTGTAACTGGGAGTGAAAGCGTGTTATACACTTCTTGTTTAAGGGAGTGTTTAATATTAATATTTACGTTTTGCGCATCCCCGTATATGTTTGTCTTATCGTCATAAAAGTTAATTGTCACGTCTTGAGAAGTGATGGGATAGAGCAAGAGGGTAGAACCTTGCTTTGCAACAATGGCTTCGCATTCCACTTCAGCACCATCATATACTTGGCACTTAGCGCCAGTACTCAAGTTGGCAAGTTGAACGTTCTTGTTTGGTACGAATGTTGTGCGCACCCATTTGTTAATATGTGTCGACAGCTGTTCGCTGGCTACGTATATGGCTTCAATCTTTTTTCTCGATATCTTTTTAATAGACATCTTCTCTATCCTTTTGATAGTGGGCAGTCCTGCGTTATCTTCGTAAGCCCCGCGCACTTCGCAAGAAACAACGTCGCCTCTTTGCCACGAGCCACTTTCTGTAAGAAGCATTCTTATTAGTGCTGTATTATCTTCAACAAACAATTCCATGCCATTACATCCCAAAACAGTGGCATTATTCAGGCTCAACGTCGCCACCTTATTATCTTCCATTTTCTTAAAACTGACAATGTCGGTAATGATTTCTTCTGTTTTAGGCTTGTTTTCATCAGGCTTCGTGTCAGGTTGTCCACCCTCTTCCTCATAATCCACTTCAACGCTTTCTAATGCAAAGGTTTTACCTTTAGGCGGATAGAAGTAGAAACTCATTTCTTTTGCAGAGCCTTTCCACACATTGTCTTTGTCTAATGTGCCATTAGTTATATTTATTTCATCTTTTTCAGGTATCGGCTCTTTACTCGATTTAAGAAAATGGCAAGTAATTTTCTTAATCGTTTTCTCGGCTTTGAGCGTCATGGCATTGCCATTATACAGGCGTACATAACCATAGTTAGAAGGTGTGGTTTTACCTTCGCCTTTACTGAACACCAACAAAACATGCTCTCCGTTGATAGAAGTAACAGACCTACCCATGTTGCTTTTTCCTTTCGGAAGAAGTTTAGTCAAGTCTATGTTCTCAGCATGAAGCGCAAGGGTGCAGCAAATGCAGGTTAGCAATAGCGCGATTGCTTTTCCATATAGTTTCCTCATGGTAGTTTATTTATTTGTATTAGTTTGTATTGCAAATATAGTTTGTTTGAAAAATATTTACAAACTATTTTGCGATTTAAATTCCAAAAAAATAAACAAATTTAACAATTCGGAGTCCTGGTGGGACAATATTAAGGTATTAACGAATACAACTTTGAGCTGCGTTTATTGGTAAATGGGATGAAATCAGTTTCTTTTTACGCCTTCTTAAGTCTTAATCTCACAAAAAGAGACAACAAGTTGGGGGGAGAAAAGAAAACCTCTTTGTGTTGATATTTTTAAAACTCAACGCTTTTTGCATTTTTTGTATAGTTCGCCCAATTCAGTTCGTGGCACCCCCATTCGCGTAAGCTGGTTTAGTTCATGCATCGCCTCATCATATCGTTTTAAGTCAATCAGAACTTCCACCTTAAATATATAATATTCGGTGTTTTTATTGTCTCTCTTTATGGCTTCTTCATAATCATAAAGTGCTAATTCAAGCAAACCTCGTTCGTGTTCTATACCAGCCCTTGCTGCGTAAGCCAGTGCTTTGTTGGGGTGCAAGCTGATAAGTCTATTGGCCTGGTCTAGCGCTTCAGTGTGTCGTTTCATCTTTTGGTTAACCAAAGCAAGCGCCAAAAGAGCCTCAAAATTACCTGGTATGCGGTTAAGAATATGCTCGTAATCGTTCTTAGCGAGATCGTAACGGTGCATTCTTTCGTACGCAAATGCTCTGAAATATAAGGCGGTGGCATTGTTAGGGAATAGTGTTAAGATGTTGTCATATTCTTCTTTGGCATATTGCCATTGTTCCAACTGAAGGTTCAAGGCTGCTTTTCTTAATCGCAACTCTATCGAGTCTGGGTGCAAGTCGGCCTCTCTAGCCAGCACAACAATGCTGTCGCGCAGTTCTTTTTTTGTCTGTGCAACAGTATTCACGACTACATTGGTGGTCAATAAGGCCAATAATATTATTCTTTTCATGTAAGAATTTGTTGTGTGGAGTATGTGTTTGTTTGCCAATTTTCTTGTATTGACATAATATTATGCCGTAGTGCTTTATATGCACATCATTAGAAAGGCATCGGTTCGTCGTTCATTCTCGAGACGATAAGTCCACCGCCATCGTCGGGTAGTGCAGGTTGCGTTGACGAATTATCTGGGTTATCAAACCTCGTATATTGTCCTTTAAAGGTAAGCAGCACATCTCCAGTAGCACCTTTACGGTGTTTGGCAATAATAATTTGTGCCATGCCGTGCAAGTCGTTTCCCTTTTCGTCTTCAAAGATATGGTAATATTCGGGGCGATGCACAAACAACACCATATCGGCATCCTGCTCAATGGCACCCGATTCGCGCAAGTCGCTCAATTGTGGGCGTTTTCCTTCAAGTCCTTCTCGGCTTTCTACATTACGACTAAGCTGCGAAAGGGCTATAACGGGAATGTTGAGCTCTTTAGCCAAACCCTTCAACGAACGACTGATGGTAGACACTTCTTCTTGTCTACTGCCAAATTTCATGCCGTTAGCGTTCATCAGCTGCAAATAGTCAATCATGATAACACCCACCCCTTTTTCTCTAACAAGTCGGCGTGCCTTTGTTCTCAATTCAAAAACAGATAGTCCTGGCGTATCATCTACATATACAGGTGCGCCTTGCAGATTACGTAGTCGTTTGTCCAGTCGGTCCCATTCGTCGGGAGTTAGTTGTCCGTTAAGTATTTTACTACCCACAATCTCGCACACGTTAGAAATAAGGCGGTTAACCAATTGCACGTTGTTCATTTCAAGCGAGAAGAAGCCGATGGGTACTTGAGCGTCAACTGCGATATTTTTTGCCAAGCTAAGTGCAAACGATGTTTTACCCATCGCAGGGCGACCAGCAATAATAATAAGGTCTGAGGGTTGCCATCCCGAAGTAATTTCGTCTAGTTTGGTATAGCCAGTAGGCACACCAGTCATGCCACCGCTATTTGCCGAAGCCTTTTGCAATATGTCTATGGCCTGCTTTATCACAGGGTCAATCTGTGTAAAGTCTTGTCGCATATTTTTTTGCGTTAGTTGTCTTGCTAAAAATTTGTGTGCAAGGATGGCAGCATGGTATTCGATATGGGCCGAAGAAGCCACCTGCGAGCTAAGTTCCACCACATAGGGAGCACCGCCAACGTCGTCTATTGTTCCGTCGCGTTTCAACTGTTCGGTAACAGTCATAATGTCAACAGGTTTCTCGTCCATGTTGAGCGACCTGATGGCTGTGTATATCTTTTGGTGTCGGGGTTCGTAAAAGGTTTCGGGGTGAAGCAGTTCGCTCACCACAGCAAAGGCATCTTTGTCTATCATCAAAGCTCCCAGAACCACTTTTTCCAAGTCGGTGGCTTGTGGCGGAAGGTGTCCGTAGGTGTTGTCAACTGGGGCAGGCTTCCTTGTTCTCCTGTTTGTATTGCTAGCTTCGGCCATGTTTTCTATTTATTTTGTGCGTCCTTCCCCTTGTTGTGGGGGCGATTGTCGTTTAATATAAACTTGTTTCTGTGCAACTTCTCTCTATTTTGGTGGGTTCTACATCGTCCACGTGCTGTTTTGCAGTTGTGATATCAAGTTTGTATGCGCTGTATTGGGTTTATTTGCTTACGCTATTTAGGTGCCAAGTGCGCTGTTCAATGTAGAACACGGCTACAAATGTAGCAAAAAAAATGCGATTATCATGCCTCGTTCAGCAAAACCTGTAGTCAATAGCTGCATTGTTTGGTTTGGTTTTGGGATATAAGGATTGATCTTGGCAATTATTCCTATCAATATGTGTTGTTTGAATTGTAAAATAAATGCACTAAAATTTAACATTGTGAGCGCTTTCTTTTTCACCAATTGTCTACTCGCTTGCATATAAACGATTCTCGCGAAGGTATAATTGAAAAAAAATACGATTACTGCTTGAATGTTGTAATTGAGATTTTTTGTACAATAAACCGAAAGTTATGCTTAAATATCGGCAATTAGTACCAAAACACTGTGCAATATGGTGCAAAACGCAACGCGTTTTGCTGCTAAACGCAGTGTAATATGCTGCTAAATGCAATGTAAACTCGTGCTAAATGCAATGCATTTTGGTGCAAAACGCATATGTTTAGCTACAAAGGTTCATAAAAGTGGGATGTTGCGACGATTGAAAGAAGAGCAAACTCTGGTATTTTTATGTAAAACAGACTAGAAAAAGTGGTGTTTTAGTGGTAAAATGCTGTTTCTGTTCTGGTGAAAAATTTCAGGTTAAGCACCAAATAGAATTGCTAAAAGGTACAAAACGCAGATATTGTGCTCAAAATTGGCTTAAGAAATTAATGCGGAAGGGTGGAAAAAGGGGTAAAATCTATGCTATATAACATCAGTTTTCTCTAGAAGTAGTGGAAAATAAATGTATATCTTGTAAAGAAAACTTACTGAATTAACAGATGTAAATTAAGCTATTTACAGTATTCACACAAAGTCTTACTAACCATTTTTAGATACCTATAAGTAAGGGCATGGCTTGGTAGGGTGGAATATGGCTACCTTAAGATAATTGTTTGCCTTATCATGCAATTGCGTAAAAATCGGTTATGTTGTCTAAATTAGATGTATTTCATCCTTAAATATGCTGTTTGTTTCTATCGATGATAACTAGAAGTATTGAACAAGTGTTGTGGCTAGACTTGAGCTATTATAAGCACGCTCACAAGTTGGGCTGTTTCAATGTGTTTTAATCCCTCTAATGTGTATTATTGTACGTAGGAGCTTATCCATTTGATGCTCTTTGTTTGCCTTTGGGGGAAGATTGTGTATTGATTGGTTTTCAAATCAATTGCAATACAATCAATTTCACTTGTAGTTCTTTCTTACAAGTGCTAAAATGTAGAATTGTTGTTGCAATCTATCGAATTGTTCGAAAATGTATTATCTTTGCAAGGTAAACAATTAAGACAACTTATGATTACATTTCCTTGCGCAAAAATAAACTTAGGATTGAATATCGTGGCCAAACGAGAAGATGGTTTTCACGATTTAGAAACAGTTTTCTATCCCGTACCGTTAACCGATGCCCTTGAGGTGAAGCTGATGGACGAACATTTTCCCTCTGAAGTGGCTTGCGACTTGAAGATTACGGGTAATACCATTGATGGCGATGAACAACAGAACCTTGTGTGTAAGGCTTATAACCTATTGGCTCGCGATTTTTCAATTCCGCGCATTCATGCACATCTTTATAAGCGCATACCCTCTCAAGCAGGACTTGGAGGTGGATCTAGTGATGCTGCGTTTATGATAAGATTGCTCGACGAACGTTTTAGGTTAAACATTGGCAATGCCGAAATGGAACGTTATGCTGCGCAGTTGGGTGCTGATTGTGCTTTTTTTATCACAGCCGAACCCTCGTTTGCTACTGGTAAAGGTGAAATTCTTGCGCCGGTTGATACTCCTCAACACAATCTCAATGGGTATTACCTAGCTATTGTTAAGCCTCCAGTGGCTGTTTCAACTGCAGACGCTTTTAAAAACATTGCACCCAAACGACCTCTTAAATGTTGTCGAGATATTGTAAGGCAGCCAATAGGCACATGGAAAGAACAGCTAACCAATGATTTTGAGCAAACTGTTTTTGCTGTTTATCCTCAATTAGCTGATATTAAGCGTACGCTATATGCGCAAGGAGCGTTGTATGCACAGATGTCGGGAAGTGGCAGTTCTATCTTTGGGCTGTTTAATCAACAGCCCAACGAGATAGAAAAGTTTTTTTCGGATGCATTTGTGTTTGTTACGAAGCTTTAGTCCTTATCTTAATTTTTGTTTCTTAAGGCACTTCAGATAAACCTAAGTAGGGGGTTGAGAAATAAATCAACTTCGTTTTAAGCGCAAGTTGAGTTCGGTAGGTCGCCAATTCTTGGTGGCCTACTTTTTGTTTAGGCATGTTAGTAAGGGCTTATGTATTACCAGTGCGTGCTCGTTGGTTTCTGTGTTTTTAAACGATTAGGTACTGCCCTAAAAAGTGTGTAAGCTTCATCTTATTATTACTTTTTTATAGGGAATACAAAGATAAGACAAACAATGGGCTTACACACTTTTTAGGGCAGTAGCAAATGGTGTAAACTCCCCTGCAAAGGGTTTTGCCATACAAGGCGTAACGTGAAAACGTAGGTGGGAAAAAACAAAGAAATCGCTGCAAGGTATAACTTTGCAGCGATTTCTTATTATCTAAGTCCTCAAGGTAATGCCTATTGGCTTATTAATGATTTTGCGGAAGATGAGGGATTCAAACCCCCGATACCCGAAAGGGGTATACCGGATTTCGAGTCCAGCGCGATCGATCACTCTGCCAATCTTCCAAATGCGGTGCAAAGGTAATAATAAAATTACAATTACACCGCATTTTATTCAATATTTTTTCTCTTTTGGCTCACATATATTTGTATTCTACCATCATTTTGTGGCTTTGTAGACTTTGTTAATACCTACAATAATATGTTGAATGTTCAAACAAAGAAAATAACTAATCTACTTTTTAACTTGAATGCTATTAAGCAAGTCGAGTTTGCCATCGTTGATAAGCTTAAGAATTAGTTCTCCAAACAAAGTGTTAGGCCAAGCAAACCAAGCGCGAGTGTACTTTTGCGCATTGTTTTTGTTGAAAGCTTCGTGCATAACGCCAGTATTGCCATCTGTTTCCATCAACATCTTGATGCATTGTCTAATCTCGTCGTCGTTTTGAGCTGTAAAAGCCTTAAGCATAATGCTCATTGGCCAAGGATAGTTTGCACCGATATGGGGACCACCTATGCCTTCTCCTGCTTCACCTTTAAAGAACCAGGGATTGTCTTCGCTCCAAACAAACCGACGCGTGTTTTGATAGATAGGGTCGCTCAGTGGTACATCGCCCATATATCCCAGTGCCAATAAACTAGGTACATTGGCATCGTCCATCAAAACTTGTCCGCCATAGCCGTCAACTTCGTATGCATAAATTTTGCCATATTTAGGATGTTCGGTGATGGCATACTTCTTTAATGCAGCCTCAACCTCGTTGGCCAGGGCTTCGCACGATTGACTTAGATTTTGGTCTTTGTTTACTTTTGTCAGGATTTGCGATGCTTTACGCAGTGCCGATACGGCCATAAAGTTGGAAGGAACAAGGAAAAGCATCGTTGTGGCATCATCTGAGGGGCGGAAGCATGAAGCAATAAGGCCAACAGGTTTTACAGGCGAACCGTATCCGTCGCCTCCTAAAGTCTCTGTTTGACGTGTTGATTCGCGTTCAAAGCGATATTTTCCTGGTCCGTTTTTGCGTTGCTGTTCTTTGAAGGTTGCCAAAATTTTCTTGATAGCTTCGGTCCACAGTTCGTCAAAGATAGAGGTGTCTCCCGTTACTTGCCAATAGTGGAAAGCTAAGCGAATGGGATAGCAAAGCGAGTCTATTTCGTATTTGCGTTCAAACACCTCTGGCTGCATGTCTGTTTTGTCGGTAACATGGCCTTCGCCAGTTGGTCCATCGTTAAACGCATTGGCGTAAGGGTCGATGTTAATTTGGCGCAATTGTCTAAGAATAACACCGCGAATCATGGCCTTAAGTTTAGGATCTTTATTGGCAAATTGCACATAAGGCCATACTTGCGCACCCGAGTCGCGTAGCCACATGGCAGGGATGTCGCCAGTATAAACGAAAGTATCGTCTTCGCCGTTTAGCTTGCGATAGTGCACGGTGGTTTCTAGCGTGTTGGGAAAACAATTCTCGAACATCCAAGCCAGATAGCGATTTCCTTTGAGAAGTTTTTTAACCTCTTCTATTTTCTTATCGATAACTTCAGAACGGAACAATCTGTCCTTCACGTCGGGTCGCTTACTTACATAGAGGCGTGTATTATCGGCTATGGCCTCTATGTACTCTTGTCCGTACACTTTGTTTTTTTGAGCCATCAGTTGTTGGCTAGGCAAGGCAAGTAATGCCAGTGCCAGATAGAAAGATCTCATATCCTTTAATTGATTAGGGTTTAATGTGGTAATTTTGGCTGTCTACTTACGTAATGCGTGTTGAAGCAGAAAGTCTTTGACTTGTCGATTGAATGGGTTGGTAGGGTATACCTATTGTTACCTGCATTGAGCGAAGCCTCTTTTGGTTATGCTAATGGGCGATAGGTGTGTGCCAAGAAGCATAACGAGCTAGCTAATTACGCCGTATTTAGGTAAAACAAGCTGTTTCATGACCTACGAACCTAAATATTGGCAATGCTCATGATGTTGGCAAACACACCTGCAGCTGTTACATCTGCCCCTGCTCCATACCCTTGTATCTGTATCGGGTATTGTTTATAGCGCTCTGTGGTGAGCAGCACTATATTGTTAGAGCCTTCTAGGTTGTAGAACGGGTGACTTTTGTCAACTTCTTGAAGGCCAACGCTAGTTTTGCCAAGGTTCATAGTGGCCACAAACCGCCAGCGTTTACCTTCTTTAGCCAGTTGCTCACTCTTTCTTTCAAAGTCGGCGTCTAGTGTAGGAAGATTTTCCCAGAACTCTTCGAGAGAGCCTTCGAAAAAGCTGTTGGGCACAAACAAATGTTTTTCAACATCGGCTTGTTCTGCTTTATATCCAGCCTCGCGGGTTAGTATCACCAACTTTCTAACCACGTCTGTTCCACTTAAGTCGATACGTGGGTCGGGTTCGCTATAACCTTGGGCTTTTGCTCGTCGCACGGTTTCAGAGAAAGGGACATCAGTACCCAATTCGTTGAAGATGAAATTAAGTGTTCCGCTCAACACAGCTTCAATCTTTAGAATGTGGTCACCCGAGTTTCTCAGGTCATTAATGGTTCCGATAATAGGAAGTCCTGCGCCCACATTAGTTTCGTATTTAAACTTAATTCCCCGTGTAAGAGCTGTTTGTTTTAATCTTTCGTATTTCTCATATTTGGAAGATGCGGCAATCTTGTTGGCTGTAACAATACTTACGTTGTTGTCTAGAAGTGTTTGATACAGGCCTGCAACATCTTTACTGGCTGTGCAATCTACGAACACGCTGTTAAAGATATTCATTTCAAGTATCTCATCGCGCAAGTTCTCTGGTGTGCATTTGCTTGCGTCTTTAAGTTTTTCTGCATAAGTTTCGAGATCAATACCATTACGGTCGAACATCATAAACTTGGAGCTGGCAATGCCTACTACACGCAATTTAAGTCGCGAACGCAAGCGCAATTCTTCCGCCTGGGATTTAATCTGCTCAATAAGCTTGCTGCCTACCGTTCCAATGCCACACACAAAGAGGTTGAGTTCGGTATATTCGGAGAGGAAAAACGAGTCGTGTATTACGTTAAGTGATTTGCGCAAAAATGTTTCTGGAACAACAAACGAGATGTTGGTCTCTGCTGCTCCTTGCACGCACGCAATCACACTAATACCCGAACGTCCAAGCGTACCAAAGAGTTTTCCTGCCACACCTGGCGTGTTTCGCATATTTTCGCCCACAATTGCCACCGTGGCAAGTCCGCTTTCGGCCTTCATGGGGTACATTGCTCCTGTTTCAATCTCTTTAGAAAATTCGTTGTTAAGCACTTCAACGGCTGCGTCAAGGTCTTGTTGGCGCACACCAATAGAAGTGGAGTTCTCTGATGAAGCCTGACTAACGAGGAACACGGAAATGCCATTATTGGCCAAAACGGTGAATATTCGTCTGTTAACACCAATTACACCAACCATCGACAAACCAGCAACGGTGATGAGTGCGGTGCCGCTAATGCTGGATATACCTCGTATGGGTTTATCAGTTTTCTCTACCTTTTGCTTGATTGTGGTGCCTTCTGCTTCGGCGTTAAAGGTGTTTTTAATCTTTATAGGGATGTTCTTTACGCAAACAGGGTAGATGGTTGGTGGGTAAATCACCTTTGCACCGAAGTTGCAAAGCTCCATTGCTTCGGTATAACTTAGTTCCTTGATAGTATAAGCCGTTTTGATAACACGTGGGTCGGCCGTCATAAAACCATCTACATCGGTCCAAATCTCAAGCACTTCGGCGTCTAATGCGGCAGCAATGATGGCTGCAGTATAGT
>QWCO01003432.1_pt1 | contig 10579 bp, 3 predicted proteins | sample 1972611 | NCBI WGS metagenome assembly QWCO01 (sample SAMN09866706, study PRJNA288562) | Human oral metagenome isolate term1_saliva, whole genome shotgun sequencing... | reverse complement strand
CCTTCGCCCGCCGGTAGGCCTCATCGGTGCCGGGCCCGCCCAAATCGGCGTGGGTGTAGTCGATCCCGGTATCAATGACGGCCACCGTAACGTTACGGCCCGTGTACCCGTACCCGCCGGTGTTGTTCTTCTGCGCCCAGGTGGTGAGCGTATCCGTGGCGGTACCCGCGTTCTGCGGCCGCACGTTCGTAATAACGCTAATGCGCGCCACATCCTGCCGGGCCGCGAGCTTACGGATCTGTTCAATATCGCCGTAGAGCCCGACCCCGCGCACCGTGTTCACGGTGGTGTACAGTATTTTTGAGCTGGTGGCCTCAGCAGCCGTGCGTGCCCGCTCGTTTACCCAAGCGTGGATGGAACGCACCTCATCCCGTTTGGCCGCGTTCTGCTCCCGGGTGGCGCGGCCGGTCGCGGGGCGGGTGAGCTCATAGGCGCCGGTGCCTTTGAACTGCACAAAAACCGCTGTTTCGCCCGATGCGCTGGCGGCTGAGGGGCTAATAATATTCTGATCTCTGCTGGTTTCCGCGCCCTGCTGGACACTGCTATCCGGTGTATCTGCGGCGAAAACCGGGAAGGCGGCGGTGGTTACTAACGATAAACTCAACGCTGTGGCAAGAGTGCATCTTGCCTGCCCCATGAACTTTCTCGCCATAGACAGCTCCTTGATATGTGGTTGGTGCGCAGAGTGAACGAGATAAGAGTACCGAAAACTTTCGGTACGTATCGGGCGGCTGTGCAGGGGCACTCACGGTTTAACCACAAAAAACAACAGTAGACTAATAATTATTAGTACTTCTCCTTGTTTTTACTGGCACTAAGACTAGAAAATATTCGGAATACTTGTGCAATATCACGGTATATGAGGCTTATTTTGAGGTGCGCCTCGCCTGCAGTTTTCTATAACTATGCGTGAATCGGCTCACCGGGGCGGTACGTGCCGTCATCCCAGCCCTTCGTGATGCCCTGCTCGGCCAGCCACGCGATTTCCTTGTAGAACTGGCTGTTGGCAGGAACATCCGCAAAAGGCGCCCGGGCGGGTGCCGCAAACTGCGGTGAACCCGCATTCCGGTAGAAGAACGCGGCCATCGCGTCACGGTTCACCGAGGCTGCGGGGCGGAACGTGCCGTCACCGTAGCCGGTGGTGATGCCGCGGGCGGCCATCCACTCAATCTCCTTATAGAACGGGTGGTTCGTGGGCACATCACTAAACGTCGGTTTCGTCGGAGGCGTGAACTGCGGCGAACCATTCAAACGATAGAAGAACGCCGCCATTGCCCCACGCTCCACATTCTCGCCCGGGCGGAACGTCCCATCCGGGTAGCCGAGCGTAATCTGCCGCTGCGCCAACCAGTTAATCTCCGTATAGAACTGGTTATCGGCCGGAACATCCTTAAACCGGGCGTCACGGCTATTAGCAGATGCGGCACTCACCTCAACCACCTGGGCACGCTCACCATGCCCGGCACCAATGCCACTCAGATCACCGGTGCCGTTATGCATATGCAGGAACAGGGCCTTAGCCTCAAAAGCCCCCGCCTGCCGGTGTGCCGTCAGCTCAGTACCAGCACGGTCAGCGAAGAACCCCGGCACACCCGCCGACTCGCCCTCAAACCACACCTTCGGCGCGAACGGGTTGAATGTGGCCTTCTCCGTGCGGTCCACATAGTCAGACCCCTCGTTCGACCAGGTGTTCGTTAACACGGTGTAGCTAATGTCCTTCGCGTTCGCTGAGGTCAGGCCCAGATCCTTCAACGGGGCACCCAGCACCATCACATTGGAATCCATCATGTTCGTATCGGTATCGCCCCAGGCACTATTGAGCGGGTACTGGTTAATGAAATCCCACTTGTCCCCGGTTGCCTTCCACACCTTCACCAGCGGGAAATCAAGGCCCTTCTCGCGCGCTACCTCAAGCACATAGTCCTGCTGGCCGTCCCCGTTCGTATCAACCGAAACCTCCACGCTGCGCCCAGAATGCAGCACATCCCAGTTCGACCATGTTGAAATCCCAAAATACAGGTTCCCCTCATCCGGGTTCTTCCCGGCAGCAGCCAGCGCCGGGGCATCCGAGGCGGCACCCACATACTGCACATCAACCACCTGATCCGACGCCAGCGTGAGGTTCTGCGTCGGAATACGGCCGCTGGCGGCGCCCAGCTCAAACACGCCCAGCATCGACCGGTACCCGCCCTGATCCAAGGTGGTGCCCGTAAGCTTCACCTTCTGCTCAGCACCGGTGCCGAACTCAATCTTTGAGGTGTCCGCGCGCATCGCCGAAACCGGTTTAGGGGCCACATGCACCGGCACGCGCATCGCCTCGGCGCCGTCCTCCTTAAACACCACCCGGCCGGATGCGCTCGCAACATACTGGCGGTCCCCCTCGGCGGTGGTTTCGACCTTATCGCCCACGACGTTGCGTGAGCTCTGGTGCTTTTCCAGCGCGGGGTCCCTGGTTTTCTCCAGTTTCGCCGGGTCGATGGTGACGGTCACCGTCACGTTCTTCTTCTCGCCCGCCCCCACGCTCACCGTGGACGGCAGGGAGAAACTCACCCCCGGGATGTTGGTGCTTGCCACATACTCCGGGGTGTAGGTGTGTGCCCGCGAGTCCGTGTTGTCGAGGGTGATGTCGCGGGTTACGGTCTGCACCCCCGAGTCCGGGGTGTACTCCAGCACGCCGAACGCTGTTGATACGCGCTCAGGCTGTTTCGTATCGTACGCCAGCACCTTAGCCTCAACAGCGGCCTTGGCGTTAATCATGCCGGACCCTACCCGGTCCACAGCGTACGTGTGCCCCTGAGAGTCTTTCAGGTCGGTGTTCGCCCCGTTCATCAGGGCGGCCTTGAGCATGGTGGGGGAGTAGTCCTGATGCGCCTGCAGCACCAGTGCCGCCACCCCAGATGCGTGCGGTGCCGCCATGGAGGTGCCCGTGAACGCAACCCCCTTGGTGCCGCCGCCCACGGCAGCTGAGACGATCTCGGCGCCGGGGGCCGCCACATCCGGTTTAATGTACCCGTCTGAGCCGTGCTGCCCGCGTGCCGAAGAGGACACCAGGCTCAGTGCTTTACTGTGCGAGGTTCGGCCTTGAGCCTTGTAGTCGTTGTTCAGCTCAACCCGCAGGGTGCCGTCGTTGATTGCCGTGGCCAGCTTGTCGGCGGCGCTTTTAGAGAGCATAAAACCGGGGATCGTGGCGTTACCCGCGATACCGACCTCGTGCCGTTCCTGCATCGACCCCAGGATGACGCCTTGACCGCCAGCGGCCTCCACATGGTTGAACCGCACCGCTGAGCCGCACGGGAACTTTCCGGTGGCCGGGTCTTCCCAGTCAATGTACACCCACTTGCCTTTAAGTTGTGCCGCGTCTTGTTCGGAGAACGCTTCGCAGCCGTACCGGTTGGATGCTGGGGCTTTGACCACCTCACCGGTGAGCTTGTCGGCGCTTGCAGCGGCGTAGTTGAAACTGGAGGTGTACACGCCGTTCACGAACCCGGCCTGCTGTTCGGGGGCGAGCACTTTCATCTGATCCGTCGGCTGGGTGGTGCCGTAGGCGTTCGCTACTGACAGCCCTGCGGCGGCGTTGGCGGGGCTGCCCGAGTTGGAGTAGGTGTCGCCCACCCCGTTGTAGTTATTGGCGTTACCGGCTGCGGCGACCGTGAATACGCCCTGCCGCGCCATCGTGTTCACAATATACGATTCGGGGTCGTCTACGGGCGCGAATTCGCCGCCCAGCGACAGGTTCACAACGTTCGCCTTATCCGAGAAGTCGCCGTCGCCGTTGGGGTCCATGACCGTGTCGAGGGCTTTAATGACCATGTGGGTGGTGCCGTAGCAGCCGAAAACGCGAACCGGCAGAATTTTAGCCTCCGGGGCGGTGCCGGGCCCGATTTTCATCTGGTTCAGCTGTTCTGCGGTGAGTTTGGAGTAGTCGCCGCGGAAGGTGGTGCCGTCCTGGTTCACGCCGTACCCGGCGGCGGTGCCCGCAACGTGCGTGCCGTGGCCTCCGGAGCCGAACCCATCGGGACGGCAGTCCAGCGGGTTGCTGTCGGGGTGCGGGGTGTTCTGCTCGGCGTTCGTTGAGGAGGCGTTGTAGCTGTCTCCCACCAAGTCCACGCCCGCAGCGATCTTGGTGCGGTCAATCAGCCCTGAATCTGCGGAGGGCAGCTCGGGCATGTCTTTCGCTTTCTGGTATGCTTCGGCCGTGCCGGGGCCGCCGAAGTCGGCATGCGTGTAGTCCACGCCCGAATCAACCACGGCAATGGTCACGTCTTTGCCCGTGTACCCGGTGTTTTCGCGGGTCCAGGTGTCGATGGTTTTGGTGTCTACCACGCTGGAGGCGTTCTGCCGTTCCTTGGCAATAATGGGGGTGATGCGCTCCACATCGCCGCGGCGCGCAAGTTCACGGATCTGCGCAGCATCCCCCTGAAGTACCACACCACGGGCGGTGTTGTGCACGGTGTACAGTGCCTGGGAGTTGGACTGGCGGGCTGCCGCCTGTGCCTGTGATTGCACCTGGGTTTTGATGGCTTGGACTTCGGCCTGCTTATTGACGGGTGCTTGTTTGTTGGCTAGTACAGCGGGGGATTGGGTTTGTTCGTATGCGCCTTTGCCTTTGAATTGTACGAAGACGGCGATATTGCCTTCGGCTTTTTTCATGCCGGGGCTGAGTACGTCCTTGGTGGTGTCCCCTGAGGTGACAACACCGGTTTCGTGGGCAGGGGGCTGCACGGCTGAGGCCGGTGCTGCGGCGCTGAGGGTGAGGGCTAGGCCCATTGTTGCGGCCAGGCAGCTTTTGGCGAAAAGCCGTGGGGTGGTGAGCGGTCTCATGATAGTTTCCTGACTGTAAATAACGTGATATGTGTGATTTATGGCATATCAGTGTGATGTACTTTAGCATGAGATTTAATAATTCCTGGGTGCTCTATTTATCTGTTTTTAAAGCATTGCCCGGGCAATAAAAATCCCACTATTTTTGATGTGTACCGTAAATATGCGGTGTGTAATACTCATCCTCCTCACAAATATGGCGTTTTAGGTCTGAATAAACCCCGCCGCCCTATGGCGCGTAGCTTTCGGGCGGTACCGCGTGAATCGGCTCACCGGGGCGGTACGTGCCGTCATCCCAGCCCTTCGTGATGCCCTGCTCGGCCAGCCACGCGATTTCCTTGTAGAACTGGCTGTTGGCGGGTACGTCCTTGAAGGGGGAGGCTGCCGGGGCTGCGAACTGCGGCGAGTTAGCGTACCGGTAGAAGAACGCGGCCATGGCGTCGCGGTTCACCGAGGCGGAGGGGCGGAACGTGCCGTCGCCGTAGCCGGTGGTGATGCCGCGGGCGGCCATCCACTCAATCTCTTTGTAGAACGGGTGAGACTTCGGAACGTCACTGAACGTGGGGTTATCCGGTGCGGTGAACTGCGGCGTGCCTGCTAGGCGGTAGAAGTACGCGGCCATTGCCCCGCGCTCCACGTTCTCGCCCGGGCGGAATGTCCCATCCGGGTAGCCGGTGGTGATGCGCCGCTGCGCCAACCAGTTGATTTCTGCGTAGAACTGGTTCTCGGCCGGAACATCCGTGAACCGTGACGGCGCCGGGTCGAGCTGCTGCTGCTCGGTGACCTCCAGCACCTGCGCGCGGTTGCCTGCGGCACCGTTAAGCCCGCTCAGATCACCGGTGGTGTTGTGCATGTGCAGGAACAGGGCCTTCGCATCAGTCGCACCTTCGGCGCGGTGTGCCACCAGCTCGGAGGAAGGCGCATCAGCGAAGAAACCCTGAACTGTTGCGGCGGTCCCGGAGAACCACAGCTTCGGGTCGAACGGACGGTAGTTAATCCAGCCGGTCTCGCTCACGTTAGTCCAGGCGTACTGGGTGGTGGCCGAGACACTGTACTTAATGTCTTTCGTCTTCTCGGCGCTGAGCCCCAGGTCTTTCAGCGGTACCGCCATCACGAGGGCGTTGGAGTCCATCATGTTCGTGTCGGTGTCGCCCCAGGCGTTATTGAGCGGGTAGTAGGCGATCTGCTCCAGGTTGCCGTTCTTGTACCCGTACAGGCGCACAATCGGGAAGTCGATGCCTTTCGCGCGGTCGGTGACCAGCATATAGTCGGCACGGTTATTCCCGTCGGTGTCAATATTCACGGTGAACGTGTTCTCTGTTGAGACCACATCCCAGTTAGCCCACGTCGAGATACCGAACGCAAGCAGCCCGTCATTGGGGTTACCGCCGGATGCTTTCAGCGCGGGTGCGGTCGATGCGGCACCCACATGCTGCATATTCGCTTTCGCGTTGCTGCTCACATCCAGCTTCACCGGGGAGGTGCGCTCAATTGATGCGCCGTGCTCGAACGCCCCCAGCAGCGACTTGTAGCCGCGCTGGTTCAGCTCAGTACCGGTGAGTTTCAGGTTTGCCTGGTGCTCCCCGGCGGGGATCTCAACAGAGCTCCCCTCTACCTTCATCGCTGATGCGGGCTTAGGTGCCGCGTGGATGGGCGCACGCAGGGTGGCTGCGCCCTCAGTGAGCAGAATACGCCCCGACTCTGAGGCAATGAACTGGCGGTACTGTTCGGGTACCAGCTCTGTACCGTCACCGTACGGATCCACGGAGTTATGGGTTTTCTCCATGGCCGGGTCCATGGTCTTCTCCATGGCAGCCGGGTCAATGGTGATAGTGACCGTGAAGTTCTTCTTCTCTCCGGGGTTTACCGTAATATTCGACGGCAGGGAGAACTCCACCCCCGGCATGTCGGTGCTACCCGCGTACGAAATGTTGTACGTGTGGGTGTGCGAGTCGAAGTTTTCCACCGTCATCTCGCGGGTTAGGGTCTGCTTGCCCTCGTTCACCGCGTATTCGAGTACCCCGAAGGTCTGGGACACCTGCGCGGGCCGGTCGGCGTTATACAGCAGCACTTTCGTCTCTGCCGCAGCCTTAGCATCAATACGCCCTGACCCCACGCGGTCCACCGCGTACACGTTCCCGTCGGCGGTGCGCACATCATGGTTGGCGCTGTTCATAATCGCGGCCTTGAGCTGGGTGGGGCCGTAGGACTGGTTAGCCTGCAGCACCTGGGCGGCCACACCGGCGGCAAACGGGGCCGACATGGAGGTGCCCGTATACGAGATGCCGCCCGTCCCGGTGCCTACCCGCGCCGAAGAGATATTGTTGCCCGGTGCCGCCACGTCGGGTTTCGTGTACCCGTAAGTGCCGTGGTAGCCGCGGGCGCTGGAGGCGGTCAGCTGATCTTTCTTATTGCTGGGCACACGCAGGGATTCTTTCAAATCCGCGCCCAAGCGTACCTTCAGCTCACCGGTGGCGGCGGCTTCACGCACTTTAGCGGAGGCGCTTTTTGCCACACGGAACCCGGGGATGCTCTCATTACCGCCGATCGGCAGGGCAGGTTTCTCTTCCTCTGAGGAAAGGACTACGCCTTTACCGCCAGCCTTTTCGACGTTATCGAACCGCACCTTAGAACCGCAGGGGAGTGAACCGTCTGCGTTAGCCCACTCGATAAACACCCACTTGTCTTTAATCTTCGCGGCGTCTTCGGCGCTGAACGCCTCACACCCGAATTTATTTGACTCGGAAGGGGTCACAACCGTCCCGGTCAGTGCCTCGGGTTTTGCCCCCGTGTAGGTGTACGAGACGGTGTAGTCGCCGGGGACTTTACCGGCCACGTTTGCCGGTGCCTGAATCTCCATGGAGTCCACCGCGTAGGAGGAACCGATGGAGTTCGCCACTGTCAGCGCAGAAATCGCGTTTGCGGGCTGGCCCGAATCGGAGTATGTGTCGCCGCGGCCGTAGTAGTCGGTTGCGTTACCGGCTGAAACAACTGCGAGCACGCCCTGACGGTTGAGGGATTCAACGGCGTATGCGTCGGCATCATCCGGTGGGGAGAACTCGCCACCGATGGAGAGGTTCACAATATTCGCCCGGTCCGAGAAATCCCCGTCACCGTTCGGGTCGAGGGTGCGGTCAAGCGCCTGAACAACCACAGCGGTGGTGCCGGTGCACCCGAACACGCGGAAACTATACAGCTGCGCCTGCGGTGCCACGCCGGGCCCGATTTTCATCTGGTTCAGCTGTTCTGCGGTGAGTTTGGAGTAGTCGCCGCGGAAGGTGGTGCCGTCCTGGTTTACGCCGTACCCGGCGGCGGTGCCGGCAACGTGCGTGCCGTGGCCGCCAGCGGAGCAGTCGATGGGGTTGTTATCCGGGGCGGTCTGGTTTGTACCGTCGTACGAGTCACCCACCAGGTCGTAGCCGCCTATGTACTTCTTGGCATCGTACAGCCCCGAGTCTGCGGCAGGCATCTCGGTGAGTTTAGTTGCTTTGTTGAACGCTTCGACCGTGCCGGGCCCGCCGAAATCGGCGTGCGTGTAGTCAATACCGGAGTCTACGACCGCGATTTTCACGTCTTTACCGGTGTACCCGCTGTTTTCACGTGCCCAGTTTTCCGCCGCACCGGTATCAACCACGGAACCGGCGTTCTGCTTCTTTTTCGGCACGATCGGGGTGATGCGCTCCACCTCGGGGTTATTGGCGAGGGCGCGGATCTGCGCCGCATCACCCTGCAAAGCCACCCCGCGCATTATATTGTGCGTGGTGTACAGCGTTTTCGCGCCGGTGCTCTGGGCTGCCGCCTGTGCCTGTGACTGCACCTGGGTTTTAATGGCTTGGACTTCGGCCTGCTTATTGGTGGGCGCTTGTTTGTTGGCTAGTACTGCGGGGGATTGGGTTTGTTCGTATGCGCCTTTGCCTTTGAATTGTACGAAGACGGGGATATTGCCTTCGGCCTTCTTCATGGAATCCGAGAGTACGGTGTGCTCACGGGAATTCCGGGCGATGTCCTGGGCGACTGGCGTGTCGGGGTCACCAGCGGGTGCCGCTGTTGCGGGCAGCCCCGCTGTGATGGCCATAGTTACACCCAGGGTTGCCGATAGGCAGGCTCTTGAGAGGCCCCGTATCGGAGTGTTTTTTGGCATGATGCTCCTCGAATGTATGAGTGATAATGCGGTGCGACGGCATCGCCGTACCTCGAAGAAGCTGAGAGATGAAAACCACAATACACCAGTGTGCGAGAAAAAGTTGCACGGAATACGTTGAGGTTTATTTCATTCAATGAATGAAGGTGAATTATCTCTCAATGTTTTATTCGCTTTACCGGGAGCAGAGGATATTTGTTTGAGAATGAGGATTAAAAACCCTGTGTGGACAAAAATCTTCTGCTCGCGCCCTTTCAGGTGCATCCCTTAAAATGGTGTTTACCTCACAAACAACCGTGCGGCGTCGAAAACCGCACACCTAAGGAGCATCATGAGTCAGAATCCTTACGAAAATAACCCCTACGATAAGAACCCTGGGAATGGGCAGAACCAGCAGCCGCAGGGATACCAGCCGCAGAACCAGAATCCTTATGAGCAGCAGGGGGCACAGTACCAGTACCAGCAGAACCAAAACCAGTACGACCAGCAGGGCGCACAGTACCAGCAGGATCCGTACGGGCAGCCGCAGTCTGGGGCGGTGAGCGCAGACGATAAGAACATGGCGTTTCTGATGAACCTTATTTCTGCGGGTGCCACGCTCCTTTCGGCAACCACTATTGGTTTTCTGGCGCCGCTGATTTTCTGGTTTGTTTATAAAGACAAGCCGGGCTACGGGTTCACGAAGGAAGCGTCCCGTCGTGCCTTTAACTTTAACTTCACCCTGTGGGCTATCACCATGGCGTCGTGGATTCTGGCACTTATTACCTTCGGTATTTTGATCTTTATCCCGCTGATTGTGATGCCTCTGGCGACTATTGTGCTGATTGTCTTCCACATTATTGCCGCTGTCTCGGCGAATAATGGCGAAGAGTACGAGTACCCGCTGACTTTCATTAAGATCCTTTAATATTCTCTGGTTCTGGTATCAGCCGATTATTACGGGTGCGCACTCCCTGCAATGTCTTGGGTGCGCACCCGTCTTTGTGTCTGCAGCAGATGCACGTGCCCGCCGCGAAATTTGGCGACTGCTGCTAGTGCCGGCACGGGCGGTGGGCGGTATGATTAATAATTGTGTGCCCGCCTCGGCTGGGTGCGGGTTGTATGGCGCGTAACCGGCGCGGAATGTGAAGCTTAACAAGGAGCGCAAGAAATGTCAGCTGTCGTCATCGTGGGTGCCCAGTGGGGCGATGAGGGGAAGGGCAAGGCAACCGATTTGCTCGGCCCCCGCGTGGATTACGTGGTCAAGCCTAATGGCGGCAATAATGCTGGCCACACGGTGGTGGTGAATGGGCAGAAGTTTGAGCTGAAGCTGCTGCCCGCTGGCATTTTGAGTGAGAACGCGACCCCCGTGATTGGTAACGGCGTGGTGGTGAACCCGGAGGCGCTTTTCGCCGAGATTGAGGGGTTGCAGGCGCGCGGTGCCGATACTTCTAAGCTTAAAATCTCTGCGAACGCCCACCTGGTGGCCCCGTACCATCAGACGATGGATAAGGTCACGGAGCGTTTCTTGGGTAAGCGCGCGATTGGTACGACCGGGCGCGGTATTGGGCCCACCTATATGGATAAGGTAGGCCGCCTGGGTGTTCGTGTGCAGGATATTTTGGATGAGTCGATTCT
>QWCO01001094.1_pt1 | contig 10589 bp, 5 predicted proteins | sample 1972611 | NCBI WGS metagenome assembly QWCO01 (sample SAMN09866706, study PRJNA288562) | Human oral metagenome isolate term1_saliva, whole genome shotgun sequencing... | reverse complement strand
TGCGCCCAGCGATGATTGCGATGTGCTTTATTCATTTGCCGAGAAGGTGGGACTCGCTTTCCAACTTCAAGATGATTATCTCGATGCTTTCGGCGATCCAGCTGTGTTTGGCAAGAAAATAGGAGGCGACATCCTCTGCGGCAAAAAGACCTTCCTCGTCCACGCTGCCACTGCTCAGATGACTCCAGAGGAAGCCCAAACCTTCTTACAGAAACTCTCCACACCAGTCGGAGATGCTTCGAGTTTGTATTCCACAGAAGAAGAGAAAATCAGCGACATCATGGCGGTCTACACACGCTACAACGTAGCCGAACGCTGCCAACAGCGCATTGCTGCCTATTTTGACGAAGCCGAAGGCGAACTTCCTCGTCTTTCCGTTGATGCCACCCCGCTGCGCGACTATGCCTTCTCGTTGTTGAATCGCAATAAATAGCCTTCAATTTTCGGGCACTTCTCCTTACTAACCCTTCAATACCTAATTTATGAGAACAGTTAAAAGCATCCTACTCTTGTTGAGTGCACTCAGTTTTTGGGCATGTAGTGACTATGAATCCACTCATAGCATGGCACCTATTCCCATAAATCGTGCCATCAGTACGTATTATTCTGCTCGAGAAGTGCGTATCAAAACGCAGAATACGCAGAGGTTTCCTCTCATCTATGAAATCTCCAATTCTCTGTATTGCGCTAATCCGTTTTATGCTTCAGAGGATTTATCTGGTGAGTGCAAAGAGTTTGTGGTTGTAGCCAATAGCTATGGAGAGAAAGGCGCACCTAAGATTACATACGATTTTTACAAAGTTCCCACTACTATTGTAACCAATGTGTCACGCCTGCAGTTACTTGCCGTGGCTGCTCCCAAAGATACGGTTGATGTATCGTCGCAAGCTCGTCTTTCATTCCCCACAGCACAGGATTTTATTGCTTCTAACTATCAAAATCGTGTGGTGACAACCGTAGAGGGAAGTTTCAAAGAACTCACGCGTGAGCAATTACGATGGTTGCCCGAATCAGAAGTGACTCGTTGCACCCTACCTCACATCCGAAACAAAGAACTCTGGTTGAAAACGACCTTCACCGATGGTCATCAGTCGCTCACCAAAGTTGAGCTGCCTCGATAATGACCGTAGGTTGTTATAGTCGTGTTTTATTTGTGAGTACGCTCCAAAGTTATTATGTTCTTATACCGAACTCAGGTTTGCCAAAGAACTCTTGTGGACGCAGCTGATAGGCTTCTACAAGGATGGACACTGTAGTCAAGTCCCAAGTGGGAGAGTTTCATGGTCTAGTCTTTCATGTCAATCTCCAATTTACGTAGAGAATGAAAGTGTTTGAGAACACCAAAGAGCATAATGGTGAAGTGTTTCCAGCCTGTCAAATGCTTAACATGACGCTCGCTCCCTAGTGTTGCGAGACTAATTTGTTGAATTTTGGCTTTATCCAGCAATCTAATACTAAATAGAACAGGAAATGGAGAGAAACAAAAGGGAATGAGGATTTTTCAGACATAATTCGTTTATATACCTAAGAAACAGTATCTTTGCATTGTGTTAATTACATGAAACAGGCGGATGAACCGGATAATCACCATTTAAGAATGAATAAATAAAGTAAAAGGCGATAACAACCACGCAATAGTCTGCAAAATTATTTAATACAAATTGGATGCTTGACTCTGATTATTTAGTCAAATAGTTTTTAAAATAGATATGTGGCCATTTGATTACCTCAAAAAGAAACGAGAGAAAGCGGAAAGAGAGCGTCTTCTCCTAGAAGAGGCTCGTCTCCGCAAGTTGAAACAAGAGCGTATAGCTCGTGAAAGTGCACGGCAGAGTGAAGAAAATCGATGCAGAGAACGTGAAAGGCAAGAACGTTTAAGGGGTGAATACGAGCAAGCTGCAGAGGCCATACAACCGTTCTCATTTAAGTCGAATTGTCATCAAAGATATGAGAATGGCTTTCCCGTAAAAGGATTGCAAGAGTGTTTACGGACTATTTCAGTTGTTAAAAACATAAATGGACACCCAAGTTACAGATTAGAACCTGGAGTTGGCTATATCGTTCAGATATACAATGATGATCTTGGCAAGCCTAATATGTCAGATAAGCCGATGAGAGTCGTTCGTAAAACAGACACTTCCATAGAGCTCCGTGGTTTTCCCATAGAAGCTCAATCTCCTTTTGGGTGGCAGCAAATAGATTATAGCGATTACGGATTGAATGTTTATTACGAACACGGAAAAATTTCCAAGTGTGTTCTTCATATGTATGACCGAAATATCTTTATAGAGTATCGTCTTAGGCATACACAACCTTTGATGACTGCAGATTTCCAAAACTCTTTCGTCTGTGAAAGTGAGCAATATGCACAAATGGCAAAGAAATCAGCAGAAGCAGGAGATACTTCAATGGCGCAACAATACGGGCTCAAGGTCTATGAGTCTATTGTGTCAGACCCTTCTCAAATAGAAAAGATTAACAATGTGAGCAATGTTGCACTAGCTTTGGGAAAGCTGATGGAGGGAGAATTCTTTACAGATAATGATTCGATTCTTAAAGCAGTTGGTCTTACATATTACTTTTTATGTAAGGCTATAAAGATGGGCACAGTGAACGACCCTTATCTTTACGTCTATAGATTCTCTACCATATGGGAATATAATGAAGCTTTCTATCATCTTTTTGCCCATGCAGAAGGAACTACGTACAGATTCAATCCTTTTGAAGTCTTTGGGCAAGCTTCAACAGCTGTTTACGACCATCACATGCAAGGTATGCAGATGGCAGACGTACTCATAGAGCCGAGCGTTAAAAGGCTTGACCCTGCACTCGGAAATATATTCGACCAAATCTATTCAAGATACAATTCTACTCCTTCGGGGCAAATTATCAATTTGGGTAATGAGTATCATGAACAGTTATATACATATCTAAAGCAAAAAGTGGAATCTAAAGACTTCGACTTCTAATATGGCATCTTGGAAGGATACAGACATCATTATTGATGGGAAGCCTGTGAAAGCACAGGCTCCCATCATTATATCAGTGAGCAGGAGTACTGATATTCCAGCATTTTACGCGGATTGGTTTTTCGACAAACTTAAGCAAGGTTATTCAGCATGGACAAACCCTTTTAATGGGCTAAAATCGTATATTTCCTACATGAACACTCGGTTCATTGTATTCTGGTCAAAAAATCCTCGTCCTCTTATTCCGTACCTCGGCATATTGAAGGAGAAGGGGATTAAATGCTACATCCAGTACACACTCAATGACTACGAAAAAGAGCGCTTAGAAAAAGTTCCATCACTGGCCAATCGTATCGAAACGTTCAAAATGCTAGTGCAAGAATTGGGAGTTGGAAGCGTTGTCTGGAGGTTCGACCCTATGATATTAACAGACGGCATCACTATCGACGACTTACTCGAGAAGGTTAGATACATTGGTGATGCCTTAAAGGGATATACGGAGAAACTGGTATTCTCATACGCAGACATAGCCGCTTACAAAAAGGTGAAGTACAACCTTGAGAAAAGTGGAATTCCATACAAAGAATGGACTGAGCCGCAAATGGAGGAATTTGCCCAAAAATTGTCTTTGATGAATCAAGAGCGTGAGTGGAACTATCAACTTGCGACATGTAGCGAAAAGATTGATATTGAGAAATATGGGATTCTTCATAATCGTTGCATAGATGCCGACCTAATAGCCCGCTTAGCTTGGGACGACAAGTCTCTTATGGAGTTTATGAAGATTAAGGTGCAGCCAATGCCTGCGCCATCATTATTTGATGATGGAGAGCTTGAGCTTCCCAATGGGGCAATTCGACTTCCTCATAACCAATACTTTGTAAGTTCTCACAAGAAAGATCCTGGGCAGCGAGCGTTATGTGGATGCATGGCAGCGAAAGATATAGGTGAGTACAACACTTGCCCTCACTTGTGTGAGTATTGCTATGCCAATACTACTAAGCAGTTAGCGTTGGATAATTGGAAGCTACATCAACAAAATAGAAATGCAGATACGATTACAGGTAAATAGGCATGAATAAATTTATTAAACTGTTTTGCCAGAATAAAGACTTATCCTTCTTGGGAATGAGGAATACAGCCCAGGAGCTTCTTCCCAAGAGTAAGGTTGAGCGTGATCAGCTATATTATGACCTTAACAGAGGTAAAGACATCTTGGATGATGATGACCATTTGAATATGTATCTACACAGCTTTGGCAAGATGCACAAGGCTAAGCTTGACACAGCTTTTTCCAAAATACCTCAGATACAAGACTTATTCAAGGAAGAAATAGAGGTTTATGACTGGGGCTGTGGACAGGGTACAGCAACGATATGTCTGCTGGATTTTCTTGCTGAGCATAAAATTTCTCATAACATATCAAGCCTCAACCTTATTGAGCCTTCGGAAGCTGCTGTGAGACGAGCCTCTGCTGTTATTGAAAGCATAAACCCCAAGCAGGTTGTCAGAACTGTAATCAAAGATTTTGACCAACTGTGCACTGCTGACTTTGAGAAGTCGAATGCTCGGAAGATACATCTATTTAGCAATATCCTTGACGTTGAAGCTTTTGCATTAGATCGTTTCATCCATCTCTTTCAAAACTCCTTCAATGCAGAAAATACGTTTGTTTGCGTTGGCCCTTATTATACTAATTCTCGTAGAATAGGTGAATTTATTGCTGCCACAGACCCTGACACCATGTTTGCAACAATGGACAAGGATAAAGGGCAGTGGCAGAACGAATGGACTATATCTTTGCGCCTCTTTAACAAGACATTTAAGCGTGTTGAAAGCCTTGAAGATATTAGAAAGCGCATCGAAGAGTCGCACAAACAAGAGCAATTCTTTGCAGGCTATATCTTGGATGCAGTCGCAGAAGAGTATCAAGGTTCCGAACTCTCCGAAGAAACAGAAGCTTTGTACCACTCACTATCTGCTTTTGATGTTAAGTCTAATATCCAGCTTGGCATTAACGACGATTGTGATCCTAAATTTTCGGTGCTCGCAAACATTATTTCTCGTGGCTTACCAACCAAGGCGCCCGTCTACTTAGAAAAGACTTTCTCAAAAGCTTTTGGTGTGTCTAAGCTACCTACGGAAAGCGGCGTTCTTAATTATCACTCAGCCCACCGCATCTCCGATTCTCTGATATATGAAGCTCTACACATTATTGACCCACGCTTTAATTCAGATTACTATAATGGAGATGTTTTAGAGAGCTCCTTTGAGAAAGGTTTTATTGAGCGTTTTCTTAAAAGTGATCACCATGGATTTCTAGTGCAAGTTCTTGAACCACAGCGCCCATTATCTTCAATCATAGATATACCTGATGCCAATTTCCATTACGAGCAACGTGTTGATTTTGCATTAGATATCCCTTATGGGCAGTCTCAGACAGGTTTTATTGTAGAAATAGATGGCAAGCCCTATCATAGCACTCTTTTTCAGCGTCTTCAAAATGAGGTCCGCAACAAAGCAGCGTCGCAAAGCAATCAAGAGACCTACCGCATTGAGGCGCTGAAAGACATAGAATCCTTTTACGGGTGGGCTGAAGAAAGTAATGCTAAAAAATACTTAGAGACTCTCCAGAACAATTATAAAAAATCGCTGACAGGCGAATGGAGTGATGTGCTTCAAATCGTGCTTAGCCCTTTGGCTATTGCAAGAATTGAGCGCATCTTAGTGGAGGCTCTGATGGCTAAGAGCCTTGATTTGAGTGCAAAAGAATGGGACATCGTTGTCGTTGAGCGCGATGTACCTTGTGCTGCTATTGCGCTCAAAGACCTACAAGATAAGATTGAGCATCTTTGGGCTTTAGCGGGTACAAACCTTCAATTCCCAACAGTCAATTTATGCATAGTTTCAACAGAGGAGTTCAAAGAGTCGCCATTGCACCTAGGGAAAAAGGTCTATACAGGAATACCACAGAAACACTTTGACCTCTGTCTGGACATCTCTCTGCTTCTGCGTGACAATATCGATACCCTTCCTCTGAACACAGATGCAGATGCTGTTTATCTCCTGCGGTCGGCACATTATAAAAAGCGGGAGAGAACGATCTGTACTGCAGAGTGCATCCAGTATCCAGCTTTGGTTACCAAGAACGCTGTTGGCAAATATGAGAGTATCGCAGAGCGAGAAGCCTATCTCACCTACTTCTTGCAAGAAGTTTTCCGCAAGACCTCCTTACGGCCGGGCCAGTTGCCCATTATCAGTCATGCTTTAGAGGATAAAACAACGATAGGCCTCCTACCTACGGGAGGCGGTAAGTCTTTGACCTATCAACTCTCGTGCATCCTGCAGCCTGGCATTGCTATAGTTGTTGATCCTTTGGTCTCGCTGATGGTCGACCAAGTACGAGGGTTACGCAATCTTCGTATAGATAGTTGCGACTGTGTCAATAGTGGAATGACAAGCTCTGAAAAAGCCCACAAGCTGAATTTACTTCAGAGAGGAGCAGTGCTTTTTATGTTCTTGTCGCCTGAGCGATTTATGATGCCAAACTTCCGAGAAAGCTTGGTCACAATGACAGAGAAAAACCATATTTACTTTTCCTATGGCATCGTAGATGAAGTGCATTGTGTTTCTGAATGGGGACACGACTTCCGCACTTCATATCTCCATTTAGGTAGAAATATGATTAACTTCATGCACACGAAGTCTCGGCGTCCTCTGTCGCTTGTTGGATTAACGGCAACAGCTTCTTTTGATGTTTTGGCTGATGTTGAAAGAGAACTGACCTTGGGTGGTAATTTGGCGATAGACAGCGAAGCTATTGTTCGTCCAGAAAATGATACACGCCCTGAACTCACTTATCGCGTCGTCAAGGTGATTGCAAATTTTGATGAATTAAGAGACCCAAGCACTCCTTATTTATTGAAACCAAATATCAACGATTGGGACTTAAAAGCGGTTGTTGCTGACGCAAAGATGAAGGAGATGTCTCTGCTCTTAGATGAGATTCCAATTGATATTGCAGAAAAAAACTTGTCTAATTCTTCTAATGCGATAAGCAACTATTCCGAGCAAGCTTTTTATACACCAGACAATTCTGGGAAATACCCGCATGCAGGCATTATTTTCTGCCCTCATGCAAAGGGTACTTTTGGTGTAAATGACAATGATTTTGGCACGCGCTCTGGAATTTCAACAATTCTTTTAAATCAAAAGGAGAATTTGCGATTGGGCACCTTCGTCGGGGGAGATAAACCCTCTGGCGATATGGCTTCGTTCAACAACAATGATATGAACCTAATGGTTGCCACAAAGGCATTTGGCATGGGCATTGACAAACCCAATATTCGCTATACCATCAATTTCAATCATCCTTCATCTATTGAGAGCTATGTTCAAGAGGCTGGACGTGGAGGGCGCGACAAGCAGAATGCTATATCCTACATTTTGTATGAGCCAACAGAATATATTCACCTCACGATTGATAAGATAAACGATATACGCAGTTTCATAGGGCACGATGAAGATCCGGTTTGGCTTGAACGTTACGCAAACCGATACGTTCTATTCAATGATTTCTCCCTATTCTGCGAGAGCAATGGGGCATCAGAAGAGCAGGCTCAAAAGATAAAAGACATTGTCCTGAAGAATGGCTATTTGGAAAATGTAGATAAAGGCATTGACCTGTGGTTTCACAACAACTCATTTAGAGGTTTGCTTAAGGAGAAAGCTATTCTTTATGAGATGACAGATCGACTTCTAAATATAAAGCCAACACATGTCGTAGAGGTTCAAGGGAAGCTACGAGATTTGACTGGTAATGATGACGTTTGCTTAAAAGTCGATCAGAAAAAGAATGCGCTCAAGGTTGTTTCAAAAGATGATAGCAGCCAACAATATGGTTATCTTTTTTTAGAAGGTTTACGCCCCTCGTATAACTTTATCAATTTCGACAGAGGTGTTTGCACTGACATTATGAACTCATTGATAAGCATTCTAAAATTGTATAAAGACCTTTCGGCAAAAACGCTATTGACACCACTTGAAGGAGGAGACAATTTGGAGCAAGGCATCTACCATGCCATGGCGGAAGCAGACAAGGATGGTTATGTCTATGTGACCGTTTCTTGGGAGAATCAAAAGCAACAATGTCCTGAAGAGTTTGAAGATTCCATCAAAGCTGAGATTGACAAGATTGCGCAGACTCAAGGCTGGAATCCGATTAACGAAGATCGGAATGGAAAGTTGAGACTGAACAAAGTTGGAGACTTCAACGACTTGCTCAAACTAATAGCCAAATCGTCTCACGACACACGCTGGTTGCGACATTATGCAAATGAAAGTATTTATCGTAATCTGCAACTTCTCTTTTGCCGCAAGAGGGATAAGGATGATACTGATAAGGCTATCTATCGCCTCTGCTGTATTGGATTGGTAGAGGACGTGACGATTGACTACCTATCGCAAACATACGAACTGAAAATCCGCAATCGCTCCGATGAGGACTTCAAAAAATGTATGTTTGACTTCTTCCGTAAGTATTTCTCTAAGGAACAGGCAGAAAAGCGGGTGGCAGAAATAGAAGAGCAAAAAGGTCGCAACTTCTTGGATCAGTGTTTGGGGTATTTGACACGATTTGTCTACTCCAACTTGGAGAAGAAGCGCTATCGTGCCATCGACGATATGCGTATTGCCTGTGAAGATAGTATCTCCGAGAGAGAGAGGACTGGCAGTGACGACTGGCTGAAAGAGTTTATCCATCTGTATTTCAACTCCAAATATGCACGTAAGGGATATATGGTTGATGGAAAGGATTTCTCTCTCACAGAGGACACCGACGAACAAGGCCTCGATGGTTTCGATGTCGTATCCAAATACCTTCGCGGGATGACAGAAGATAGTTCGGGTAGCGAAGTAGATAATGTCAAGCACCTCTATGGTGCCACATTGCTCTGTCTCAGAGCGCATCCCGAAAATGCGGCGCTGCAACTCTTGCTCACCTATTGCATCACATTCCTTGGTGCTGGCGCCAATGAGATACTGAAGACCAACGCTTATAATAACTATATCGAAGGCTTCATCTCGTTGTACAGTAGCATGGGGAGCGATATGTGGTCTTGTCTCGACCGCTTCAATGAACACCTGCGAGCAAAGGTTCACGACGACTACATTCGGGAAGAAATCCTTAACAAGGGTAAGGAAACTATTATGCTTCTCGTCCATGAAGAAAAATTACATCAAATCACACAAAAATATACAAGTAAATAACTATGGCATACGACATTAACGTCGCATTAGAGCGACTTGAGAAGAATCTTCAAAACCTCCAGTCAGCAAAAGAACAGGTAGAGAGCACCGTTAGTGCCAGCGCTGAACTTCAAAAGATTGTCAGTGGCTATGTCGCTTCTGTAAAGTCTGTACTTGAGGAAACTATCCTACTCAAGGAGGAGGTAGCCACGATGAAATCTCAGAAAATCGTCGAGATAAAGGAGGCTGTAGACCTTGTTGAGAAGTTATGTGGTCATATCATCGGGTCTTTCAAAAACGATACAAAAGAAACCCTTCGAGCTTTCGATACACAGAATGGTAAACTTTCTGAAGCCATTACTGAGTTGCAGTGTTTCCAAGTGAAGTTAGAAAAGTCGATAGAAGTATCTTCTTCTGTCGATACCAAGTTAGACAGAACGTCAAAAGAAGTACTTGGACTTCAGAGCGCGCAGAATAAGAACTTTGCCAGTGCAGCTAAGCAACTGGAGAGCGAAATGGAAAAATTGGATCAAAGTTTTTCAAATGCATCGCAATCCCTCTCCGAGCGATTATCTGCAATAAAGAAGAATATCGAGAAAAATGACGCTTTGGGCCGAGACACGCAAAATCTATGTAGCCAGATAGATAGTAATGTGTCACAGATACAAGCATCTATCGAGGGCTTGCAGACTTTAATGGAAGAGCAACACAAAGAGTCTCTCAAGAATATCAACATCAATCGCTGGGTATTGATAGTAGGGATTGTAGTTTTGGCATCAATGCATTTTTGGGTAAAGTAATCGTATGGAAGCTAAAATAGAATCAAAGCAGTGTTGGTAGAAAAATAGCTGACCAGCAAGTTGCTTGCAGATAGGATTAAAGAAGTTCAGTGGACAACGTACTTTCAAAAGAAAAATTGGCGCGTGACGTTTGTTACACACTAGTCTTGTGGGTAGACATCATTATGTTATGCCCCCTCTTCCTTTAGCTGCACCAGTCGATAGGTGTTGCCTTGTCGGGTGTGGGTGGGACGCAAGCCCTCACCACGGAGGAGACGGCCAAGACCTTCGGGAGTTTGTTGGCGCAAAGCAGCAGGGAAACGCTGTTGCATCGCCACAAAAATCTGGGAGGCGGTGAGATGTTCCCCATCTTCTCTGCCACGGGGCAGGCGGAAACATTGCCACAACACCTCCATCATGGGCGAACGACGCCAAAAGGCGCGGTTGTGCTCCTCGAGTTCACGCTCTTCTGACTTCGAGAGAAAGAGCGGTGCATCTGCCAATACCTCCGCTTTGAGTTGCGCAAAGAGTTGCGCATGATCGAGTGGGGAGCAATCGATGTCGTGTTCGAGCAGCACGCAGAGAAAACGGCGCG
>QWCO01003181.1_pt1 | contig 10598 bp, 13 predicted proteins | sample 1972611 | NCBI WGS metagenome assembly QWCO01 (sample SAMN09866706, study PRJNA288562) | Human oral metagenome isolate term1_saliva, whole genome shotgun sequencing... | reverse complement strand
GTTTGTTGCAGGAGAGTCTTTAGATACTCGTGTAAAGCAGTATAAAAAACAAAGAGATACTTATCGTGTGTTGTAGTCGGCATTATTTTGTTTTATTTATTTAGAGAAACTAACTAGAATGGGATATAAGAGAATTGAAATTGATGGCAATGATGGTACAGGAAAAACAACTCGTGTAAAGTTTTTGAAAAAAACCTCGCACAAAATAAAGAAATAAAGGATCTGAATTAGTAAAAATATAGGAGGAAACGAAAACTTTCCTCTTTTTTTATATCTCTTGCAAGAACTTTTACAAAAATAAAAACAAAAAAAATGACAGCTTCAGGATTGGCGCTTGATGATTCAATTATCACAGGACTTAAGGATGTTGCGACAGGAATTGCAAAAACTGTACTTAATGTAGCACCTAATATTATGTTGCTCGGTGTGGGAGTATTTGGAACTTTCTTTGTTGTAAACAAAATTCCTTCTTGGTTCAAAAGATTTCTTGGATAATCGTCTAAGGGTTTTGACGGTTTCCTAGAAAAAAACCGTTCTTGGTTTGCTTGATAGTATGAAATTGGAAATAAAAACAAAAAGAAAAAATAATGCTAGGTATAATCAACAATTAAAGAAAAGTATACAAGTCGCATTATTTTTTCTGTTATTTAATTTATTATGTTATTTATAAAATGCAAAAATTCAGAATTTACAATGCTTATGCATATTTAGACAAGAAAAAGAATGAAAAAGTTGTTGTAGTGGAAGCTTTGAATATCGGTAAAGAAACAAGATACCCTAAAAAATTATTTTTGACCGTTCCTGAGGCGGAGGCTCTCCTTGGATCAGAGCTTAAAGAAGAATTTGGATTATGATTTAATGGAAAAGTTCTTGAAATGGAAGAGGTATATAATTTATCAGATCAAGAATAAATAAAAACGGTTGGGAGACTGTCCTAGAAATCAGTCTCCCCCCGACACACTAAAAAATGATGATCTTTAACAGGTATCAATTGGTAAAACTCGTGGGGAATTTTTTGTAGATGGTCGCTTTTATCACTAGAAATATCAATGAGGAACTACAAAAAAACAACATTTCTTCCTATTGAGAACGAACAAAAACAGACTGGTACTATCTCTTTCTTTCTGACAATGGAAGATCTGCATATGTAGATAAAATCCAAATCAGAGCAGAACAGTCTAGATCTTGAGGCTTCTTAGCTTATGGACTATACTCGTATATGGGCTACACTATTGATCTATTTCGTGTTATGGAACGAAATTTAAAAGGTAAATCAGTACTAAAAATTGACTTCTATGGTAAATGATTGCTAGTAGTAAACCGTGAAAATATCCGAAGTTCAATTGAAAAAGTCTTTATAAAATTCTTTGGAATGGAGAATATAACAATTACTCGTGCGGACTACACTTGTGATTGTGCAAAATATAACTTTAGGAAGACAAACACTTTGAATTGTAAAATAGCTTGAAAGGTTCAGAAAAAAGCTAAAAAAGAGTTTCTAACTCCTGAAGAACTCGAAAGACAAAAACTCCTCGAAGAAGAAAAAAACTCAATCCTTGTAGGCTGAATACAAAAAGATGGCCGCTTAGAATATTTGCTTTTTGGGAGAAAAGGGAAATCCGCAAGGGTTCTTAGATATTATGATAAGAGAAAAGAACTCTTGGTTAGAGGTACGGCTTGGCTCTATCCTGAGTATTTTGGCTTCAATGAGATAATGAGATATGAATTACAAGTCAATTCAGAGTGATTTGACAAATGGGAAAGAGAAATAACAATAATGGATCTAAAAAACTTTGCAAACTTTGGGTTGTATATAGCAGATAATACAACTACTCACAAGAGAAAAAAAGAAAATACAGATCTAGAGAATGCAGAAAAAGCAATAAGAAATATAGTAAGAAATAAAAATCAAGATGCTCTTTTCAAAATTAAAGAACTTATAAAAAACCTCGAGTATACCGCAAGGCTGATTGATACTGAAAATACTGAAATAAAGTTTTAATATAAAAATACAAAATTAAATGAAATTGTTCTGAGTATACTCCGTAATGTGAAATTTTGGATCTTGAAAGACTTTTGGAACTTTTCTTGAAGTTTCCAAACTTGATAAGACGAAAAACTTCATCATTGCAAATGTTCCGTATGGCTTCGTTGATCTTTTTTACTCCTTACCTGATGAGTTATATAAAATCATTGACTCACTCGAAAAATGGATTTATAAAACAAATGAAGATGTGGAAAATTACTTTTATAGAATGAAAGATTATAAAAATATAGTCTTAATCGTTGATGAAGCTCATCTTTACTTTAATTCTCGTAGGCGAGACCGTGGGGGCTTGATTGATAGGCTTGATGTGATCTTGACGCAGTGTAGAAAGAGAAATATAAAAATCTATTTCATATCTCAGAGATTGAAAAGGGTTGATCTGAATATCCGTAGAATGACCGATTATGTGATCAGATACAAGAGACAGTGAATACCTATCTTGTGAATTCAGCGATCTTTTAGGACGTTATATGAAAATGCTTGAGATATTGCAGATATACAAGGAGACGAATGAAAGACTTATGTGATGAATTGAGAGGGTTGAACAAAAAGCGATGTAGAAAAATCAGTTATTGAAAGCGATATGTTTCGACCGATGCTTAAAGTCTTCCGAATGCCTATTTGAAAACGAATATCTAGCCGAGATTTAGAAAATTTCAAGGGGGAAGCTCATAACTCTTATTTCATTTCCTGACTTCCTACAGAGAGAACACAAACAAGTATTGATGAAAATGCTCTATTTGTAGAAGAAAAAGCATTTACGGAAAGAGAATTAAAAATCAGATATTGGATTAATAAAAACTTGCCTACATTTAAGAGGCTTTTAGGTTATAAAAAGATTGATAATGAGTGATACAATGGTGGAAAGTCAATTGCAAGCGATCAGAGAGGCGACACTTGCGATCTTGCAGACAATGGGGAATACTCAACAGACAAATGAGACTTGATACTTCCTGAAATTAGCGAACAGCTCGATGAAATACAAGATTGAAAAAGATCTTGAACTTCCAGAAGGTTTAGTGATTGAAGGGACTTGACAGGATGTGAAGATCAATTACACAGAACAGACACTGTCTGAAGTGCCGATACTTACACCAGCACAAAAATTAGGATTAAAAGCCGTACATAAAGAATATGCCGTAAGCTTTTTGACCATCTTGGCGGTAGTGTTTATTATGGCTTGGATATATGATGTTTTATTTAAGAAACGGTTAAGATAATGTTAGATTTTGGTTCTGTATGGGGGTATCATTATGTGGTGCTTGGTTCTTTTTCTGCTACTATACTTCCTTGGTCTCTAGGAATAATAATACTTACGATAATTATTTATTTGATTATTAGATAAAAATGGAAACAACTTTTCAGCACATAACTCCTATTATAAAGCAGATTGCTCCTTATATTCCTTTGATCATAATTAGTATGTGAATTTATCACTTTATTAGAAGATAAAATGTTTGCTACAAATCCTTTTCCTATTTCCTTTTCTCAATCAATTCTTGATGCGATTGTACACTCTACGAGTCAGATTTTTTCTTTGAAAAATCTAGGTGCAATGTTCTCTATGGCTATACCGATGGCGGTTATGGCTGGAGCTATTTTTGCACTTGTTTCAGTTTGATTTTTTCTTTGGTCTGCAATTAGAGATAGAGCTTGGGGCTATGCTAACGATAGTTTAGATAACTTTATTATGCAAGAAAGAGAAAAGAGAGCTATAAAAAAAGGAGAAAAGAAAAAGAAGCAGACAATAAACGATGTTGCAAATGATACCCCTGCGGTTGAATAATTTAGATACTAAAAATTACAAAATGGAAAACGATATTTTATGGATAAATTATTATTACATTATTTCAGATTTTGGGATTATGTTTTTGTTCTATGCTTTACTTCTTTTATTTATTAAGTTCTTAAAAAATGATTAGTCGAGAGTGTATAAAAGAAGAAAATGCTACAAGATGTCAAATACCTTTTTATGAGTCTTGAGTAAGTACCATTGCAGATCTTCTTAAGTTGATTTTGCTTATATGGTTTACTGTTCATATGGGTATTCGTTTAGTTTGAAAGATTGTAAAATAATGACTGAAAGAGAGATTTGGGCGTATGTTTTTTATATAAGCTTTATAGTTTATATATTAACATTCTTTTATAAGTTATATGTAGAGATAAAATATGAAATTGACAAAGAAAAATTTAGAAAAAAGTTTGTTAATAACAAAGCTTAAAAGACAAATTAATCAGATAAAAACTGATTTAAAAGAAATTCATCAAAATCAAATGAAATTAGAAATAAAGAAAAAAGCCTTACAATTCCAATTGAGAGGCTTGTGAGTTAAAAATGCTTTTAGATTATAAAATTCTTAAAAAATGAATGATATTATTGTTTCTTTTTTGGCGTGATGGAATGGGGCTATCGCATTATTAAAATTTTTTATACAAATGGTTGCTTTTTGTTTACCTTTATTGTTTGTCTTTAGTGTTATTTGTTTTATTATTATTTTATTAAAAGTTTTTTTGTCTAAGTATTTTGATTTTGAAGAATGTGAATTAGATGAAGGCAAAGATGATTTAGATATTTCCAATAATGAAGATGAAAACTAAAATAAAACTTCTCCTTTGATCCTTCTTGGCAATATTCTCCATATTCTCAATGGCTTCAGCTTTGGAATTCTATTGAGACAAAACTACACAACAAATGGTAAGTTCTTATAATTGATATACTTTACATTTTGTAGAATATCCTCATTATTTGTGATGTATATATGAAAGATATAAGCGGGAGGGTAATGTAAAAACTAAACAGTTCTGCGAAAATTAAAAACATTGGAGCTAAGTCTGTTAAATTAAATTGTAAGAGAGGATCTGCAGTATATGGTACTGCATTTATGGATTGACTTTGATTTGCTTTGACCAAAAAAGATTGAGATCAAGTTAGAGTCTCTCAAGTTGTCAATAATGTTTTTGCTCTTGATTGATTTTTGCTTGTTGCAAGAACTCAAGAGTCTTATTTAATAGATACTTATACAAATAAGATGTATAAGTATACAGAACCTCTTTATCTTTCTAGTAGGTATAATAAGGGACAAGTTGAGTCGATCTTCCCTAGAATTCGAGATAATTTACCCTCTGAAGTGTCAGATATTCAGCGATGACCTCTTGCTGAATATAAAATGTATTATAATCAGAGCGAATTTAAAAGCTTTGATTTAAAAAATACAAGAGAGGCTACAGAGGCCGATCTTAATGAGATCAGAGAAAATATAAAACAATCTCTTGTTGTTTTTAACCAAGACGCTCTTAAGTTATATCGAGATGTAGATGGACTGGATCTTTCTATTTGATCTAGCTCTGATCTTCCTAATAATACAAATTCTAATAATAACAAAAATAATTCTGTACAAGAAAAAAAATCTTGTGTAGAGTATTATACTTACATGAGATCTATGTCTTCTCATTCTGATTGATGTCTTGGAGAAGTTCACAAAGATATGTCAGATACAAGATTAGATTATTGGTGAGCAATTTCTACAGATTGAGATTTGTCAAAATTCGGAGTTTGGGACAAAACCAAATACCGAAGATGCTGGCATTGGAATAACTACAAGGAGGGGGTTAAAAAAACCTTGTGAGATAAATGGCCTGCTTTTTGGAAAGATCGACAGACAAATTATATCGCTACAGAGGCAAAAGATATAGATGTCAATGCTCTTTGTTCTCATATCGTAGTATGATCTCAAATTAATTCTTGAGGATTGACTTTTGATAATTTTTCAAAAGCTATTGAATGAACTTTGTTAAGTCGTGGGGATACCGTCTGAACTCTTAATTGAGTTTCTGTTCCTAAAAATGTTTTTGAAAGAGATTATGCTTTGATGATGAGATATGAAATTGCTTGTAAAGATAAAGTCAGGCTTCCGACAGAATACGATAATACCTTTTCAGATCTTTTATTGTTCAAAACTTTTTGGAATGATAATAATAAAAATGTTTGTAAAAAGGCTGAAGAATTAAAAGAAAAATTTAAGGAAAAATATAAAGATTTAATCTTTACAAAAAATTATGAAAAAGCTTTTAAATCTGATTTTGGAGAAGATTCTGTAAGTTCTTCTTGAAATGTTGTTATTGAAAAAGCTTTATCTTGATCAATTGATAAAGCATTAAAGGTTAAATCTCTTTCTGGTCTTTGAGAAAAAACGGCTTGAGCTTTGGTTGATTATTTTACTAAAGATTATACTGATTGATATAATAAGGGATTTTCCTTGTTAGGTTGGAAAGGTTGTGGAGCTTGAATTTGAGTAAAAGAATGGGATTATATAATGCGATTGTTCTTTTTTATGATTTTAATTTGATTGGTATGGAAGTCTTAAAATGATTTGGGTTGATTACAGCTTTTTCAGTTTTCTTTTTTAAGATAGCTTATGTTCGGTGATTTTTGTTTTGAGCTGTAAAATCTTTTTTGTCTTGGTTTTGTGTAATTTGAGTTTCTTCAGCTGCAGTTGAAGAAGCTTCATCTTGGTTGTTAATACTTGGTTTATTATATTTTTGTTATTTTGTATATCAAAAATTTTTTAAATAGCTATTGCATTTGCTTTTGTAAATCTCTTTGCTTATCTTTTTCAATTTTTAATTGGTAAAAGTAAATTAATGTAGTTAAAGGAGCAATTCCAGTGAACCAAAATAATGATCATAAAATTCGTGAGATAATTCAACGAGGGTTTAATTCTGTTATAAAGATTCGAAAAATTGCTAAAAATATTATAGATAAAAAGAATCAAAAACCTCGATAAAGTGATAAAAAATTGAAAAGTAAATTATCTGCAAACATTTTTAAAACAAAAGTAAGTAAAATTGAATAAATAAATTATAATCTAGAAAATAAGAAAATCAAATTTTATTGTTTAATGATAAAAAAATGGAAAAACAAGTGTGATGTAAATATTTTTTAAAGCAATATGGAGGATCAATTATTGACTGACAAAAAGAAGGGTATAGATGTGTTAGTGCTGAAGAATACAATAAATCTATGGAAAGGCCGTCATCTGTTCTTCCGTATATATGATTTTTCTTTTTTGCTTTGATTGCTGTTTTATTAATAGTTCATTTTATGTTTTGACTTTTGAAAAGATTTCTAGAAGAAATTGATGAAAAATAGAGAAAAAGCCGTAGCTCAATGCTCGGCTTTTTTTAATTGAGAAGTAGGCTTGCAGTTTCTGCAAGTTCTTTATTACAGGCGTGTAAATATCTGCTAGTAGTTATTATACACTTATGCCCTGCGATTTTTTGGATTTTGTAAAGTTCTGCTCATTTTTTTGCTAATTTGGTAAGGTAAGTATGTCTTAGTGTATGAGCTGTGAATTTTATGTTTATATTTAAAACCATCTTTCTTACCAAGATGATCTAAATTCTCTGTAAACATCATCAATTCTAAATCTCTGACATTACTACTTGGTGAATGTTTCGCATAATACACTGAATTACCTTTTAAATTTGTATCCCCTATAAAATAAATTGTCACTAACACCAATATCACCAGTATAATTTTTTTTATCATTTTGCTCATTTCCTTTCTTAAAACCATTTTTTAAACCAATTTTTTGCTTTATTATATTTATCTGATATCCAATTACTTGCTGGCTTAATAACTTTGTTATAAATAGGCTCTACAAAAGGTTTTACTACATTATTATATCCCCATTTTGCAACTGGTTTAATAACTTTATTATAAACTGGTTTTACTGTATTATTATATCCCCATTTTACAACTGGTTTAATAACTTTATTATAAACTGGTTTTACTATATTATTATATCCCCATTTTGCAACTGGTTTAATAGCTTTATTATAAACTGGTTTTACTATATTATTATATCCCCACTTTACAACTGGTTTAGTGACCTTATTATAAACAGGCTTTACTACATTATTGTAAATTGGTTTAACTACTTTATTGTACGTAAATGAAGAAATTGGACGAATAACCGCATTATAAATTGGCTTAACTACTCTATTAACAATAGGTTTTATAATCTTATTGTTAATCTTATTTGCAGTAAATGTTACTACTGCCTTAGTAGTTACTATAGTATCTGCAACAAAATTACCAAAGCGAGCAGATGTTTTTTTTGTTGCATATGCTAAAGGATCTTTCTTCAATTCTTCAAAATTATTAATTAAACTTGGAATTATTTTTTCTTTAATTATTTTTTCTTCAATCATTTTCTTAGGGTTTTTAAGAAAATCTGAAATCCCATTTTTTATATTCAGTAAAAATAACCCTAACGCTGCAAATGTAAACATACTTCCAAACTTTAAGATTGTAGAATAATTATTCGCCCCAGTACCTTCTGATTTTAATTCCAGAACTTCTTTATAGTATTCTTCGCGTTTTTTATTCAAGTTATCTGTACTATAATATTTTTCTATTCTTTCATTCAAAGGTAAGTCTTTGAATTTAGGATGATATTTAAGTACATACGCATCTATATCTGTAATTAAATCCTTGTTATCAATAATCGTTAATTCATCACCTAGTAACGAATTCGCTTGAAAGAATGTATCACTAGGTGTAACACCAACAATATTTAATGGAGAAAGACCAGCTATAAATTTTCCAACTTCTTTATACCAAACACTTTTTTCTGATGTTGCTAAGGGCATAGCTAAATGTGGAAAATCTATTTTATAATAACTTTCTTTATAAATGTCACTCAATAATTTTTCTACATCCTTACTTAAATTTCTCGGTTTTTCTCCAAAATCATTCGTATTTTTTTGTAGAAAACTATCGTGATATGCTTTATATGCTATCGCATTTGCTATTGCGTGATTAATTTTATTTTGATCGTTTCCATATTTTGTACGAGCATCTTTCGCAACTTCATGAATATAATTCAAGAATTTTTTCTTATCTTCTTGGGTCATACCAGTATTTTCTAAAAATGGATCTTTTTTCTCCTGAACTACTGTTTCTTCAGTGTTATAACTTACGTTATGAGATGATGATTGAATTGAAGGTGTGTTTTTGAAAACAGGATATTCTTCTACATATATTGTCTTCTTAGCGCTTGAATGATTAGCTACGAACGGGCCTACATTTGATACCACCCCAGTTTCCGTGTTTTGCTTATTTACTTCTTTCTTAGGAGTTGTCTTTACGGGATTCTTTGTCTCTTCACTTGGCTTTTGTTCCTGTTTAGGTACTTTTTTATATACAAATTGATAATCTACATCTTTTACCGCAATTTGTTTTAATTTATTCGGTGTAATGAAGCCATCCATTGAATTTGGGGTATAACTAATTGTTTGCCCCTCTAGGACAGTAAATGTCTTACTCTCTTGAACTTTAGTACCTTGTTCATCTACAAAGTGTAATGTAACTTTATGTTCTGGCTGATAAATAAAGGTAATTATTGGATTATTTTTATCTGTAACATTTTTGTCAATATTTACTAATCTATACTTTGGAATATTTATAGAATCAACTTTATAACTTTTATCTGTAAAACCTGAATAATGTTCTTCTTTTTTTAATTCTTTTCCACTACTATCAACATATTTTACTCGTATATGCTGAGTAATACGTGTTAGTATATCTGCCTGCAGACTACTTCCAAATATGTCATAACGAACGCCTAAAGCATAATCATATGAATTATTAAATCTTGGTGGAGCAGGTGAATAAAATGTATAATTAAAACTAGATAAAAAACCTGCACCTAAATATCCACCTTTTGGTAAGTCGCTTGAGCCATTTAGAGCCATCATTTTTGGGGTCGCATCATAAATAACTCCATCTGTGCTTTTCTTTAATCCAGATTCTTCAGGAATTAACTCTACAATATTTGCTAAATCTGTTTGAACACCTTGAGCTGCGTCAATATCAGTTGAAATAAAACTAAGAATTACTGGTTGTTCATCAAGTGTACCATGTTTTACAATTTTATAATGTAATCCTAAAGTGTTTGCTTCAGTATATAACACAACAATAGAGTTTCCTGTTGAATTTGGAATACTTTGTTCTCCAGTAAAAGCTAGACCAGTTGCTCGACTTGAGCTATAATAACCAGAGTTTTTCTTCCAATCTGCTGAATCATTTCCTGTTACTGTCCAAATAAGATCTAAATCTACTCCAGATTTTGTTTTACCTACATAGTTAATACGACCACTATCCCCCACATTCATACTATACGCTTTTACTGAAGTTGTTGGATTGTTTTGTTTTCCTAAATAAGTTTCACTATTAATAAAACCATTTTCTACACCTTTAATTAGTTCTACTGTTGTTTTATCTGACCAATGTAATCCTTCTTTTGTTAGAAAATTATTATCTGTTAAATTTTCTCCAATAAGATTAATTTGAATTTTTTTGAAAAAATCTACACCTTTTGCATCTTTGTCAAAATCACCCGTGACCGTTACGTTAGTAATAGTTGGTTCTTTTGAAACTGGTGGTGATTCTGTTTCTTGTTTTGGTTTTTCGGTTCGTTCATTCTTTGAACCAATGATGGCACTATTATTCGGTGAATTTATTTGATTTTTATTTTCTTTCTCATCT
>QWCO01001708.1_pt1 | contig 10602 bp, 9 predicted proteins | sample 1972611 | NCBI WGS metagenome assembly QWCO01 (sample SAMN09866706, study PRJNA288562) | Human oral metagenome isolate term1_saliva, whole genome shotgun sequencing... | reverse complement strand
GAAATTTCAGACTTAATAATATCCTCTAAATATAAAAGCATATACCCTAATGCTTCCCATACATCCTCTTCCATAAGGCCTAAATCACCAAAGTGAGTAACTGCTTTTTCCGCTACCTCTCGTTGTGTATGATATGTACTAAATGGAGATAATACAATATTGCTGAATTGATTATCCATAAAGTCTTTTATATCTTGCGGTAATACAGTTCCTTCAGGCAATATAATTTCACTAGGACGATACATACTGAGCGCATCAAACATATCACTTCGTTTTTCACAATCAGTAATACGATGCCAAATAACTTCCCCAGTAGATACATCTGAAAATACGAGTATCCATGCATCTTTTACCATATAAAATAATGATAAAAAATTGTTTGACCGTGCATCATTACCATTTTCAGTCATTACCGTCCCCGGTGTAATGACCTTAATAACGTCACGCTTAACGATACCCTTAACTGCTTTAGGATCTTCTAATTGTTCACAAATAGCAACTTTATAACCTTTTTTTACCAATGTTTCTATATAACTTTCAGCAGCATGAAAAGGAACGCCACACATTGGTGTGCGTTCCTCATCTCCTGTTGGGCGTCCTGTTAATGTTATATTAAGTTCACGAGATGCAATTAATGCATCATCATTAAATAATATCTAAATACTGCTCCATCATAGGTGTTTGCTTTTTTGCCATACTTACCCCTTTTGTATTGTACCGTAGCAAACCCAAGTTTGTGCTTTATCAATATATGCAGGTACAGTTTCGCCAATTGATAAAGAATCGTCTTTCGGGAATAACACCATTTTATTGCCCGATGTCCGACCAAACCACATATCTTCATCACGAGGACTTGGCCCCTCTACAATAATATCAAACACTTGCCCTTCCATAGGTTTATTTAGTTCATAAGAGATTTCATTTTGTACGTCCATCAATGTTTGTAAACGCACGCGTTTAACCTCTTCTGGAACTTGATCATCCATAGTCGCTGCTGGCGTACCAGAGCGTTTAGAGTAGATGAAAGTATACGCCATATCATAACGAACATCTTTTAAGAGTTGTAAAGTAGCTTGAAAATCTTCCTCTGTTTCCCCAGGAAAACCTACAATAATATCGGTAGTAACAACTACATCTTTAATTTTCTCACGACAGTAAGAAAGTAGTTCTTTATAATGCTCCACTGTATAATGTCGGTTCATTTTCTTTAAGATACGGTCCGAACCAGATTGAATCGGTAAATGTAAATGAGTAACAATATTAGAAGATCGACCAAGGGCATCTATCATAGATTTAGTCATATCTTGAGGATGACTTGTCATATAACGTATACGTTCAATACCTGGAATACCATCGAGAGCGTCCACTAATGTACCAAAATCGGTACCATCTTTAAAATCTAAGCCATAAGAGTTTACATTTTGCCCCAATAAAGTAATCTCTTTAAAGCCTTTTGCCCCTAGTTCGGTTACCTCTTTTACGATGGCCTCTACAGGACGACTAATTTCTCTACCACGAACGTGAGGAACGATGCAGTACGTACAGAACTTATTGCATCCATTCATAATAGGTACCCATGCATAAAAGGTACCATTAGGTTTTGCTTCCAATTCTGGCAATACAGAATTATCCATGTCTACATTGATTTGATGTGTATGACCTCGTTGTACCTCTTCAATCATTTCATTAATATGTTGAATATTATGAGTACCTAAGACAATATCAATATGTGGAGCGCGCTTAAACATTTCTGCTTGATTCTTCTGTGCCATGCATCCTGTAACAGCAAGAATCAAGTTTTTATTTTTTCTCTTCAGTCTCATTAGCTCACCTATGCGGCCATAGACTTTTGTTTCTGCATTCTCACGTACTGCACAAGTATTTAATAATATTAAATCTGCAGTTTCTACGTCCTCTGTAGGTGTATAGCCAACAGATTCTAACTGATGCGATAAGCGCTCAGAATCAGCAGTATTCATTTGACAACCATAGGTGTAAATATAATAAGACTTCATTCTAACTCCTATACTTTAACAATCTTACGTTTTGTTTCTATAATATTTTTAACTTTTATGGACATCCGTTCAATAGACATGCCTGTAATATATTCGATTTCATTACGAACAGACTTTTGCACCTGTTGCATTAATGATTTAACAGGATAACCATGTTCAATAACAACAGCCATATCTACGACTAGACCATTTTGGCCTTTATCGCTTTTTTTGAAAGAAATAACACTTGATTCATCAACACCGACAACTTTTTTTAAGCCATTGCGAATCAATTTAATAATTACATCATCATCAAAGGTGAGTCGTCCATAATAGCTGAAAGCAGGGCGTACTACAGAACGTTCAAAGCCTTCTGACCCAATTTGCCCCAATGTATCTTGGTCTTGTTTTTTTAATGTACGTCGACGCCACATAGTTTTGATTGGATCAATTAAGTACCCTCTAAAGTGAGGTTTCAATTCCATCGTTGGAACTGGAATAATATGTTTACCTTCTTTTAGACGAGCATGTTGTGCCCTTTCAATTTCTTTAGGTGTAGCAACGTCCTCAATGCGAATATATCGATCAGGATCTTGCAAGCCTAATGCTTTCGTAATTTTTTTAACCATATTATCGGATGTACCAATAATCATAAGTTTATTAGGATTGATTTTATCTAATTGCTCACGTACTGATTTTACTTGCACTTCATCTTGGAAAATGGCACGACGAACAGCTTTTAATCGGCTAGATTCCTTCTTAGCAGAAAAACCAGCTACAATCTTATTATCGTGAATTAAAATACCATCATCGATAATACATTCAATATTGTTTTCATGAGCAACTACGAGCGCACGATGGCTTTTACCAGTGCCACTACTACCTACAAATGCAACGACTTCCATAGTCAACCTCATTATTTATAACAAACTAATAAATTCTGATACATTCTCAGATGATACCAAGTAGTCTCCAAATTTATCTGGTGCTTTTCCTGGAATACCATGATAATCAGAACCACCTGTAATAAACAAGTTATGTTTTGTTGCTAATGCTTTATATCGTTTCACATCATCATCATTATGTTTAGTATGGTAAACCTCCATACCATCAAAATCATAGGCTAACATTTCTACAACATACTCATCACTAGATACTAATTTAGGATGAGCCATAACGGCAAGGCCTCCAGCTTTATGAATTATGTCTATAATATATGGAACCTCAATCTTTACCTTAGGCACATAGCAAGGACTATCTTTTCGAAGAATATCTTTAAACACATCATTAATATCCTTAGCGTAGCCACCATCAATTAATAATTGACCAATATGTGGACGCCCATAAGCTTGTGTTTTAGGAAATTTTTTGAGTAATTCATCTTTCGATATAAAATATCCAGCATTATTACAACGTCTAATAATCTCATCGATTCGTTCTTCTCGTTTTGATTTAAAATATTCAATAAAATCTCTTAATTCTTTATTAGTTTCATCAAAACGATATCCCAAAATATGAATCGATTTATCTTTATAATCAGCACTAAACTCACAACCATTAATAATTTTAATGGTTTTCTCTGGATCTAATTGATCCTGAGCGGTACGCAATGCTTTAATACCATTGATTTCATCATGATCAGTCAAAGCCATCATAGATAGATTACAATCTATTGCATGACGTAATAATCCCTCTGGACTTTTGACTCCATCAGAATAGATAGAGTGCATGTGAAAATCTACAAGCATAGAGCACCTCCCATTACAAATATCCTATCTTTTAATTATGACTGATTTAGTCTATTAATTCAAGTTTAGAAAGAAAAATTGCGACCCTAATGAGTATTCACTAGAATCGCAATTTAATTATAAATCTTGAAGCAATTCAGTAACCTTAGTTGCTACAGAATCAATGGCACATGTAATGGCCTCTCCAGACTTACGAATTTGAATTTCTACTTCATTATTTTCAAGTGTATTTTTACTTACTGTAATACGAAGTGGATAACCAATTAAATCAGCATCCTTAAATTTTACACCAGCTCGATCTTTGCGGTCATCAAGTAACACATCTACACCTGCAGTTTGTAATGCACTATAAATGGTTTGACTTGTAGACATCAACGCTTCGTCTTTAGCATTAATCGGTACGATAACAGCTTCAAATGGTGCAATAGAACGAGGCCAAATAATACCATTTTCATCGTGGTATTGCTCAATAGCTGCAGCCAATGTACGAGATACCCCAATGCCATAACAGCCCATAATCATTGGATTAGGACGACCATTTTGGTCTAAGAATGTAGCTTGTAATGCTTCAGAATATTTTGTGCCTAATTTAAATACTTGACCAACTTCAATACCTTTAGCATGTTCTAATGCACCACCACAAGTTGGGCAAACATCGTCATCTGTAATTAAACGAATTGGTGCAATAATAATATCATCTACATTAAAGTCACGTTTAGGGTTGATATTAACATAGTGCGCATCTTTTTTATTGGCACCGCCACAAACATTGTAAGATTCCATAACAGATTCATCCACAACAATAGCAAACTCCTCTGTTTGTTTTAATCCTACTGGACTGATGAAGCCAGCTGTTAAGCCAACTTTTTCTAATTCTTCAGGTGTAGCCATTTCAGGTTCTACAGAACCTAAAACTGCATGTTGTACTGCCACTTCATTAACTTCATGATCACCACGAACAATTGCTAATACCACTTTACCATCAATGGAGAATACTACAGCTTTGATAGTTTTATGTAGTGGTAAGTTTAACATTTCCGCCACAGCTTCAATAGTACTAGCATTAGGAGTATCTACAACGGATAACTCTTGTAGTGCTTCTTCTTCCTGTTTCATAATACCAGGTTTACCAATTTCAATATTTGCAGCATAGTCACATTTTGTGCAATATACAATATCAGCTTCACCAGCTTCAGCAATTGCCATAAATTCATGTGTTCCACTACCACCGATGGCACCACTATCAGCTTCTACAGGACGGAATGTAAGACCACAACGCGTAAAAATACGTGTATATGCATCATACATAGATTTATAAGATTCGTCTAAACCAGCTTCATCTACATCAAAAGAATATGCATCTTTCATAATAAATTCGCGACTACGCATCAAACCATAACGTGGACGACGTTCATCACGGAATTTACTTTGGATTTGATATAAATTTACTGGTAATTGACGATAGGAGTTAATCTCATTTTTTACAAGAGTTGTAATCATCTCTTCATGAGTTGGTCCCAAGCAGAATTCATTATCATGACGATCATTAATACGCATCATTTCTGCGCCATATGCGTTCCAACGGCCAGACTCTTTCCAAATTTCTGCAGGTTGTAAGATAGGCATCATGATTTCTTGAGCACTAGCACGATCCATTTCTTCACGTACAATGGATTCAATTTTTTTGATACTTCTCCACCCCAATGGCAAAAAGCTATATAAACCATTTGCAGTTTTGCGCATAAAACCAGCGCGAAGCATAAGCTGTTGGCTAACTACATCAGCATCAGATGGAACCTCACGCAATGTAGGTGCATATAATTTAGTGGCTAACATAAAGACTCCTCATTTAAGCTTTCTAAATATTGATCAATTTCTCTAAATAATGTATCTACTAATTCAGCTTCTGGTACAGTCTTGATAACTTCACCCTTTCGGAAAACAATACCTTGACCATTACCACCAGCAATACCAAAATCAGCTTCACGAGCCTCACCGGGCCCATTTACAACACATCCCATAACAGCAACTTTAATCGGTGCTTTAATAGATGCTAAGCGCTCCTCTACAATTCCCGCCATGTCAAACAGATTGACTTGGCATCGGCCACATGTAGGGCAGGAAATCATTGTAGCCCCAAAGTTGCGTAATCCCAAGTTACTTAAAATACTTCGGCCTACTTCTATTTCATGTATTGGGTCACCCGTTAAAGATACCCGTAATGTATCACCAATGCCGTCTAATAATAAAGCACCAATGCCCATAGCAGACTTAATGGTACCTTGTTTTATTGTCCCAGCCTCAGTAACACCTAAATGCAAAGGGTAAGGAATCTTATCGGATAACTTACGATAGGCTTCTACCATTAAAGGAACTTCCGTTGCTTTAATGGATAATTTCATTTGGCGATAGTCAAGCTTTTCAAGAATTCGCACATGTTCTAATGCAGTCTCTACCATGCCATCTGCTGTAGGATGACCACCATGAGCATCGAGGATATGCTTAGGTAAAGAACCAGCATTAACACCTATACGAATTGGGATTTGTTTAGGTTTAGCCTTTTCAATAACAGCTAATACTTTATCCTCTCCGCCAATATTTCCTGGGTTAATACGCAATCCATCAACATTATTCTCAATAGCTTCTAAAGCTAATTTATAATCGAAATGAATATCAGCAATTAAAGGAATATCGATACCAGCACGAACTGCTTTTAAAGCTTTTGCAGATGCCATTGTAGGTACTGCAACACGTACTAATTCACAACCAGCCTCAGCTAAGCGATTTATTTCAGCAATAGCCTTTTCCGTGTGAACCGGATCAGTGGTAATCATAGATTGAATGCTTACCGGTGCATAATCACCTATTTTAACTGTACCTACATAGATACCATTTGTTGGTTTACGTACAATCATTGTAATCTCCCATCTATCTTATAGTAATCGGAATATATCCTGAGTTGTTACATATAAGAATAATGCTACCATCAAAGCAACACCAACCATTTGAATATACATAAGTGCCTTAGCAGGTAACTTACGACCTGTGATAGCTTCAGCCAAAATAATAATTAAATGACCACCATCTAATACAGGTAATGGCAAAAGATTAATAACCCCTAAGTTAATACTTAAAAATGCTGCAAAACTTAATAGTGGCGCAAAGCCAGATTGTGCAATCGTACCAGCCATTTGTGAAATCCCTACAGGGCCAGATAGCTCTGCTGCCTGTGTGCCTCGAATCATATCATATAAGCCACTTAACATAGCAACAATTGTTTGACCTGTGCGAGTAACGGCTAAACTAAAAGATTCTCCAATACTATAAGTTTCTCGAGTATAACTAGGATAAATACCAATTTTAGGACTATCCTGTTCCATTTTTGGAATCACTGTAGTTTCTACAGTTTCCCCTTCTCTATCTACTACAACAGTAACACCATGATTGGCAGTACCTTGTAGACTAGGACGGATTTCATCCCATGTAGAAATCTTTTTACCATCGATGGTAAGAATTCTATCGTTAGATTGTAAATGTGCCTGTTCAGCAGCGCTACCTGGGATGATATTACCAATAACAGGATCATTTGTATACGTGAGATTACCTACTGTTGCATTGAGACCAAAGAATAAAACTATGGCCAATAAAAAGTTAAATACAGCACCTGCAGAAATAACAATAAATTTCTTCCATGCAGGTTTAGTATAAAATGAACGCTCATTAAGAGGCTCGTCAGGTGTCATACCTGCAATACGATTAAATCCACCAAGAGGAATGATACGAATCGAGTATAAAGTTTCCCCTCTTTGAACCTTGAATATGGCAGGTCCAAAACCAATGGCAAATTCGTCTACTTGCATACCTGACATTTTTGCTGTAATGAAATGGCCTAATTCATGAATAAACACGATTAAACCAAATACAAATATTGTGGCTAATGCCGTTGTCATATTTACTCCTATACCATCAATGATGTAGCCTTTTTTCGAGCCCATCTATCAATGGCTAATAAATTGTCTAATGTAAAGTCATCTTCAGGCCCCATAGATTCAAGGACTGATGTGACGACTTTATAAATATCACCAAAGGCGATTTTATCATCTAAAAATGCATAAACTGCAGTTTCATTTGCAGCATTAAACACAGCTGGTTTAAAACCGCTTGATCGGCCCACTTCATAGGCAAGACGAAGAGCCGGGAAATCATCATATCGAGGTGGCAAGAATTCTAATTGTAAAGCCTTTGAAAAATCTAGGTGATTCATATGTAAAGTTTCACGTTTAGGATATGTCAAAGCATACTGAATAGGCTCCCTCATATCGGGATTACCCATTTGTGCTAAGATAGCCCCATCTTTCATTCGTATCATTGAATGAACAATGCTTTGTGGATGTACCACTACGTCAATATGATCAAAATCAAAACCAAATAGCCAATGAGCTTCGATTACTTCTAACCCCTTATTAAATAGAGATGCAGAGTCAATCGTAATCTTGTTGCCCATATTCCAAGTTGGATGACGTAAGCAATCAGCAGCTGTGGCAGTTTTAATTTTATCAGAGTCCCAAGTGCGTAAAGGGCCACCAGAAGCGGTAACAATTAAGGAATCAACATTCTCGCGATTTTGCCCTTCTAAACACTGGAATATTGCGCTATGTTCACTATCAATAGGTAGAATTTGTACGCCATACTCCTTAGCCAAAGATGTAATCAATGGTCCACCAGCAACTAACGTTTCCTTATTAGCTAGACCTATAGTCTTACCTTTCTTTATAGCCTCTACAGTAGGTTCAATACCTGCAGCGCCAACAATAGCAGTTACAACCATAGTTGCTTCTTGAATCGTAGCAGCATACTAATGGCTGATATTCTTTAATTTGTTTTTCTAAGAGGTCAATATTATGATGTGCCACTAAGGCAACCACCTTGAATTGATCTGGATGTTGAGACACCACATCTAGTGTCTGTGTACCGATTGAGCCAGTACTGCCAATAATACTTAGGTATTTCATAAGCTTACCTCTATTAGATTAGAACGAGAATAGTAATATATAAATCAATGTAATAGGTGCCGTAAATAATAAGCTATCAAACCGATCTAATACACCGCCATGACCTGGTAATAAGGTACCAGAATCTTTCACATTACATAATCGTTTAATCTTTGATTCAAATAAATCACCTAATGGTGCAAGTATACCGCTAATCATACCAACATGAATACCCATCCACCATGGAATTCCCACGATATACGAAAATACAGCACCTGTAATAATACAGCCAATAAAGCCACCAATAAAACCTTCTAATGTTTTATTAGGACTAATGGATGGAACAATTTTATGTTTACCAAAGGCACGACCTGCAAAGTATGCAAAAGTATCACTAGCCCACGTGGTAAACAATAATAACCAAAGTGTAATTGTTCCCCAGTTATGTAGTTCAAAAGGTATTGATAAAAACATGTAAATAGAGTCATGACGAATCATAAGCAAAGAAATCATGCCAATACCAACATATAATAAACCAAATACACTAAAAGAAACGCTAGCTAAAGAGTATTTATTTTCACCAAATGTACATAACATATAATTGGCTGATAAACTCAATACTAATATAGCAATTGCTAAAATATACTGATGACATGCAAAGGCAATCATCAATAATAAAATACTAATATAACCCCATAAAATGGACATTCGCACATGTTTAGCTTTACCTAGTAAAACAAACTCACGCCATCCCAATAGAGCTAATAATGTAATAAGAATATCATACACAGATCCGCCTAATGTAATGGCCCCTAAGGCAATAATAAAACCTATAACAGCGGTTATAACACGTGTTTTTAACATTTTTTATTCCTCATCGCGTAAGCCACCAAATCGGCGTTCTCGTTTTTGATATGCTGCAACAGCTTCCAATAATGTTTCTTTAGTGAAATCCGGCCAATGTAAATCAGTAAACCAGAATTCAGCATAAGCTAGCTGCCACAATAAAAAGTTACTAATTCTAAAATCACTACTTGGACGAATTAATAAGTCTACATCACTAAACTCCTTCGTGAAAAGTTGGGAGCTAACATAGTCTTCTGTAATATCGTCTGTAGTTATAGTTCCATCTGCAACAGAGTTTGTAATGTTGCGGATAGTCCTAACTATTTCATCACGCCCACCATAGTTAAGAGCTAACTGTAAAGTAAGGCCTGTATTATTCTGAGTTAATAATTCTGCATCGCGAATAATCTTTTGAAGCTCCTCTGAAAGAGCTCCAATATATCCAATAAAGCGAATGCGTACATTATGTTCATGCATATACTTAACATTATTGTTTAAGTATTCTTTTATGAGAGCCATAAGTAAAGAAACTTCCTGTTCAGGACGCTTCCAGTTCTCTGTGGAGAAACCATATACCGTAAGAGCTCTAATTCCAATCTCATCTGCAGCAATAACAATCTGCTTTAATACGTCGGCTCCTGCACGGTGCCCCATAGATCGTGGCATCCCTCTTCGTTTAGCCCAACGACCATTGCCATCCATAATAATAGCAACATGTTTTGGAATCGCATTACTATCAATATCAGGCGTATCAGATGGTTTACGGTTAAATAATTTCTTTAGCATAGTCTACCTCGATAGAATTTCCGAAGTCGCTGGCAATCATTGGTCTATACACTAGTATATGTAAACACTCATCAACCTTGGTAATACGTGCTACATAAAGTCCTTTATCGGCAATATCAAAAAAGCGATTAAAGGATCCCCCAATCATTACCTTAAAAGGAATATGGGCAGCCTGCAAACGAGACTTTGCAAGCTGCCATGGCATTCCAATAAGGCTATTAGAATCTAACATTATAC
>QWCO01001092.1_pt1 | contig 10606 bp, 9 predicted proteins | sample 1972611 | NCBI WGS metagenome assembly QWCO01 (sample SAMN09866706, study PRJNA288562) | Human oral metagenome isolate term1_saliva, whole genome shotgun sequencing... | reverse complement strand
CATATAAAATAGCATCATGTAAAAGTAGGTACTTTTGCTTTCATAAGAAACCAAACCCATATCCATAACTAATTGAGACATAAGCAGAATAAATACCATTACATATTCATTGCTGTGTAAATCATGATAGCGCAACATGTTATATACGAGATACACATACATCGAATAATACGTTACAACTCCGATAATGCCTGTACCAGCCAATAACTCAATGTAGTTATTATGGAGATAATAGTTTTCTATTCCAAATATAGAATATGTATAAACGGAAGGATTATGAATCCCTACACCTATGAGAGGAGACTGATGAAATAAATCCCATCCAATATCTACTAACATCAAACGGACAATAGTTGATGAATCGCCTCCAGTCCCAGTGAAGGCTTCAACCATAGAGCTCATCCGCTCAAGTATTTCACTAAACATAGGTAATTGTAAAATCCCTATAAAACCTACAATTAATACGGTTAAGTAAGTCACCAATTTAGCTAAGGAATTAACAATATTTGCACTGCGAAAGCTTTTAAATACAAAAAGTAAAGCTACCCCAGCTATAACAAACACCAATGCTTTTCGACTGCCAGTAGCGGCTAATATACCTAATGTTGGTAATGCTATAATGTTCCACCACCGTGGCTTGTCATACATCATGTAGTACACAGTCATAACGATGGCATTTGCCCCTAATAAGCCAACAGTATTTGCATTCAAAGCTTCATTTGCAATTCGTGTAGACGAAGATAATACATTGATAAAATAATCTAGCCCGTAATAATATACCGTATAAAAACAGACGATATACCCTGCCCACATACCAATTTTTAACAGTGGATCTACTGATTTTTCTCGCTGAAAACACATATATAAGACAATGAGCATACAAAATATTTTTACAATGTCAAAGCTTCTACTCAGTGCTACCGATGAATCAAGTGCATCAATTGAGCTAACATAACAAACGCCTATGAATAGTAGCATATACATATGCATCCAATTAAAAGACAGTGTAATACGTCCCTGTTCTCTAATGAGGTAGCATAAAATTAGGCCAAATAAACATACGAATAATACATAGGCACCATAGTTAGCTTCACCGAGGGCAAATGATATGGTTAATGAAAGTACAAGAAATATTAATGTTATAAACCATATAAGATGATTAGATATGGCCGTAATATTTAATTTCAATACTGTCCCTCTTCTCTCTATATATGTACATCACAACACAAAGCTAATTTATAAAATATCAATCCAACGTTTAGCAATTTTACTGAGTGGAAATGTGTCTCGTACCTTAAGTGCTTCATGAGATATTTTCTTCGCTAGCTCAGGATTTGCTAATAGGGATTTCATTTTCTCATACATTGTTTTCGTATCACCTACGGGAACAAGTAATCCATTGACACCGTCCTGAATGACCATACGCGCACCGCCTACAGGGCAATCTGTAACGACAACCGGTAAGCCCATTCCCATGGCCTCCAACATGGAGTTTGATATACCTTCAAAGTCAGACGATGAAACAAACATCGTACAAGGCCGTTCCTTTTCTAAGATATTTGATGCAAAGCCTGGTAATATAATTCTATCAGTTAAGCCTAGGCTGGCTATTTGTTGACGAAGTTCATCTTCTAACACACCTTGCCCATAAATTACGAGCTTATACTCTTTAAATTCATCAGCTAACATGCTAAAGGCATTGATCATCATAGGTAAATTCTTTTGTGGATGTAATCGACAAGCCGTTACAATAGTTTTATCCCGTTCACCTTCATAAGGTTCCGGTAGATTACCATTAATAGGATTTGGAATGATATGACCACGACTTTGTATGGTGTGAGAAAAATATAATTTTGCATCTTCCGTTTGAAATACGATAGCATCCGCAAAATTAAACGCGAAATCTCGCAGCATTTGTTGATGTTTACCTACAGGTACCTTGCGCGGATTATTTCGTTCAGAAAAAACTATACGGTTTTTCACAAACCAAGAGCTGATGGCCAAAATGAAACTAGACGCACTTAGAAAAGACAAACATGTCGCACGGGGGCGTTTTTTCAATATTCCAATAAGGACTTTTATCTCTTGTAAGAAGCGAATGATTTTATTTGAGCTAGTCGTATGAATTTGAATTTGCTCTATCCCCTCTGGCAATACATACTCTGTTCCATATCGATTAGGACTCGTTTGAATTACCGTGATTTTATGACCATCTTGATGCCATTGTCGTGCAAGTTCCGTTAAAATACGTTCTGCCCCATCATTCCCAAGGGATATAGTAACTATAATGATTTCTTTACTCATGATGACGCTCCTCTTTGATATATTCGGCAAGTCGCATATATGCTTCTTTCATCGAAACCTGTGGTTCCCAGGATAGACTTCGCATCTTCTTTGAATTCAAAAACATATGGACTGTAGGAGCATAACCAAAGGAAGATAGATTTTCTGGAATATCAAAAATAACAGAAATCTTATCTTCACCCACATGACATGCCACTAAATTAGCAATACTAGCAATGCTACGAGTTTCCTCATCATGACAAACATTATAAGCTTCGCCTACTTCACCTTGACTCAGCAAAATAAGGATAGCTCTTACCGCATCAGTAATATAACAGAAATTAGACATTGAATCCCCCTTCGTATGAAGGATAATATCACGACCATCCAAGGCATGTTGGGTGAACTGCATAAACACCCGATTATCATCTAACGGCACACCAGCGCCGAACGTCTGCGCAAGGCGAGCGATTTTAACAGGAACACCAAATTCAACAGCATAGGATTTACAGTAACACTCACATAAGCGTTTACTTTCAGAATAAGAGCTACGCACATTAAGATGATCTAAATATCCGATACGATCTTCGGTCATCACTTGACCTGACTCATAAGGAACTCCATATTGTTCCATGCTAGATAAATAAACCATACCTTTAATTTTCTGCTCTTTTCCAAGTTCTAACATACACTCCGTACCATGAATTGACGTACGAATTGTATCAACCGGATGTTCTACAAAATATTTTGATTTTGTAGGGGCTGCACCATGCATAATATAGTCACAAGCTATATCAAGAGATTCTAATGGGGTATCAACAAAGGTTAATATATCTGAGTCAACAATATCACTAAACATATGGTGAGCTTTTTCTATATTCCTAACATGACAGATGACGCGTAGTGAAAGATGGTAAGCATCATTCGCGGCTATTAATGAACGAGCCACCATAGAGCCAATTAAACCAGTAGCTCCGGTAACAAGGATTAATTTGCCACGAAAGGCATCAAATATCTGGGAATCACTTATAATTTCTTGTATGTCTCGTTCAACAACCGTATTAATTGCCCTCACCTCCACTTTCTTTATTTTTTAATATCCCCGTAAACATATAGTAGTCTGACGGAGTTGTAATCTTAATATTTTCTGGCTCTCCCCATACAGGGTACAATGGATACCCATAATGCATCATCATAGATGCAGAATCGATAAAATCATGAATACCCTCTGCTATAGATGTATCGTGAACAGAAAGAATATCACCGAGCCTAAAACTTTGAGGAGCTTTTGCCATTAAACATTGTTGACGATTTAAAATCGTCCTAATTTCACCATCATCTGTAACCATAACTGTTTCAATAGCAGGAGTTACCGTAATAGCACTCCCCTTAGACTCTACTGAACGAATATTTCTAACAATGGTGGAACTATCAACTAAAGGTCGTACGCCATCATGAATTAATACGGTTACATTATCAACACCATACAATCGCTTAGTCTCAAGTAAACCATTATATTGAGAGTCTAATGCGGTTTCACCACCAGGTACGACAGATACAACCTTTTGAAGTCCCTCTTTTTCAATTAATGCTTTTGCATAATCCATCCAGTCCGCTTTACAGACTAAAACAATGCCATCGATATATGGTTCTGCTTCAAAAATGGCTAAGGTTTGTATAAGTATAGGCTTGCCATTCCATTCAAGGAACTGCTTTGGCATCTTATCATTTTTCATTCGGGATCCTACGCCACCAGCAAATATAACTGCTATTCTTTTCATAGAACCTCCCTTAACTATTAACGATGTTCGTTTACTAAATAATGAATGCCCTTATAATTTATATAACTATTATCCATATCAATATATACGGCATCATGCTTCGCCACACGTTGCTCTACAGGAGGCAATTGCATATAGTCGCCCCAAATCAAACGTAGATAACGCTCATAGCCAGCCATAACGGGGATTTGATAACCTTCAAACTCCTTATATATAACATGATCAAAATCTTGGCGTGGATGCCGTAACTTCATACCCTTCAAACTACCAATCAGTTCTGTCACTTCATCAGATGTTTCAAAATCATATTGACTCATTTGTTTCTCTGCAAAGCGCCATATATGATAACGCCACGAAGGTTTAGAAATCACCTTATATATACAACCTGCTAACATGCGATATAGCTTCCCCTTATTGTCAGGCAACCGCTGTGCGTTAAATAATGCAAAGGTCATAGCCCACATTAATTGAAAAAACCGCTTAACAGAACCTTTTGGACAACCATCAATAGGCATGATTTCAAGAGCAAGTCCATGACAAATATCTTCATTTACACTGTGACGATTAATGAAAGTAGTCTCTTCATCGCGAATAGAAGCGCCCGCATCATGATAAATCTTATCTCTCGTTGTCCTGCAATAGGTATAGCGTTTATCTCCATATAATGGCCACAATTCAGCCAGTTTTTCATAGTCTGGACGAGGCATAAAGATATCTAAATCGTCATCCCAAGGTATGAATCCCTTATGACGAATGGCACCTATAAGACCGCCACCACACAAATAGAATCGTAGATTATGGGCATCACAAAATTCTTTAAATACTAAAAGCATATTCAGTTCTTTAGCTTGTATATCATGAGCTGTTGTTTCTGCCATACTACCTTTCTAACGTATAACGGCCAATACCGTTTCCACCATAACTTTCAATTCTCTAAAAAATGAGAATTCTACAATACTTCGTAAATTCCATTCCATCTTTGCTGGAAGTACATTGTGAATATAGCATTCATCCACATCATCTGCGGCGTCTAATAAAGTATCTTCATCCTTATACCGAATGCTGGCTATACTTGTTACACCTGCAGGAAGCAACAATGTCGCTTTCATTTCATCTGTATAGGCTGCTACATATCTTGGAACTTCTGGACGGGTACCTACAAAACTCATGGCCCCTTCCAATATATTGATTAATTGAGGCAATTCATCGAGTCGGCACTTGCGCAGAGCTTGTCCTACCGATGTGACGCGCATATCGCCTTTAGACGTTACTTGTGCACCAAGGTGCTCCGCATTTTGTACCATAGTTCTAAACTTATAAATACTAAAGGTTTGTCCATACTGAGTAACCCGTTCTTGTCGAAAGAATACAGGTCCCTCACTATCTAGTTTTATCCATATAGCTAATACTAGAAATATAGGACTCAAAAAAATTAATAGAATAGCTGCCATTAATCGATCAAATATAGCCTTAAGCATCAAATCACAACGCTTAGATGCTAAAATTTCATAATAAGGACGAACTGCTTCACAACGCATATCATCGGGTAATTCCTGCCATGATTTCCAGATCATAATACACCTAAACATTCTTTAAATGTATGAATCACATAATCCACCTCTTCATCAGTTAAATTAGTATGAAGTGGCAATGTAATTTCATTTTTGAACTGTTTATATGCATTTGGATAATCATCTATGGAGAAACCCAAGTTCTTATAAGCTGTATGCATTGGAATCGGCTTATAGTGTACGTTCGTAGCAACATCTTTTTCAGCCATTCTTTCAATTAATTCATTGCGTTGTTCCATGGTTGCATCATTGAGACGTACTAGATATAAATGACCACTACTCATATGCTCATCCGTATAATGTTCGACAATAGATACAGGACAATCCTTTAAGGCCTCATCATAGCTTTTAATGATTTCTTGACGTCGTTTTAATAGTTTAGGATATCGTTCTAACTGAGCTAATCCAATAGCTGCCATAATATCTGTCATATTACATTTGTAATAGGTGCCTTTAATATCATATTCCCAAGCACCAATCTTAGTTTTCGCTAATGCATCCTTATCTTGACCATGTAAGGATAACAATTGGAATTCCTTATAGATTGCTTCATCATCGATACCCTCTATATGTTTCCATGTAGCAGCACCGCCTTCCGCAGTAGTAAAGTTTTTTACAGCGTGAAAAGAGAAACTACTAAAATCAGCTACATTGCCTGTGTGAAGATTCTTATACGTAGCACCAAAGGAGTGTGCACAGTCTGCAACAATTGGAATTCGTCCTAATGCACGTTGTATATCATTACTTGGTTTAAAAAGATATTTTGCATCATTTACGATTGAGAATAGGCGACTATAATCACAAGGAACACCACCTACATCTACAGGAATAATTGCTTTTGTCTTGTCCGTAATAGCTGCAGCAACCTGATCATAGTCCATTTCATAAGAGTTAGGTGCAGTATCAATTAATACTAACTTGGCCCCCACATGAACTACGGGACTTGCACTAGCCGTATAGGAGTAAGCACTAGTTATAACCTCATCACCAGGTCCAACACCTAAAACTCGAAGAATCATTTCTAAAGCAGCTGTTGCTGAATTTAAACATACAGCCTTCGGTGTCCCTAAATAGGTTGCAATACGTCGTTCTAATTCCTTAGTCCGTGGTCCAGTTGTAATCCAACCACTTTTTAACGATTCTACCACCTCATTGATTTCTAATTCAGTAATATCTGGAGGAGAGAAATTAATTTTCATAGCTTTCACCTATACTTTCCATTTATTCCATATCAATAAATACTGATCCGATAATAGGTACTCCAATTTGATCTAATCGTTGTTTAGCTAATGCCATATCATCAGGCTGTACATAATGACCTTTAACAACAAAGAGGACACCATCGCCCTTTTCAGCTATAACCAATGCATCTGTAACACTTAACACGGATGGGGTATCTACAACGATGACATCATATTCATCGCGAATATATTCAAATACTGTTGATAATCGATGGGAATCAACCACCTCGGACGGAGATTCCACCGCAGTTCCACTGCTAATTAAATCTAGATGAGGCATCACATTACGATGAATTGTCAAATCTTCATCCATAACAACATGATTGGTAAGCCCTTGATTTTTCACATCAAACAATATGTGTTGTACAGGATTACGCAAATTACAATCGATTAATAATACCTTTTCATTATTTTTAGACAAAGAAATTGCTAAATTAGCGGCAACCTCGGATACGCCTTCACCGGTTGTGGCAGATGTAACACATAGAAACTTTCTATTTTCTGCATTACAGCGATATTGTAGATTGCTGCGTAATGTTCGATAGGATTCCACAAGAGGAGTATCACCATATTCTTTTGAAATTAATCGTATTGTATCCATCTTAACCTCTCACCTTATACAACCAACGCAACACTTTATTATTAGGCTCTTCTCTTACTGTTTTACTGTGATTAGGAATAATACCTAACATTGGCACTTGTAACATATCCTCAACATCTTTGGATGTTTGTACTTTACGATTTCCAAAGGACTGTACTAATGTATAGAAACAACCCAATAGCAGGCCTATAACAGCACTAGCAAGCATAATAAGTACTCTCCGTGGTGCAATAGATTTTTCCGGTAACGTAGGGGCATCTACAATTTGCACTTCATTTGGTACCATGACTTCCGCTACCTTGGCTTCTTCCAATCGCTTTGAAAGCATTTGATAAATGTCTTGTGCTACATCTACATCACGTTTAGCCTGAATATAGCCACGTTCCTTTTCAGGAAGAGCCTTCATAGCATCTTCGTTAGCCTTATCCAAATCAGCTAAAGCCACCTCTTTACTTTGAGCAACAGCTAATGCTGCTTCATTTCTAAACTTATCTGCTAATAAGCCTTGTTGAGCCGCATTACTAGATGGTGCTTGTTGGGAAATAATAGCATTGATTTCTTGTTGTAACCCAGCTCTAGCCTTATCAATTTGATCATTAACTTCTTTCATATCAGGATGAGAGTCTGTATATTTGCCTGCATAACTAGCCTTGCGCGCCTCTAGATTTGCCAACTGTGCTTTATAAGCTTGAACCGTTGAGCTATCGGCAATACTCGCACCAGCAGATCCTAAGTCCGCATTAATACTCCCTAATGCAGCTTGTGCAGTTTCTAAATCAAGTTTATTTTGAGCTTTTTCTCGATCAATTAAAGTAATCTTATCGGTAAGACCCTTCATTTGATCATTAGTCGAATAGATCTTATTATCTACTTGAAATTGTTGTAATTTTTGCTCCGCTTCAGATAACTCAGCCTTCGCTGTTACCACACGCTTTTGTAAGAATTCACGTGTCGTTTTTTGTTCCACATGAGATAAATCTGCTAAGCGATTCAAAAAGGAATCGATTAATAATTGATTGGCTTCTTGTGCTTTTTCTGGACTCTTACCAGTTACGCTAACTTGTAGAAGCTGAGTTTCTTTATATGGTTTTGTTTCAATGCGGTTTTTAACAAACTCTTCATAAGTCGGTGCAGTACTACCCTCACCCTCTATGGCGGTGATAACAGGTTCCACAACATTACGACTTTTTAAAATCTCAGCATTTGTATTCATCAGCTGACGTGCCATCGCATCTGAATAGCCAGTTTCTGTTGACAATACAGAATTACCTAAACCTTGAGTCTGTTTAATTCGCAACATCGCTGTCGATTGATATGTGGATGGTGTAACTACTAAATAAGCACCACCAAGGAGAATACAAATACCCGTAACATTTATGATAGTTTTCCGTTTCCGAATAAGAATCTTAGCTATATCTTTTAAATCTATAATTTGTTCCATCCCAATACCCCTTTCAAGTAGGCATACAACACAACGGTCTCTCTTCCCGCTTATACATTGTGATTAGGCGTATATGTTGGAATAATATCTTGTAATACACCTATTACATCCATATCTGTTTGACAGGACTCAAATATACTAATTTTTCCCATCAACCATTCACTATCAACAGTATCTAATGCAGCTTCGAAAATCTTAGTATGATTCGTCCGATTTGTCCCTTCTTCAGAGGTAAGCAATTCTTCATATTTCTTTTCACCTGGTCTCAAACCAGTAATTTTAATATGAATATCCTTATCTGGTTCAAGACCTGATAAGCGAATCATGTTTCTTGCTAAATCAATGATTTTAACTGGTTCACCCATATCAAGCAAAAATACTTCGCCACCTTTGCCCATAGCACCAGCTTGTAATACAAGCTGACTAGCTTCTGGTATTGTCATAAAATAGCGCGTCATTTCAGGGTCTGTCACAGTTACAGGACCCCCAGCTTCAATTTGCTTTTTAAATAGAGGAATAACAGAACCACGGCTACCTAATACATTGCCAAAACGAACGGTAATATATTTTGTATCATAGGTGTCATTCATCGATATAATGACCTTTTCTGCTACACGCTTAGTAGCACCCATAACACTTGTTGGATTTACGGCCTTATCCGTAGAAATCATGACAAATCGCTCTGTACCATGACGTCCTGCTACTTCTGCTACATTTCTAGTACCATAAATATTATTTAAAACGGCAGCCATTGGTTGTATTTCCATTAAAGGGACATGTTTATGTGCCGCTGCATGAAATACTACCTGAGGATTATATTGAGTAAATATTTGATCTAATTGTTGTCGATCTCGTATATCTGCAATAATAGGAATGATTGGACCATCCTTATATAAACCTTTTAACTCCTGATTAATGAGATATATACTATTTTCTCCATGTCCTAGTAGCAAAAGTTTTTTAGGCCCAATACGCATAATCTGACGACAAATTTCAGAACCAATAGATCCACCAGCACCTGTTACAAGAACCACCTTATCATGAATATAATGCTCCACTATGTCCATATCGAGTCGAACTTCATCTCGTTCTAATAAATCTTCTATGGATACAGGATGTAAATGAGATACCAGTACTTCATCATCTAATAATTGGTACATACCAGGTAAAGTATTAACTTTACATTTTAGAGGTGAACAGATTTCCATAATACCTCTAATTTCATCTCGTTTAACAGATGGCATGGCAATAATAATTTCTTTCACTCTATATTCTTTTACAATAGTAGGAATATCATTACGATTACCAAGTATACGAATACCACCCATCAAGCGATTGAACTTTGACTCATCATCATCTATAAAACCAATTACTTTGCGTGAGCGCTTATGATATCTTTCAATTTCACGAGCAATCGTTGCACCTGCATCTCCGGCACCAATGATTAATGTATTCACCATTTCCGCATCTGCACTAGGTTTTCCACCATAGCGTATCGCAATATAATGTAATACCATTCTACCGATACCGATGACACCGGTACTAAGTAGCCAACTGATTAAGTAAATAGACCTAGGTAAGGATTTATCAAACACATGCATTCCGGTATAGAACAATCCTGCCCCTAATGTGGTAGCAATCAGTACGGCAACAACTTCGCGCATCCCCGCATAACGCCATATGCGCGT
>QWCO01002731.1_pt1 | contig 10614 bp, 8 predicted proteins | sample 1972611 | NCBI WGS metagenome assembly QWCO01 (sample SAMN09866706, study PRJNA288562) | Human oral metagenome isolate term1_saliva, whole genome shotgun sequencing... | reverse complement strand
GCTCTACTGGGTGGCCCGATCGGTATGAGCGGCTACCTCATCGCCAACGACAACATCGGCCCCGGACTGACGGCGATAATCTCAACGTTCTACCCGGCGCTGGGCACGCTGCTCGCCTTCGCCCTCCTCAAGGAGCGCATGGCTTTCCGTCAGATCGTGGCCCTACTGGTCGCGCTCGGCGCGATCGTGGCAACGGGCTGGTCGGCGACGGCAGAGCCGATCGAGGGCGGCAACGCGATCCTCGGCGTCGCCGGCGCCCTGGCCTGCGTGATCGGCTGGGGTTCCGAGGCCGTCATCCTCACGTGGGGTATGCGCGACGAGGCCGTGGATGACGAGGTGGCGCTGCAGATCCGCGAGACCACGTCGGCCGTGGTCTACCTGTTCGTCGTGGCACCGATCGCCGGCGTCTTCGGCTTCACCCTGCACTCCCTGGCGAACCTGTCCGCGGGCGTCGTGGCCCTTGCGGGTCTGGCAGGCACGGCCTCGTACCTGTTCTACTACAAGGCCCTGTCGGTCATCGGCGCGTCGCGAGGCATGGCCCTGAATATCTCCTACTCGGCGTGGGCGATTATCTTCGCCCTGGTGTTGCAGGGCACGGTACCCACGGCCACGCAGGTCGTCTGCTGCGTCGTCATCCTGGTGGGCACCGTCCTGGCGGCGACTCCCTCGTGGGGTGATCTACTTCCCAGGCGCGCGGGTCGCGTCAGCGACAACAAGGCGTGAGACAATGGCTGGTGGGCGCGCATGCGCCCACCAGCTTTCCGCACCCGGAGGACTTATGACGACGCCCCCCAGCGACCTGCGCAAGGTCCATATGCTGCTGACCTACATCCTGTCGGAGTTCGACCGGGTGTGCGAGGAGATCGGCGTGACCTACGCGCTCTACGGCGGCAGCGCGATCGGTGCCGTGCGTCACGGTGGTTTTATTCCGTGGGACGACGACATCGACGTCTGCATGGTCCGCGAGGACTACGAGCTTTTCCTGCGCGAGGCACCGGCCCTCCTGTCGGAGGGTTTCCGGATCGACAACCAGGCCAGCACGCCGCGCTATCACCTGTTGTTCTCCAAGCTTGGCCTGGAGGGGACCGTGTTCCGTTCCCAGGGCGAAGTCAACCCCGATTACACGCCGCCTATCTTCCTCGACATCTTCCCGTTGGACACCGTGCCCGACGATGAGAAGCGTTTCCGTTCGATGTGCCGCCGCACCTGGTGGTGGGGGCGTCTCCTCTTCCTGTCGGGCATTCCGACCCCGGGCTTGCCCGGAATGGTGGCGTGGAAGCGCTCGCTCGTGCACGCGGTGACGCGCACAGCGAACCTGGCGCTGCGTGCCGCGCAGATGTCACCACGGGGCCTGTACGCCCGGTGGGAGAAGGTTGCACGGGCAGCGGAGAGCGAGCAGACGGGCACCTACGCTGATTTCACAATGCGCGACCCGTGGAATTGGATCGTGCACCGCGACGAGTTTATGCCGACGCGCCGCGTTCCTTTCGAGGCAATCGAGGCATCAATCCCTCACGATGTGGAGGCACTGTTGACGCGCGGTTACGGCGACTACATGCGCATCCCAGATCCGGCGGATCGCCGCACACACTTGCCCGAGACCCTCGAGTTTGGCCGTTTCGACCCCGATCAGGGCGGGGTGCCGAATCTTCTGGCTTCCCGCGACGAGGAGGAGCCTCGCTCGGAGCCTACGACCGGTCAGGAGCAGTAAATGCGTATCGCTTTCATCGTCAACAGCTACCCGCCGCGTCTGGGTGGCTTAGAGTCGCACATCTACCACCTGTCGGTGTCCCTGGCACAGCTGGGGCACGAGGTTTTCGTGCTGACTATCTCTGATAAGCCGGGGCATCGACAGGAAGAGGGCGTCGATATTCGTACCGACCGACGTCACTTCCCAGTCGCGGACATCATCAGCTTCCCGGCCCTGGGCGCGACCCGCGCGATCGCGCACTTCCTGCGTGAGCACCACATCGATGTCGTCAGTGTGCACACTCGTTTTTTCCCCATGAGTTTCGTTGGGGTGCGCAGCGCGCACAAAGCGGGCATCCCGGTCATTCACACGGAGCACGGTTCCGGTTTTGTCGCTTCCTCCTCTCCGATCATCGCTCCCGCATCTCGCGCGGTCGATGTGACCATGGGTCGTTACGTGCTGCGCCATGCGGATCGTGTGCTGGGCGTGTCTGAGCAGGCCGCAGCCTTCGCATCGCGGCTGGGCGGCGTTCATGCGGACGTGTTTTATAACGCGATTACTCCCCCACAGCCGCACGCGGAACCGATCGAGGACCGCCACCGTCACCTCGTATTCGTGGGCCGGATGGTGCCCGGAAAGGGATGGGACACGTTCATCGAGGCCGTGGCACAGCTGCGCGCGCAGGGGCAGGAGGTGACAGGTGAGCTGTTGGGCGCTGGCGCTGATCTCGATGCTGCTCGCGAGATGATCACTGCCAAGGGGCTCGATGGTGTCGTTTCTGCACCCGGTCGCGTGAGCGCAGACGATGTCCGTGCCCGCTTGGCGGGAGCAACCCTCGTCAATCCAACGGTCCTGTCGGAGGGATTCCAGACGACCCTGTTGGAGGCACTGGCAGAACGAGGGCGCGTCGTCACATTCACGGTGCCCGGCGCGCAGGTCCTCGCAGATCAGGGTAACCCCGTGGTCATCACCGCCGAACGCACGGTTGAGTCTCTTGTGTCAGCCCTGCGTGACTTCTTGAATAATCCGCCCGCTCTGGGTGATCCCACCTTGATCAATGCGTGGACGTGGCCGGTGCGAGCCCGCGAGTATGCGAGCATCGCCGAGTCACTGTTGGATGGCCGCGCGCCACACTCCCCCGCTCATCTCTGACGTCCACCCCTGTTTCCCGAGGAGCACTCATGCCTTTCATCAGCATCATTATTCCGGTCTACAACGCGCAGGAGTTCTTACCCAACGCCCTTGGGTCCATTGAGGCGCAGGATTTTGCGGACTGGGAAGTGATTCTCGTTGACGACGGTTCAACGGATGGCTCACCTGCCCTGTGTGATTCATACGCCGAGCGCGACCCGCGTTTCCGCGTCATTCATCAGGAAAACGCAGGAACGAGCGCAGCACGCAACACAGCCCTGAAGGCTGCGCAAGGCGAGTACATCACGTTCATGGACAATGACGACTGGTGGCGTATCCCCGAGGCACTCACGCTCGTTCACGAGGCCCTCACCAGGCGTCCCGTTGATCTGCTGTGGCACATGAGTGCGCGTGCCAACCCGGAGGGCACCGAGATTACGGAAGCCGAACCCACATCGATCGCTGCGATGATTGATTCCCTGGGGACCGACGAGGCGATCCGCGCGATCATCGACAACGAACTGACGACGAGCGCCGTGTGGACGAAGGTGATCCGCCGCGACTTCTTGACCGAACACGGCATCGTATTCCCGTCAGGCATGCGCAACGAAGACACGGATGTGAGCGCTCAAATTATCGCTCACATCGATTCCGTGGCCTGGCTTGACCAGCGTTTCTACGTGTACAGGATGGGTCACCCCTACGCCCAGACCTCGCATTCGCTAGCCGTTTCGACGGTCGATGACCTGGAGCATGTACTGCGCTCGAACCTGTCCGCCGCTCGTTCGCTGCCGCAGGGGCGCCGCGGTGCCCTCATGGCGTTCCTTGCACGCCCTATGATCGTGTGGGTGGGCCAGGCCTCGGCGCTGGGCCTGCTCGATGAGAAGAAGCACGGTGAGGATGCTCGCCGCAGGAACGCTTTCGTGCGTCAGTTCTTCCTGCCGCTCGTCTCCGAGTCTCGCACGCGCGAGGCACGCATCGCCCAGTGGGCGGGCCGTCTGCTCGGGGTGAGTGCATCGGCCAAGGCGCTGGGCATTCAGTTCCGTCGTATGCACCCCGAGCTGGTCGCTAACTCCACGACGAAGTAAATCCGCGTCAGCGGGGCACGTCCCCCGCTCAGCCGGCGTAGGGTTGCTCGCCCACCCACTCAACGGAGCGGACGTGGGCGGGCGGTCTCTGATCCTCAGGCGGAATCTCCTGCCAGTTCCCGTAGTAGTCCCGCAGGAGTTTTTCCGCTTGCGCGGGGATGGCGAATTCACGTCCCTCGAAGCTCGCGACGCGCGTGGGGAAGAGTTCGGCTGGCCGGATGATGTTGCGGTCCATAACGTCGTCGAGGAGCAGGACGTAGCGTTCGTTGTCCGCGTTGGACACCGTGGAGCGATGGCAGGCCCGGGCCATGTCGTCCTGCTTGCGGGAGATCGCGTACAGGTCGGCGAAGTAGGTGATCGGGTAGAGCATGTACTTGACGACGCGGCGCAGCGCAGAGGTGGCGTAGCGGGGGTTGGATGCGGCGATATACTTCCACCACACGAGGCGATGTTCCTTCTTTGCGGCGCGATGGACGGCTGGGTCGGTGATGTCGACGGCGCGAGTGCGGGTGTCAACGAGCTTGCAGTAGGAGTTGATCGACGTGCGGTCGCGGTAGCTGACGAGGGAGTAGTGCTCCCCGAGTGCTCCCTGCTTCCACAGGTCGTAGAGCTTTTCGTAGTCGTCGCGGGGCATGTAGACGTCGATATCATCATCCCAGGGGATGAAGCCACTGTGTCGCAGCGCCCCGATGAGCGTGCCGTATGCAAGCGCATAGGAGAGCTGATGCTCGCGGCAGACGCGGTCCAGCTCGCTCAGAATGTCTAGTTCGATCGCCTTCACCTGGCGCGCCTCAAGCTGGGTCATCGGCCTCTCTTATCGTTGAATCGACGGTGTCGGAACTGAGACCCAGGGTAGTACAAGGCTCCGATCTGGTGCATGCTTCACCCATGAACGGACCGTGACGCTCGGGCACTCAGGAAGCGCATGAGACCCAACCGAGCGAAGAATTACTGACAAAGTGACGACTTTGTCCATTCCACAGTTCACTCGTTTTTGTATGGACAATTAACCGTCGCGACAAATAGGCTTATACCCGTCGGAAGGAACGAGCCACAACGGTTCGACAACCTTCAATTCACAAGGCCGTGTGGGCACACACGGCCTTTATCCGTGTCTCCCACACACGTTGACTTTCAATCACACACAGGAGACACCATGGAAACCCTCGTCCGCGAGACCGCAACCGCCGCTCAGTCCATCCGTTCCGAGCAGGCCTCCGAGACTTCCCTCACCAACACCCTGAGCTTCGCCTTCGCACTGACCGCCGTCTTCATCGCGGGCATCACGATGGCCATCGTCGGCGCCGCCACGGCCTCGACCGTGATCCTCAGCTCCGCCATCATCACCACGACCGTCGCCGCCTTCGTGGGCGTGTACGGCATCCTCAACATGATGACGCGCTGACCCTCACGTCAGATCGATCCCGAGCGGATCACCACAAACAAGAAGCCAGGCCCACTCCCCCCGACCCTCGGGGCGAGTGGGCCTGACTCGTTGCGTTGTCAGGTCTCACAGAGACATGTCGACAACAGCGCGGCCCTGGATAGCACGATTACGCAGGGCCTCGTATCCGGCGGCCGCCTCGTCGAGCGAGAAGCGGCGCGTCACCAGGTCGTCGTAGTTGATGATGCCGCGAGCGGCCAGGTCGACGACCGCGGGCAGATCCTGGCGAGTACGCGCGCCATAGGAGCCGAGAATCGACTGCGAGCGACGCACGGTACGGTTAATCTCAACCTCGGCGGTCTGACGGCCGGCACCCAGGCCGATCGGCACCATGCGGCCACCGTCGGCGAGAACGTCGAGCGCGGTGTTCCACGTGGAGGGAATACCCAGGGCCTCGAAGGAGACATCGACGCCGCGGCCGTTCGTCAGCTTGAGGACCTCTTCACGCGCATCCTGGGTCATAGAGTTGATCGTCGCGGTCGCACCGAAGGCCTTGACGGCCTCCAGCTTGTCGTCGGCAACATCGATGGCGATGACCTGCGAGGCGCCGAATGCGCGAGCAATCTGGACGATATTGGAGCCCACACCACCCACAGCGACGACGGCGACGGTCTCGCCATACTTGATGTCGGCACCACGGCGCACGGCACCGTAGCCGGTCATGGCGGCACAGCCCAGGATCGCCGACGACACGGGATCAACACCCTCAGGCACGGGAGCCAGGGCGGTCGCAGGGACGACCGAGTACTCGGCCAGGCCACCCATGGAGTACATCTGAATAGGCTCGCCGTCGAGAGCATACAGACGTGTCGTGCCGTCGTAGAGGACGCCCTTGAGGCGGTTGAGCTCGAAGAAGGGCTCGCACAGCTCATCGTGGCCGGCAGCGCAGTGACGACACTGGCCACAGGGCATGAGGAAGCCGCCGGCGACCTGCTGGCCAACCTCGAGGCCGGTGTGCTCGGTGCCGGGGCCAAGCTCGACGATGGTGCCGGCGACCTCGTGGCCGAGGACGGCGGGCAGCGGGAAGGCAATGGCACCTCCAATGACATGGAGGTCGGAATGACACAGGCCGCACGCGGTCACCTTGATAAGGACTTCACCGGCCTTGGGACGCGGCGTACGGATGGTCTCGACCTGAAGGCCCTTGTCATAGTCGCGCAGGACGGCCGCGCGCATAGTGTCGGGAATAACGGGAGTTTCGGTACTCATGGGCTTCACCTCGTAGTGGTTGGATGCCGCGCACTTCGTCGATCACGGACACTCTCATGATAGCCGACGAGCAGACTAATTGTCAGGACAAATGGCCTAGATAAGGATAATGATCGGACATAGACGAGGCCTAGGTCACTACTCCGCATACTCGTGAGGCAGGCGCACCAACAGGAGAATCAGGGCGATGCACTGCAGGCCAAAGTAGAGCCCGAGTGCCACGCCTCCGGGCAGAAAGACCGTAAAGCCGCCCAAGATGAGCGCACAGGCACGCGCCACCACGTTGAGGGCGATGACGGACTGGCGTTGCCAGGTGACCAGCCACGGCGGAATGCGCGGGTCAATGGCGCCATGGCACGCGGGATAGATCCAGATGCGCTGCGCGGCCATCATGAGAAGGGCAACGATGAGCATCGCGACGGGACCGATCTCCCCGTTCACGGAGAAGACGGCAACACCAATCATCGAGGACAGCACAGCCCCCACGGACCCCAGCGACGCCCGCAGGAAACGGTAGGTGCCAACGCGGCTGACAGCGGTCAGGGTCGCCAGCGCGATGAGCACGACGCCAGCGGCAAAGGTCAGCTGCATCCACCCTGCCGCCCCCACACCGGCGAGCAGCGCCGGCGTAAAGATAATGATCGCAACGACGAGGGGCGCCTCCTGCACACACACGAGGGCAAGGGCGGTCAGCAGTGCAGAACGCACCTGAGGGATCGCGACGTCACGCAGGCGCAGGGGGTGCTGTTCGCGCGCCATCTCCGCGTCAAGGCGTACGTGATCGATCTCGACCGAGGCCTCGAGCGCACCGTGGAGGGACTTGAGCGCGAGGAAGGCGTCGACCTCGCGCCCCTGAGACGCGTACCAGGCCGGAGATTCGGGCAGGAGCGAGGCAGCGATGAGGAGTGCGAGAGAGAATCCGACAAGCGTCACGGACGGCAGGAGAGGCCCCACTCCGTGCACGAAGCCGAGGGCGATCCCCACTCCCCCGCCGACGCCGAGGAGGGAGTTGGCGCGAGGCACAAGGCGGGCGTGACCGCGCAGGGACAGCTCGTGCGCGATGCGAGGCAGCAGCGACCACAGCGCCCCATAGCCCAGCCCGAGGAGGGCGTAACCGACGCAGTAGGAGACGACAACACCCGTGCCAGCTTCGCTCGCACCAGCGGCGACGGCGCAGGTCGAGGCAATCACGAGTGAACCCGCGGCAAGAGTCACGGCCCCTACACAATTCGGGATGCGACGGCCGATGTGCTCGGACAGACGCGGGGTGAGGATCGCAGACAGCAACGACGGGAGCGACAAGGCCGCAATGAAGAAGGCGACGGCGTGGGTGAAACCCGCGGACCACACATGAATGGCCAGGACGCCGTCAACAAGGCCGACGGTGATGCCTGTCAGGTACGCGAAGGCGCGCATGCGCGCCTCGCCGCGGCCGACCGGAGGCCGTGACTCACGGGACGGGGCTGCCTGCTTCTGCTTCGTCATCGCCTCTCCTCTCCCTCATCGTACGCGAGTGCCCGGCGGGGCGGCGATGCCACCCCACCGGGCTCACGGACGTGGATGAATCCTGATCAGGAGTAGTCCTTCTGGAACTTCAGCTCCAGTTCCTCCAGCGAGTGGAACTTCGTCTCGGGGACGACCTTCCAGTAGAAGAGGAAGGAGAGGAAGTTGATGGCCGCGAAGATCGCGTACGTGCCGGCGCCACCGACGGTCGCCATGAGCGGCGGGAAGATGACGGACACGAGCGCGTTGGCAAGCCACAGGGTACCGACCGCAATGCCGAGGGCGCTGCCGCGGACAGCGGCAGGGTAGATCTCGGAGACGAGGACCCAGGTCACAGTGCCGGACTGCTTAATGAACACGAAGAGGCAGACGATGCCGAGAACCAGCCAGGGGGCGAAGTTCGGAGCGCCGGAGATATTGCCATCGGCGTCCAGGTAGGGGCTGATGAAGATCGCGAACACGGCGGACAGGGCGGCCAGGGAGATCGTGATACCGAGCTCCTGGTACATGCCGACGTGGCGGCGGGCGAAGCGGGCAACGAGCCACAGGCCGACGGCGGAACCGATCGCGGAGATACCACCGGAAACGACGTTCAAAGTGATCGCGTCTTCCATGGGAACACCGGCGGCGTTGAGGATCTTCGGCGTGTAGTACATGGCCGTGTTGATGCCGGTCAGCTGGTCGGCGATGCCCAGGACGATACCGATGTAGAGGAGCTTGCGTGCCCACTTGACCTTGAGGATCTGGGACAGCGACCACTTTTCCTGCTTGGACTCGGCGCGCTGGACCTCGAGCATCTCGTTGAGCTCGCCGGCGACGTCATCCTTCTTCTCGTCACGCACGCGCTTGAGGGAGCCGATGGCCTCGACGATGCGCAGGTTGGCGGCGTACCAGCGGGAGGACTCAGGCATCATGCGGATGCCGACCCACAGGGCGATGGCGGGCAGCGAGCATAGGATGAGCATGTAGCGCCAGGTCAGGCCGTTACCGCCGCTGGTAACATCCGCGATGTTGACGGCGGCCTGGACGGTTTCCCATGCGACGGAGGTTCCGGCCTGTCCGAGCACGTGACCGGACGCATCAACGGCATCGCCGGTCAGGTGCACCGTGGGGCCACCCTGCAGGCGGGCGATGACAGCGTTCATGGAGAAGGCCAGGAACTGGCCGAAAACGATCATCATCTGGTCGGTCGCGACGAGGACACCACGCAGTCGCTTGGGCGCGGTCTCTCCGAGGAAGACGGGAACCGTCGCGGAGGCGCCACCGACGGCGAAGCCGAGGATGATGCGCGCCAGGTAGAGAACCCAGATGTTCGGGGCGATTGCACATCCGATGGCGCCGAACAGGAAGACGATGGCCAGCAGCGTGATGTTGTGGCGACGCCCGAAGCGGTCGGACAGGCGACCGCCGAAGAACGCACCGGCGGCGGCGCCGATGCACAGCAGGCCACCGACCCAGCCTTCTTCGAGGGTGGTCATGTGCAGGCCGCCGGCGTTGCCGGGCATGTACATGTAGGGCAGGGCACCCGCGATGACGCCGGTGTCGTAGCCGAAGAGGAGCGAACCCAGCGTGGCGACGGCAGCGATCGCGCCCAGGGAGCGCTTCTTGCCGGAGGCCGGGGTCGTCTCGACGAGCTCGCGCACCTTGCCGGGCGTGTAATCGTCAATCGTTAGAGTGTTTGACATGTGTTTCTCCTATTGCTTCTTCTTTGGAGCTGTACGGATGAAGAGCGCTTCACCCTGGTCGGCCTAACGGCTGAGCAAGTCCCACTCCCGGGGAGCGAGGATACCTCGCCCACGATCGTGGAATCGCTGGGATCTCGACACTGATTGCTTGACGACATCGTCCCTGTGCATCGACTGGCCACACACTCTCCACTACCCCCTTTCGGCAGTGGTCAAGCATTTGGCAGATCTCGCGTTTGACTTAACAAACATTCGATCGAGTATCGCAACTTTGCTGACTCACTTAGTTTAACGCGCTATATTCATGATTTCAAGCGGCACTGCCAAACAGTTTGTTACGACAAAGCCACATACAAAGGAGGGGTGGACGCAATGCGCCCACCCCCCACAAGGAGACTGTCAATCTCAGCCGTTCGTCGGGAAGCTCATGCCGACGTAGCCAACCTTCTCGCCACGCTTGGGCCAACGGGTCGTCACAACCTTGGCCTTCGTGTAGAAGCGCACGCCCTCGGGGCCGTGAATGTGGGTGTCACCCAGCAGCGACTCCTTCCAACCACCGAAGGAGTAGTAGGCAACCGGAACCGGGATCGGCACGTTGACGCCGACCATGCCGGCCTCGACGTCGACGACGAAGTGGCGGGCGGTGTCACCGTCGGAGGTGAAGATCGCGGAGCCGTTGCCAAACTCGGAGGAGTTGACGATCTCGATGGCCTCTTCGTAGGTGTCGGCGTGCACGACGACCAGGACCGGGCCGAAGACCTCTTCGCAGTAGACGCTCAGGTTGCGATCCACACCGTCGATGATGGTGGGGGCCAGCCAGAAGCCGTCCGCATATTCCTCACCCTCGGGGCGGTAGCCGCGGCC
>QWCO01003722.1_pt1 | contig 10643 bp, 7 predicted proteins | sample 1972611 | NCBI WGS metagenome assembly QWCO01 (sample SAMN09866706, study PRJNA288562) | Human oral metagenome isolate term1_saliva, whole genome shotgun sequencing... | reverse complement strand
TGAAGGGGACCTGCGGGGTGGTCTTGCCCTGTGGCGGACCGTATGCGGATAGTCGGCTAAGTCGCTCTATACAGGCGTGGTGGCGACTGCCGCTATCTGTAGGATATACGCCGATGCCTCCCCGCCTGCTGTGCTTGGAAGTCGGGAAGTCAGGAGGCGTAAGGTTTTGATAGGGTGGGGGAAGCAAATAAATAAAGCTGGTGCCCTGCCTTGGATAAATAATCGTACCTTTGCGAAGGAACCCTACGACAGCGATCGGCTGGAGTAGGGTTCACTATTGTTTTTACTTGCGGTCAAGGCCGCGCAAAAATTAGGCTGGAGTCTATGACTCCCCAACTACGACTATGGCATATAACTATATGACACAAGCCGGCTATGACAAGCTCATAGCTGAGATCAACGAACTCGAATCCGTTCACCGCCCCGAGATCTCTCGTCAGATCGCCGAGGCACGCGATAAGGGTGACCTCTCGGAAAACGCCGAGTACGACGCTGCCAAGGAAGCTCAGGGCCTCCTCGAAGGGAAGATCGCTCAGCTCAAGGCACAGGTCGCTAACGCTCGTATCATCGACGAGTCGAAGATCTCTACCGATAGCATCCAGATCCTGAGCAAGGTCACCATCCGTAATACCAAGACGGGTGCTGAGCTGACCTATACGCTGGTCTCTGACACCGAGGCGAACCTCAAGGAGAAGAAAATCTCCGTCAACACCCCCATTGCCAAGGGCCTCATGGGCCGCAAGGTCGGTGATGTCGTCGAGGTCCAGACGCCTGGTGGCCTCCTGAACTTCGAGATCCTCAATATCTCGATCTAATCTCGTTTTGCTCCATGGCTACGCTCTTCACACGCATCATTGAGGGGGAGATCCCTTCGTATCGAGTCGCCGAGGACGCTGAGTTCTACGCCTGCGCATGATGGTCTTCGCTAAGCAGGTCGCCCGTCAGATCCAGACGGTGACGAAGTGCCGCAAGGTCGCTGTCCTCGTCCTCGGACTTGAGGTCAACCACGCGCACATCCACCTCGTGCCCATCAATGCTGAGGGAGATATTGACTTGAAGAAGAAGCTCCAGCTTCCTGCCGAAGAGATGGAGCGCATCGCCCGTGAGCTGCGTGAAGCAGCCCCAGCGAAGTAACACCGATACATATATAATAAGGAGTAGCATTATGCCCATTGCTATCGTAGGGATAGGCTATGTCGGACTGGTCAGCGCAGCTTGCTTCGCTGACCTCGGTGTAGAAGTCTACTGCGTAGATGTCGATGAGGCGAAGATCCAGCGCCTGCGTGATGGGGAGATACCCATCTATGAGCCGGGTCTGGACGCCCTCGTACGTCGTGGAGTGGAGGCTGGACGCCTGCACTTCTCTACCTCTATCGCCGAAGTCCTGCCCCATGTCGAGATTATCTTCAGTGCTGTCGGTACGCCCCCAGACGAAGATGGCTCGGCCGACTTGCAACGCTATCGAGGACTTCATGCGCCCCGACCGTGTCGTCGTCGGTGTCGATAGCGACCGTGCCCGTGAGCTGATGACGCGCCTCTACAAGCCCATCCTTCTCAATAACTTCCGCGTCCTCTTCATGGATATCGCCTCGGCTGAGATCACGAAGTACGCGGCCAACGCTATGCTCGCTACACGCATCAGCTTCATGAATGAGGTGGCGAACCTCTGCGAAGCCGTCGGTGCCAACGTCTCCATGGTGCGTCAGGGCATCGGTAGTGATGCTCGTATCGGGAGTAAGTTCCTCTACTCGGGCTGTGGCTATGGAGGCTCTTGCTTCCCCAAGGATGTGCAAGCCTTCATCCGCACGGCGAAGGAGTATGGTCGTCCCATGCGCGTCCTCGAAGCTGTCGAGGCCGTGAACGAGGCGCAGAAGCACGTGCTCTTCGAGAAGTTCTCCCGCTACTTCGGTGGCGATCTGAAGGGTCGTCGTGTCGCTGTCTGGGGCTTGGCCTTCAAGCCTGAGACGGACGATATGCGCGAGGCGCCTTCGCTTGTCCTCATCAACTCTCTCCTCGAGGCTGGCTGTGAGGTCGCTGTCTATGACCCTATCGCCATGCCTGAGGCCCGCCGTCGTCTCGGCGACCGCGTCCGTTACGCACGTGATGTCTACGACTCCGCGCTCGATGTCGATGCGATCTTCCACGTCACCGAATGGAAGGCGTTTCGCATGCCCGCCTGGGAAGTCCTTCACCGCTCGGTGAAGACTCCGCTACTCATCGACGGGCGCAACGTCTTCGATACCGACCCCGTCGAGGCTGGCTTTACCCTCCTGCAGATAGGGCAGTAGCCTGCCCGCCCCGTCCCCCTATGCTGGGTGTCCGTACACCTGACATAGGGGGATCTTTTACTCCCTCATCCCCTTTCCTCCTTCTATTCTCTAAGCAAAGCGTATGATTTCAGTCGATGCCCTCACTGTCGAGATCGGTGGGGCACCCCTCTTCTCAGATATTTCCTTCGTCATCAACCCCAAGGACCGCATCGCCCTTATGGGGAAGAATGGTGCCGGTAAGAGCACCCTGCTGAAGATCCTCAGCGGTACGCGCGAGGCGACCCGTGGTAAGGTCAACGTCCCCTCGGGTGTGCAGGTGGCCTACCTTCCCCAGCACCTCCTCACCGAAGACGGGCGCACCGTCTTGACGAGCCGACGAACCACCTCGACATCGAGTCGATCCAGTGGCTCGAGGACTTCCTCATCGAGACGGGGCAGACGGTCGTCGTCATCAGCCACGACCGCGCCTTCGTCGACCACATCACCACGCGTACCCTCGAGATCACGATGGGCCGCCTCTACGACTATAAGGTGAACTACTCCGAGTACCAGCGCCTGCGTGCCGAGCGTCGCGAGCAGCAGATGAAGGCCTACGAGGAGCAGCAGAAGTTCATCGCCGAGACGACTGACTTCATCGAGCGCTTCAAGGGTACGTACTCCAAGACCAACCAGGTGCAGAGCCGTGTGCGTATGCTTGAGAAGCTGGAGCTGGTCGAGGTCGATGAGATCGATACCTCCGCTATCCGCCTGCGCTTCCCACCCGCCCCACGCTCGGGCAACTATCCCGTGCAGATGGAGGGTGTCGGCAAGGCCTTTGGCGATAAGCGCATCTTCTCTGATGTCAACCTGATGATCGAGCGCGGTGACAAGATTGCCTTCGTCGGGAAGAACGGCGAGGGGAAGAGTACCCTCGTGCGCTGCATTATGAAGGAGCTGGAGCACGAAGGTGTCCTCACACTTGGCCATAATGTCCAGATCGGCTACTTCGCCCAGAATCAGGCGGCTATCGAGGATGAGACGCGCACTGTCTTCCAGACTATCGACGATGTAGCCGAGGGCGAGATCCGCACGAAGATCAAGGATCTCCTCGGCGCCTTTATGTTCGGTGGCGAAGCTTCGACGAAGAAGGTCAAGGTACTCAGCGGTGGTGAGCGCACGCGCTTGGCACTCCTCAAGCTCCTCCTCGAGCCATACAACCTGCTGATCCTCGACGAACCGACGAACCATCTCGACATGAAGACGAAGGAAGTCCTCAAGCAAGCCCTCCTCAACTATGATGGCACGCTCATCCTCGTCTCGCACGACCGTGACTTCCTCGACGGCCTCGTGAGTAAGGTCTATGAGTTCGGGGGTGGTAAGGTCACCGAGCACCTTGAGGGTATCTACGAATTCATGCAGCGCAAGAAGCTGGAGAATCTCAAGGAGCTGGAGCGCTCCGCCTCCTGATCTCTCTCCTTATATATAAGGTAGCAAGCACGCCGTCCGCCTATCCCCTCTGTGAGGTAGGCGGACGGTGTGTTTATAGGGTAGTGAAAACGACCAGTACTGGTCGGTGGTCGGAGCAGTACTGGTCAGACGGCGAAGTAGTACTGGTCACTAATAGCGACCAGTAGTGGTTGGGATGGTGACCAGTACTGGTTGCTTTCTTTGCTTTAGAGGGATAGCGGGAAGGCTACCTTTACTCGGGTGGTGTGAAGCTATATAGGTCGGCGGGCGAAGCTATATAGGTCACGAAAGCAATCTATATAGGTCGAAGCGCCGACCTATATAGGTTCACCCGCCGCCCTATATAGGTTTGCTTCCCCCTCCCTGGTAATGGATGCAGCTAACCCAGCTTTTGGGGGGTAGGGTCAGGTCCTCAATCCGAGGGGAACGTGTGGGAAAATGTAGTTTGAAGTGCTTGGGGGCGGAATACGGTAGTCTATATGTTGCAGATCTTGATCTTGTAGAATGGTGGTATTCAGTGCGTTGAGTTACTTAATAAATTTATTAAGTGTAAGCATTGATAAATGCTTGTTTTCTCGCTTTTCATCCATAACTTTGCCCCCGAAGGAGTGAGAGAGCCTCTATTCCGATCATGAACATGAGACTTTGTATTAAATCAGTATCAGAGATCTTGACCGAGTCGCCTACCTCGCAACGAGGACGGGGTGACGTCCCACCCCGCCACCACCTATCGGCCCGATAGGTGCTGTGTGGTCTCGGTATCCTACATTACTATGAATAGCCCTCTCAATGAGCTCACTTATCATGGGGCGGATCGTGAAAGACCGAGCCGCTTGACGATCCCGTTCTCCCGCTCCTCTTAAGATCATGCATAATCAAATCAATCCATACACGTATCACTAACACTAACTTACGAAGATGAAGTATTTCTCCAAGTACTTTACCGCGAGGATCGTACTGCTGATCCTGGCGATGCTCCTAAGTAGTCCGCTTGTCACCTGGGCACAGGGGACGATCACCATCAAGGGGGTCGTCAGGGATGCCCAGAAGGAGCCCTTAGCAGGGGTCTCTATTCGAGTCAAGGGGACAACAGCAGGGACCACTACTACCCCTACTGGGGACTACACGCTCCAGAATGTCTCACGAAATGCTACCCTGGTCTTCTCCTACATCGGGATGAAGAAGCAGGAGGTGCCTGTCTCGGGGCGTACGACCATCGATGTCGTCCTCGAAGATGACGCACAGGTGGCTCAGGAGGTCGTTGTCGTCGGCTACGGTACTCAGAAGAAGGTCAACCTCACAGGGGCTGTCTCCTCTATCGACTCGAAGTCCCTGGCTGCTCGCCCCGTGCAAAATGTCGGGCAGGCTCTCCAGGGGATGATCCCTGGTCTGAACCTCTCGGTGGGGAACTCTGGGGGAGCCCTCAATAGCTCCCTGGCCCTCAATATCCGTGGTACGGGTACGATCGGGACGGGGTCAAACTCAAGCCCACTGGTCCTGATCGACGGCTCAGAGGGAGATATGAACTCTCTGTCGGCTAATGATATCGAGAGCATATCGGTGCTGAAGGATGCTTCTGCGAGCTCGATCTATGGATCTCGCGCTGCCTTCGGGGTGATCCTCATCAAGACCAAGAACGGTCGTGAAGGCCGGGCCCGAGTTTCCTATACGGGCAATGTCCTACAAACGCTGGGAATGGGACGGTCTTCACCGATGAGATCATGAAGCGTATCGTAGCCTACAAGCAAGGTACGATCTCAGAAGACCTGCGCTCGGGAACCTCCTGGAATGAGCGAGATAGAGCTTGGAATCTCTATACGGACTCATGGGCAAATACCGATTGGTTCGCAGAAATGTATCGTAAGAATGCTCCTTCTCAAGAGCATAACCTCTCCATATCTGGTGGAAGTGGTAAGACGAACTACTACGTCAGTGGTGCGCTACTCGATCAGCAGGGCCTGATTCGCTACGGACATGATGCCTTCAAGCGCTACAACCTCACTGCGAAGCTCAGCACGGACATCACTCCATGGCTGACCGTCTCCTATACCAACCGCTGGTCACGTGAAGAATACTCCCGCCCAAGCTATATGACGGGCCTCTTCTTCCATAATATTGCTCGCCGCTGGCCGACTAACCCTGTGCGTGACGTCCACGGGTATCTCATCCCTGGTAATGAGACGATCCAGATGCAGGATGGTGGTGTCGACCGCAACCAGCGTGACCGTGTCAATCAGCAGCTGACGCTGGAAGCACGCCCCCTGCCTGGGCTTCTCCTCCGTGCTGAGAATAACTATAACACGACCTACAACTTCAATCACTGGGATGTCCTGGCTATCTACAGTCATGATAAGGATGGCCTTGCTCGCTTGACCTCTCGTGAGGGTGGCGACGACGGCCAGACGAGTGTCGGTGAGAGCACCTGGCGAAATAATTACTTCAACGGGCGCTACTATGCCGAGTATAGCCGTCTCTTCGCAGAGAAGCATGACGTCAAGCTCATCGCTGGGCTCGACCTTGAAGTGAATAACTACCATGATCTTGGTGGTAGCAAGAAGGATCTTATCTCGAACCTTGTCCCCACGGTCAATACGGCTACCAATGACAAGCCTTCTCTCTACTCAGGCTATAACCATTGGGCTACGATGGGGAGCTTCGCTCGTCTGAACTATGCTTACGACGAGCGTTACCTCCTTGAGGTCTCTCTCCGCTCCAATGGCTCCTCCCGCTTCATTGGCAATAAGCGCTGGGCGACCTTCCCCTCCTTCTCTGCTGGTTGGAATATTGCCAATGAGCAGTTCTTCTCCCCCCTAAAGAAGACCTTCTCAATGCTTAAGCTCCGCGGGTCATGGGGTACACTGGGGAATACCGAGGTACAAGCACTCTATCCCTGGTTCCTCTCTCAGCCTGTCGGGACAGCTAACTCAGCTTGGCTCATCGGTGGCGAACGTCTGAATACGTCTAATGCCCCTGGTATTGTATCAAGTGCTCTCACTTGGGAGCGCATTGAGTCTTGGAACGTCGGTCTGGACTTTGCGGCTCTGAACAACAGACTGCAGGGTACTCTGGAGTACTTCAACCGTACGACTCGCGATATGGTTGGCCCTCCTTCTCCACTGCCCTTCACCCTCGGTACCGGTCAGCCCAGTGAGAATAATGCGACCCTCGTCTCTAAGGGCTGGGAAGCTGAGCTCAAGTGGCGTGACTATGTAGGCAAGGTGAACTACGGGCTGCGCTTGATCCTCTCGGATGATATCCAGACGGTCACGCAGTACTACAACCCTACGGGATCCCTCTCCACTTGGTACGCAGGACGTCGCATGGGTGAGATCTGGGGCTATACGACGGCTGGTATCGCTAAGACGAACGAGGAGATGAATGAGCACCTGAAGACTAACCGTCCTTCATGGGGTGATAACTGGCAGGCCGGGGACATCATGTATAAGGACCTTGATGGTAATGATGCCGTCAATGGTGGGGCTAACACCTTGTCCGACCATGGAGACCTTCGCCGCCTCGGCTACAATGCTCCTCGCTTCAAGGTTGGTTTCAATGCTGACCTTACGTGGCAGGGTCTTGACTTCAGCCTCTTCCTTCAGGGGGTTGGTCGTCGTGACTGGTTTGACAACTCTCCCTATTCTGTCGGTGCTACGAGCCATGGACAGTGGCAGTCTGTTGGCTTCAAGGAGCACTGGGACTTCTTCCGACCTGAGGGTGACCCCAATGGGGCTAACCTGAATGCTCGCTATCCTCGTCCCCTCTTCGAGAAGGGCGCCAAGAATATGCAGACGCAGTCCCGCTATGTCGTCAATGCGGCGTATCTCCGTATCAAGAATATCCAGCTGGGCTATACCCTCCCTGCTTCTCTCACGAAGAAGATCGGGGTCAGTCGCCTACGTGTCTACACCTCGGCTGACAACCTCGTGACCTTCACCAAACTGCCCAAGATCTTCGACCCCGAAGCTACTGGTGGTGACTGGGGACCAGGTAAGATCTATCCGCTGCAGCGCGTGATCTCCTGTGGGCTCAATGTCAATATCTAATCGGCATCTAACAGAACAAGTATTATGAGACAACATAGTTATTGGAGGAAGGCGCTCCTCCTATCCTCTGGCCTCCTGGCTCTCTCTTCCTGTAATCTTCTTGATAGGGAGCCTCTTGATCAGGTAGGCCCAGATTCATACTATGGGACTGCTGAGCAGCTTGGTACCTTCCCGATCAACTACTATGCTTCCCTCTTCCCAGGACATGGGAACGGTGGCTATCACGCAGGGATCGCTACCTATGATGATGGTACGGATAATCAGGCTACGACCAATCCTAACCGCTCAATGTTCAGCAATACTACGTGGAAGGTAGAGAGTACTGGTCAGCCCTCGATCGGCTCTATCCGCAATGTGAACTGGTACATGGAGCAGGTCCTGCCGAAGTTCTACGCCGGTAAGATCGTTGGTGACCCTACTGATATCAATCACTATATCGGGGAGGCCTATGCCATTCGTGCGCTGCTTTACTTCGATGCACTCAAGGTCTATGGTGACTTCCCCATCATCACCCAGACGCTCCCGACGGAGCTGGAGACCTTGCAGAAGGCTTCTCAGCGACGCCCACGTAATGAGGTCGCTCGCTTTATCATCAGCGAGCTGGACTCCGCTATCAAGTATCTGAGACCAACCTTCCCCGCTAATCAGCGTCTGACGAAGAACGCTGCTCAGCTCCTCAAGAGCCGTGTTGCCCTCTACGAAGGGACCTTCGAGAAGCACCACCGAGGTACTGGACGTGTACCAGGTGATGCCACTTGGCCAGGGAAAGACAAGGAGTGGAATAAGGGTAAGGTCTTCGATCAGGATGCTGAGGTGAAGTTCTTCCTCGAGCAGGCTATGGCTTCTGCGAAGGTCGTTGCTGACGCAGTATCCCTCACCCCCAACTCGCACAAGACCAACCCAGACCTTCCTACCTTTAGTGGCTGGAATTCCTACTATGAGATGTTTGCCTCCAGAAGCCTTGATGGCTTCTCTGAGATTCTGCTGTGGAGACAGTACAGCAAGGATAAGAGAATCCTTCACCTCGTCTCCCATCAGTTGATCACAGGCACGAACTCTGGCTGGACACGTGGTCTCGTAGAGTCCTTCCTGATGAAGGATGGTCTGCCTTACTACAAGCGTAACACCGCCACCTATAATGATGTGACGATCGATAATGTGAAGAAGGATCGTGATGAGCGTCTCCAGCTCTTCCTCTTTGCAGAGTCCGATGCTCGCAGCTACGACAATGCTAAGAAGGTCGTCAAGAAGTATGAGTGTGCGAATATGATCGACAAGCCTGAGGTCAGAGATGTCACAGGGTATGCTCAGCGTAAGTATTACAACTATGACCCCTCGATGCGTCAGGGCTCAGAGATGAACGACGTCTCCGGTGTGCCCATCCTTAGAGCATCTGAAGCTTATCTAAACTACATCGAAGCTTCCTATGAGCTCAATAAAACTCTGGATGCAGATGCTCGTAAGTATTGGGATCAGCTTCGCCAACGTGCTGGTATCACTGGGACGATCGATGCGACGATCAATGCTACAGATATGTCAGTGGAGGCCAACGTTAATAGAGCTTCCTATGACTGGGGTGCCTTCTCTCAGGGTCAGGCCATTGATCCTACGCTCTATAGCATCCGTCGTGAGCGCCGCTGCGAATTCGCTGGTGAAGGTATGCGTCACGATGACCTTGTTCGCTGGTGCGCTATGGACCAGGTCAAGAACTATGTGATCGAGGGTGTGAACTTCTGGGCGAAGATTCATGAGTATAGCTACTTCTGGGGTACCAAGACGGTGAAGGTCACAGGCCCCGATGGTAGAGAGACGGAGGAGCTGGTACCTGATCCTACTCAGACGAGAATTATCTCGGATGGGACATCAAAGGCTAACATCTCTGCCAAAACTCTCAGTACATATCATCGCCCCTACCAGATCATTTCGAAGGCTAATAACAATGATATGTTCGATGGCTATACCTTCTACCAGGCTCACTACCTCTATCCTGTCTCGATTCAGACGTTAGAGCTTTGTGCTCCTGGCAACAAGATCGATGCCACGTACTTCTATCAGAATATCAACTGGCCTACGAGTACGGATAATCCCTATGCTCTCAAGTAGGCATACTCGCGTAAGCTTATAAAGCGCTACTCCACGACGACACCCCAGCCCGACCTTCGAGCTGGGGTGTCGCTCTTTTCCCGCCCGCCTATCCTTGCGCAAGTGATAGGCGGGCGGAGTCTTTTGTGGGGAGTCAAAATCGACCAGTACTGGTCGGTGGTCGGAGCAGTACTGGTTACACTGTGAAGTAGTACTGGTCACTAATAGCGACCAGTAGTGGTTGGAGAGGTGACCAGTACTGGTTGCTTTCTTCTCTTCGGTGTAGGGTGGTGTGAAGCTATATTGGTCAGCGGGTGAAGCTATATAGGTCACGAAAGCAACCTATATTGGTCGAAGCACCGACCTATATAGGTTCGCCCGCCGATCAATATAGGATGATATCCCTTTTGCCGATATGTATTGAGTGGGGTAGGGGAGTATGCGGTGGCTTTTCCCTTCCCGCACGCCTTTCATCCCCAGCAAATGCTACGCCTCCCTATATCGCTACACAGCCGTCCCCACTCCTCTTTGCCCTTCATTCCCCCGCCAAGTGCACCTCTTCCCCTCTCAACTCCCTCCTTCTTCTCCCCGAAAAGCCCCCATCTTCCCCAAGAGAATGAAAATTTTTTGCCCCCTGTAACTCTCTTGCTTATCGGAAAATGAATGCAACTCTAGCGGGTGGTTAGGAAAATATTTTGCGGTGAGATTTGGTTTGTATTTAGTTTTTGCTCTATCTTTGCAACCGCAAACGAGAAACGAACCGCCTCGAAGAAGAGCTGACCCGAGCGAGGGTAGCTGAGGA
>QWCO01001404.1_pt1 | contig 10669 bp, 9 predicted proteins | sample 1972611 | NCBI WGS metagenome assembly QWCO01 (sample SAMN09866706, study PRJNA288562) | Human oral metagenome isolate term1_saliva, whole genome shotgun sequencing... | reverse complement strand
AAATAATATGCGAGTAAAACGAGGTGTAACAGCACGAGCAAAGCATAAGAAAATCCTAAAAGCAGCTAAAGGAATGCAACATGCACGAACACGTTCATATCGTTTAGCTAAACAAGGCGTGATTCGCTCATTGCAATATGCATACCGCGACCGCCGAAATCGCAAACGCGATCTTCGAGCTCTCTGGATTACTCGAATCAATATCGCCGCACGCGAAAACGGAACAACTTATGGTAAACTTATCGCCGGTCTAAAAGCGAAGAATATCGAGTTAGATCGAAAAGTTCTTGCAGAATTAGCAGTAAGTGAGCCTAAAGCTTTTGCGAAGATTGTTGAATCAGTAAAATAATTTTCAAAATAAATAAAAACACACTTTCGAAAGAGGTGTGTTTTTTATTATTTTCATTAAAAGCTTGTCTGTAAGCCGGGTTCTGTCATGAATGGTCATCTATCTAGTTTAAGAATTACTCCTTAAATCAAGCGGTTATCGAATTATGGCGAGCAACCATATTTTATAATTCTCCTTGCAGTAGACAGGGTTTACCTCTCGCTTCACGTCACCGTGAGCGACTGTGAGCTCTTACCTCACTCCTTTCACCCTTACCTTTTCAGGCGGTATCGTTTCTGTGGCACTTTCCCTAAGGTTTCCCTCGGTTGCCGTTAGCAACTGTCTTGCTCTATACTGCCCGGACTTTCCTCTAATTTTTCAATTAGCGACCATTTAACAAGCTATCCCTATTATATCAAATTTTAGACGATATAAAAAGCCCTACTAACTTTGATATTTTCCCCGCATAAGATTATACGGTGGATACCTCCTCAGCCTATTACCACGATAACAGACCATCATTTGGAGTTCCTCTATCAATGATTATTCAGGAAAAATCATACGTTAGTAGGGCTTAACTTAATTATACCAACTTATATATAAAAAATCTAGTACTTTTTCATCTTACAAGCCAAAGAATCTTAAAAGAACCGCAAATCCTTCAAGAGTAAAACTCATACATAAACTAATATAGCTCGAAATGACTGTTGAAAACAGAAACATTATCATGAGAATAAAAATCGGTCCATAAGATTCAAGTTTATCAAAAAAATCTTGAACAAATTCTGGTGCAATTGGATATAAAATTCGTGAGCCATCAAGTGGTGGAATTGGGATTAGATTGAAGATTGCAAGACTAAGATTAATTTTAACAAATACAGAAAATCCCGTAGCTAAATCGCCATAAGAAACGTTAAAAGCATGCATTATTGCATACGCTAAAAAAGCCAGAATAAAGTTAGAGAGTGGTCCTACAAACGCAACTAAAGCCATTCCCCATTTTTTCCATTTAAGCTCTTCAAAATCAACAGGAACCGGCTTAGCACCCCCAATTACAGGAAGGTTTGAAAATACGCATAGAATCGGCAAAACTACACTAATATATGGATCCATGTGCGCCAAAGGGTTTAGAGTTAATCGACCATCCTTTTTAGCCGTCTCATCACCTAGCAAATATGCAATAAAACCATGTGAAAATTCATGAACAATAATGGCAGTATGTGATTTAACAGGAAAAGGAAAGCAACACGGAAACAACGTTAGCTTTTCATTGCGACGCACAAAACGAACTTTTAAGCCAAACATTCAAAAGAAAACTATCATTGTTGATGGTAAAAAAGTTCGACTAAACTTGAGCACCGCAGCTATCCGAACTTTGAAGAAAAAAGGTATTTTATAATATTTTTTCTCAAAAAAGAATTCCCCACTTTGTGGGTTTTTCTTTTTAAATCAATAAAAAGAGGCCATTAAACCTCTTTTTTATTTTGTTCGTTCAATTTGCACAATTGTCATTTTCTCTGGCAGAGTTGCTGCAGATTTGACCTTATATTTCGAAGTTTTCTCAACTTCAGATCCGAGTTCTTTCGCAAACAGAGAGAAATCAGATTGCGGAACTTCATATTTTATTCCATCATCAGAATAATGCACGGGAATAATAACTTTTGCATCAGATCTCCTGGCAATACTTGCAGCCGATGTTGCATCAAGTGTATATCCCCCGCCACCAATAGGCAAAATTAAGATATCAAGCACCCCTAGGTTCTCAAGTTGATCGTCTGAGATATTAGGGCCAATATTTCCTAGGAGTCCAATCTTAACCCCTGAAATATCAATACTATATATTACCGATTTTTTACCTTCAGAATCACCATCTATATGTCGTTTTTCAGGATATCCTGCAATCGTAAAGTCTGAAACCTCATAATTACCTGGGTAGCTAATTGTTAACTTATAGTTATCGTTACGAGTTGCGAATCGCTCTTCAGTAACCAGCTCTACTCCATCTTTAACAACGATATCCTTCTCCCCGTTAACTGACATTTTCGGATCAGTTACTAGTGAAGATTTTTTCGTTGAAATCACAACAGTATTTCCACCCTTATATTCAATATCAAACATTTTCTCTCACTTTCTATAATTTTTCAAGAAGATTTTCTTTGTCGAAAACTATATTATATTTGCCCTTAAACAGTTGTTTCACAAAAGTATCTTGAGTCGTATATCTATAATAAAAATCTTCCATCGATAGAATCATATAGTTTAGTTCTCGGCCCTCTTGTTTTTCAAGGTCTGCAGCCCATTTAGATAAGGAGCCATTAAAATTATTACCCACAATCAATAGATCTATATCCGATTTTTCATCGTCAGTGAATACACCGAATAGTATAAGCAGGTCTAAAGAATTTTTTACGTTAGAAATTTTATTTTGCCAGCTATCCGACACTGTCGTATTTTTAACATCGTGTTCTTTCTCCGAGAATTGAACCCCCGCAAAAATAACTCTTAACGGTAAGTAATATTTAAATCGCTGGTTTGCTCTATAAAAAATCTTTCGATCCTCTGTAGAACTTTTTACAACGCCAACACCTTCGAGATTTGTTAGCTCCCTTCGAACAGAATTAACTTGCTCATCAATTATTCTAGAAATTTCTCGAACATAAAATTTTTCATCTGGCTTATTAAAAAACAAGTTTAAAAGCTTAACTCTAGTTTTTGAACCAAATAGTGCATTGATACTCTGTTCCATACCTATATTTTACCACACTTTTTAAAAATCAACTAGCCTTTTATAATTTTTGTTCATTTTTTAATTTTCGAAATAATAAATTGTTCAGCGTCTTTCAAATTAAGCCAAATTATATCTTTATTCCTCTTCATGAAGGTTATTTGACGCTTGGCCAATCTCCAATCGCGAACACTCATTTTTTCAATCAACTCCCGCTGCGTTAATTCACCTGCTAAATATTTTTGTACAAGTGGATAGGCGTTTGCTGTTGCTGCTTCCGAATCCATTCCGTATTTCTGTTCATTTTTTTTAAACTCTTCAATAATACCTGAACTAAAAAATAGTTCATTTCTTTGAAAAATTCTTTGCCTCAATTCATTGCGCGGCGTTGTTATTCCTACAACAATAGTGTTATATTTGTTGACTTTTTTACAATCTTTTCTCTTTACGCTTACGCTTTTTTCTATAGCCCTTATTAAATAACGCTTATTTTTAAAATTTTCAGGTATTTGAATTTTATTTTCTAAAATATATTTTTGAAGCTCTTCAAGACTTTTTGAATTCAATTTTCGCCGAAAAGCATCACTAACCTCACCACCAAATTCATAGTCATATAATACAGCATCAATATATAAGCCAGTCCCTCCAACTAAAAATGGAATTTTTCCTCGACTCAAGATATCCTCAATTTTTGAATAAGCGTACTCTTTGAAATCTGCCGCCGTAAAGCGTTGACCCGGTTCAACTAGATCAAATCCCCAATGCGGAACTCCATCCCGTTCCTCAATCGTGGGCTTAGCGGAAGCAATATTAATATCTTTATAAATAGCGCGCGAATCAGCAGAAATAATTTCACCGCCAAAAAGCTTGGCTAATTTAATAGCCAAGCTTGTTTTTCCACTTGCCGTGGGGCCAGTAATAACAATTAATTTATTGCTGTTTTTCATAACTTAAATTTCTTGAATGAATGTAACTAGATTATTAAGTGCAACTTTCTCTTCAACAAATTCACTATTTTTTCGAAAACGAACACTAACTTCATTATTTTCTTTATCTTTAGGGCCAATAATTAGCTGAACTGGAATTTTCATTGAAGTTGCTTCGCGAATCTTCTTGCCTAAAGATTCATTTCGACTATCTACAGAATAACGAATTTCATTAAATTTCACTGGTGTATTCAAAACGACACCAGAAAGGATTTTCGAAACTTCTTCAACATAGTCATTTAAAGTATCATTAATTGTTAGAATTCGAACTTGTTCTGGAGCTGCCCAAAAATCGAACCAACCAGCTTTGTGCTCGATATAAACACTCATAAATCGCTCGATTGAGCCAAGTAAAGCACAGTGAATCATCACAGGTTGTTCATCTTGACCTTCAGAGTTTTTATAAGAAAGCTCGAAGCGTTCAGGTTGAACAAAATCAAGCTGAACAGTCGCAACTTGATGTTCACGACCAATTGCGTCTGTAGCCATAAAGTCAATCTTTGGACCGTAAAACGCAGCTTCACCTTCTTGTTCAAAATATTCTAGATTATTTGAAATAACCGCTTTTTTAAGCTGCTTTTGTGCACTCTCCCAAACAGCTAGATCACCAAGATAACTGTCAGATTCATCACGATAGCTAAGACGTACCCGCAATTTCATACCGATTCCAGAATAAAGTTCATGAGCAGCCACCAATAAGTTTTGAATCTCACCTTCAATTTGGTCTGTTCGACAAAAGATATGTGAATCATCTTGAGTTAAAGAACGAACACGATTCAATCCACCAAGTTCACCAGTTTGCTCGTCACGATAATCTGTTGTAGTTTCAAGATAGCGAATTGGCAAATCTTTATAGCTTCTTGGGTTTGAGGCGAAAATCTGCGTGTGATGTGGACAGTTCATTGGTTTTAGTGCGAATTGGCCGCCAGTAACTTGCGATTTAACCAAGAAAAGTTCTTCACCAAATTTTGCCCAGTGGCCAGATTTTTCGTACAAATCTTTTTTAGTAATGTGTGGAGTCCAAACTTTTTCGAAACCGTATTTTTGGCGCAATTGATTTGAATAGTTCGCTAAAACATCACGCAAAATTGTTCCGCGTGGCGTAAATAGTGGTAAACCAATCCCTACAAGTGGTGAAACTGTATATAAATCAAGTTCTTTGCCTAGCTTGCGGTGATCGCGTTTTTTAGCTTCTTCCATTTTTTGAAGATAATCATCGAGTTCTTCTTGAGTTTCGAAAGCCACGCCATAAAGTCGTTGCATTTGTGGATTTTTTTCGTCACCACGCCAATAAGCACCGGCTACACGCATTAGTTTAAATGCGCCAACTTCTTTAGTGTTTGAAAGATGCGGACCACGGCATAAATCTTTATAGTTTCCGTTTGTATAAAAACTTACAGTTTCAGCGCCATTACCCAGTTCAAAATCACCCTCAGCGAGAATTTTCGCGTTAGTAGTTCCTGCATTTTTTAAATCATTTAAAAGTTCTAATTTATAAGGTTGGTTATTTTCTTTCGCCCAATTAATTGCATCTTCAATTGAAACTTCGCTTCGCACAAAATCTTGGCTCTCGGCGATAATTCGACGCATCGCTTTTTCGATTTTGCCAAAATTATTTTCCGAAATTTTATTATCACCTAAATCAATATCGTAATAAAATCCATCATTAATTGCTGGACCAACACCAAACTTCGCGTTTGGGTAGATTCGCTGAACTGCCGCCGCCATAATATGAGCGAGGCTGTGGCGCATCTTAAAAAGTTTCTCCTCTTTATTCTCCACTTAAATTCCTTTCGAAAATAATATTTTTAACTACCTTTTATTTTATCACCACTAGACTTTTCTTGCAAGTTTTGCTAAAATAAAGCCATGGGCGATTAGCTCAGTTGGCTAGAGCGTCACATTGACGTTGTGAAAGTCAGAGGTTCGAGTCCTCTATCGCCCACCAACTTATAATATAGTACCACCTTTAACTATATTTAATGTTATTGTTATTTTATAATCATTCTTCTAAAATGCCGCACTCAATGTGCGGTATTTTAGTTTTATAATTTTTATAATTATGTTAAATCCTATATTTAATACATCCCTACATATAGCGTGCTTAGTATTTTAGTTTTGCACATTTTCTAAAATCTTTTCCACAAGATAGTTTTTAGCTTTTGAAAAATTTTATTTACCTGATGATATATTTGTTTTAAGTTTGTTCGCCTCCTTTTATTTGACTTTCGCGTGAAATGTTTTAATTATAAAGATGCATTTTTTACCAAAAGCGAACAAAATTTCAGTCTTTAAAAAGTGAGTGTCATTGTGATTACACTTGAATTTTTACATAAAAAACGTTAAAATAAAAATGAGGTTGAACTGCGGAAAAAGTTCAACCAGGTTTGGGCAAAAAATTAAAAATTATTTAAGTTTCTAGCAACTGTTACATTCATATTCGCATACTACTTTTGTCACCCAAACGACAACGCAATTTTAGTAAGGTTTAGAAAAATCTTACAAATGTCCCTACATTAGGCGGTCGAAGTGGCCGCTTTTAAATTTAATGAATATTAAGTCCAAAATAAAACACCTTTTTAGAGTGTTTATTCTTTCCCCTTCTTCAATGCTCGCCTTTTAGCTTTTTCCGCCTTAGCGCGCTCAACATCTTCAATTCGCCCCTTCTCAGTAACATCAAATTTATCAAGATATTTACCGAGTGCTAATCGAGTTTGTGAATACGCTGCAGCTGCCGCATTATAACAGATTGAAGTTACAGGCATATAAACCCACTGTGCAACCATCCAGAAAGAACGACGTTTTTTATATCGTTCTGGGCGTGGTGGTAGCATCTTTAAGCTAATTAAAATTGTGATAAAAATACCAATTGTTGCAATTTGTTGAAGTGTACTAATAACGTTCGGCAATTGATGAACGATCACACTACGAGACGATGCCGCATAAACAATAAGCGGAACCCAACCTCCAAAGGCAGCCATTGGTGATTGAAATACGGCCGTAACGTGGCCATCAATCAAACGAATTAATTTCATTAAACCATCGACGAGTGGAACATTTCGATTTTTTGAAAAATACAGATTTGCAACGTAAGGAATATCACTTGCACCATACATCCAACGACGAAGCTGGATAAATTGAGCTTTTAGTGTTTTTGGTAAAGTTTCACTTAGAACCGCATCTTGATAGATTGGCACACGAATTGGTACAACGTAATAATCGCCCCCAAAATGAAAATAACTGCGCCAGAATTGATGCCCATCCTCAACAATTGTGCGAGTTGACCAAAAATCCATTTCAACCAACGCATCTAGAGGTTGCGAGTGCGAAGCAAAATTTCGTAAAAGGTGTGGCCGCATTGTCGAGACGATATTCCAAAATGAATTACCAGTCGCAACCACGCGCATTGGCGCTGGAACATCCCAAATATTATTCAAAAACAATGAAACCGGCTGATATGATAACTTTTTACGGTCTTCATGAACAATAAAACTATAAGTTGCGCAAGCAAAATACTCCCTATGCGGCTTATTATCACTATCAAGTGTAGTAACGAGTACATTCTCGAAAGGAATTTTATTATCTTCGCAATATTTTTGTAATGCTCGGCCAGCAAAAGTGATATTTCCACCTTTTCCAACAACTTCATTCGGTAGATTTTTTGGGTGTTTTACAATTTCGAAAGCTCCGAAACTTTCTGAAAACTCTTTTTTAAGCCGAATTGCAGTTTTTTCAATTTCTTTGCCGCCCCGTTCCTCGTAAGCTAAGAAAATAAGTAAGTTTTTTGTATCATAATTTGAGGATAAAACAGATTGGATAGTTGGCTGAATTACTTCATAAGACTCATTATAAGCTGCAATAATTACCGCATTTTTTACCTTTGATGGACTCGGAAAGTTAGCTGGATTCTCTCTAATATCATTTAAATTTCGAAGGTGGTTTTTGAACTCATATTCATTATTACCCTGATTTTTGAGAGTATATAAAGATTTTTCAGCATTCTCAAGCTCATTTAGACGTTTATTCCAATCAACTTTTTGAGCTTTTTCAATCTGAAAATGACCTGTTATCATTCGATAGGCAATGCCAATAGCCTTTACAAAAAGAGTTGTAATAATCGTCAAAAGATAAAGAGATGCCAAAAAAGGCGAAAAAAACGAAAGCAGAAACATCAAAATAATTGCGCCAAAACTCAAAAAAGCTGGCAAGATTTCGAAAAAGCGATACTTAAAAGTTCGCTTTCCGAGTGGAATTTCAATATCTATTTTATTGCCCATTAGTTTGGAATCTCGCGTATTGAAGTACCTATAACTATCACACCAACTAATAAAAGAACAATACTAAAAATTGCAAAAATTGCCGCCGTACGCCTACCAGAAATGCTATAAATTTTTGCGATAATAATATTATGAATAAATGCAATAATTAGACCAAAAATAGACAAAATAATACGATATGTCCAGGAATCTTTATAAAACTCACTAGTTCCAAAAACTGTATAACGCGCGTTTATTAGGTAGTCATATGATTTTGTGTTTAAAATCATAAAAATAAAGAAAATAATTCCAAATAGAAATACAGAAACCATCAAAATTAACATTTTACGGTCTTTTAAAATTGGTTTAAATAAATTAGCTATTGTTTTCATAAGAATAAAATTATTTGGAGCCGATGAGCAGGATTGAACTGCTGGCCTACGCGTTACGAGTGCGTTGCTCTACCAACTGAGCTACATCGGCATATGCTTAATATTATAGCACAAACTTTTTGAAAAATAAACCAAAAAAGTGCTTGATTTTTTACTTGGAGTCTGATAAAATTGTATTAGTCTACTGATGCGCTCGTGGTATAGTTGGCCTAGTACGCCTCCCTGTCACGGAGGAGATCGCCGGTTCGAATCCGGTCGGGCGCGCCAAATTTAGACTTTTAAAAATCGCTTTAGGGCGTTTTTTATTTTTAGTTAAAACTTCGACATAATAAAAAATAAAAGCACAACTTTTGCTGTGCAATTTGTTTAGTCGACTTTAATATATTTTTGAATTTTACCGTCCTTCTCAAGTTGTTCAAGCTGTTTGTTAAACTCAGTAAATTTAATTTTTATTGATTCATAGCTGACTTCGTTGTCAGTTTTTTCAATCAATTTTACGATGTAATAGCCATCTCCTGAGTTTGAAATGAACGGCTTTGAGGATTCCCCTATATTTAAATTCGCTGCAGCTTTAGCACGACCACCATCGATATTGGTTTTTCGAACCTTTCCAGGTTTTGAATACTCAATTTTATCACCAAAATATTCAACAGCTTTCGAAAAATTATTCGAATTTTCACTTAAATATTTCGAAACTTCATTTTTAAGTTTGTCGGCATTTTTGTCAATCTGTGTAGTAACTTTTCGGCGAAGTAGCGGTAATTCAATAAACATTCGACGATATTCATTTGGCGAAAGGCCGTAATTATCGGCTGCAATTTTATATAGGGCGCTTTCAGTAAGCTCAGTGTTTTGCGTTTTTCGCTGGGCATCAAAGACTTCACTAATTTCTTTGTCTGAAACTGAAATTCCAAGCTCGCGAGCTATTTTTTGAGCATAAGCATTAGCAATCGCATTTTTCATTGCTTTTGATTTGTTCAAAGTCGAAAGAGCATTCGTGTTATTAGCCCCCTCTATTTCATCCTTCTTAGCGTTTGCAATTTGCATATTTGCCCGATACTCCATTAAATAATCACTATAAAGCGCCTTCTCACCATCAACTTTTGCGACTGGAAAAGGTAATATAGCCGTAAAACGATAAATAAACTCACTTGCATTTTGCACTCTATGAAGCTGGTACCAAAGTAAAATCGCACCTGTAATTAAAATTACACCAGCAATAACCAAAGCATTTATTACTAAACGATTCTTACTATATTGAACGGGATATTTAAATTTTTTACCTTTATTCAGAATCTCACGTCGCTGTTCTTCAAGAGTTGTGTTTGTAATTTTATCAATCTGGCTTTCGCGAGATTCAGCCCTTTTTGAAACTTTATCTTTAAGTTTTTTGGCCTTTTCTTTAATACTCTTCATCTTCTTCCTCCATTTTAATTTTCGAAATTGCATCTTGGATTTTATTATAAATATCTTCTGGACGCTCAACGTTTTTAATCTCTAAATCACCTACGATCGTCAAAATATTAATTGTTCCGAAATGAAAAATTTCACCAAAAAATCCTGGGATTTCGAAATTAACACTTTGAATTTTCGAAAGCGGCAAATCCATCATTTTTCGGCCAAAAAATCCTTTTTGCGTAATCTGTCGAATCCGCTCATTCGAAACAATATAAAGAGAATAATACCAAAGCATAAACTGATAAAGAAATAAAATTAGACCAACGACAAATCCGCCCAAAGCGATCCAAAGAGCATCCATTATATTATCTGAAGTCAACATGAAAAATGTTGGCAAACAAGAAATTGCAAAAACGCCCAAAAAGAGGTAAAAACCTTTGCGCATCGCAATAATATGCTTTCGAAACATAAAGAGAAATTCTTCGCCTTCTCTTTGACCTTTAAAAATTTGTTCTTTCATAAATAAAATCAGTGGTACCCCGGATAGGAATCGAACCTATAACCTTTTCCTTAGGACGGAACTG
>QWCO01002064.1_pt1 | contig 10674 bp, 8 predicted proteins | sample 1972611 | NCBI WGS metagenome assembly QWCO01 (sample SAMN09866706, study PRJNA288562) | Human oral metagenome isolate term1_saliva, whole genome shotgun sequencing... | reverse complement strand
CAATCATTCTGTTTAGTGTTTTACGTCCAATCTCAGCCCATGGTTTCACAGCCTCTATGCCAAGTTTACTCAGTATATAGAGCCACAGACGACTCGGCAAGCCAAATGGATGTAAGGTAGCAACCTGCTTACGTGGGTTAGCAGTTTGCAACTTCAGAAGGTTCTCCTCCACTTCTTGCCGTGTTAGTTCGCCAGTCCAGCAGATTGCAAGCGGTGCTTTATAATCATTTTCAGCAAGCAGACGAGCCGCATAGGAGGAAAGTTTCAAAGCAGCAGGACCACTTACTCCCCAATGTGTCACCAACAACGCACCCTGTGCACGTAGTTTTGTGCCAGGGATAGCCACAACGACTGGGTCAACCACAGTTCCCATAAGATCACAGAAGGCTCGGTCCTTTATATTAAATGTAAAGAGCGATGGTATAGGTGCCTCTATCTTATGTCCAAGGCGCTCAAGATAGTGTAAGCCACGTCCATTGGGTGAACCACCTGTTGTTATAATAGTACGATGAAACACGCGATGTGCACCATTCTCAAACTCCAATTTTAATCTTCCATCTTCCATCTTATGGATATTCATCAAACGGTGTCGACAACATATAGTAACACCCAAGTCATTAGCCTGGCGCACTAAACAATCAATAATGGCATGGGAGTCTTGTGCCTTCGGAAAGACACATTCGTCTTCTTGTGTCACCAATGGTACGCCATGTTTCTCAAACCACTTAAATGTATCTTCATGACTAAAGGTCTTCATCAATCGTTTCATGAGCATATAGCCACGTGGATAAGCTTGTTTCATGTCTGTAATGGCTGCGAAGCTATTGGTGACATTACATCGTCCGCCTCCAGTAATCTCCACTTTGGCCAATACCTTTTGTGCGCGTTCAAAGATTGTCACCTTACTTGAAGGGTTTGTTCTGCGAGCCATGATGGCTGCCATAAATCCTGCTGCTCCTCCTCCAATAATAGCTATATCCATTCGCTAAAATCTATTACTCAGGTCCAAAGAACTATCGACCTTTGTTATTTTGATATATTTAATGTGTGGTGATTATCCTTCTACGAGCAATCATTTAATCTCCAGTTGCTGTAGCTGATGAATGCACCTTCTTTCGTTTACCACTGAATTCAGAGAAATCAACGCGGATTATCTCAACACGATGGAAACTCATGTGAGCATATTTATCGCCAAGCTCTTTGAAATCAGGTGATAACTTATCTATCAATAGATGCAGTGCATGCATCTTCTCTTCTTCAGAGAGGTGGATATGAGCTTCACCAAAGAAGATAGCACTTTCGTACTCTGTGGTAAAATTACGTGGTAATAAATTCACCTTTCCAATGATACACAATGAAACCTTTGGATTTTCTTCGATGGCTACTAACTTTTGTCCTTCAGGTGCACAATGAATATAGATACTATGGTCGCCGTCCCAAACAAAGTTTACAGGAATACCATATCCCATGTTCTCTGATACCATACTTAAAACACCATATTCTCCCTCACGCAGCAATTCTATTGCTCGTTCCTCATCCATCAGGCGGTCCTGTCTGCGTATGCGGTCATTAACATATTTCATATTCTACATTATTAATATGATAATTGATTATTGAAATTAAGAAATGTCTGTTATGAATTAATCTTATATGTTAAGAAAGCTTCACATCAGACTCCCAAATAAAAAAGACCTTGACTGATTCACATCACCCAAGGTTTAAATACTAAAACTAAATTAACCACTAAAAAAACTTGATGCAAAAGTACTCGTTTTTTCGGTAACGTACAAACTTTGCTGTAAGTTTTTTCTGCGTTTAACGCTTATTTTAACTTTTATTACAATGTCAGGGCTGATATGTCTTTGTGGAATAACAATTATTACAACTAACTCAATGTACTTTAATCCCTTTGTTCTCCTATAAAAACGTTATATTTATTGATTATTGCTTTCAATCGTGATTAGGTTAAAAAAGGCTTATCGATTCAATTAAATTATAATGCAGCATCTTAGTGTTAAACTATAAGAAATAGGGCGTAATTATCAGAAAACTTTACATTTTGTATCCGACTATTTTCGGTTCTTCCGTTAAATGCGTAGATTGGAAATAGAATAAAGGCTTATGCACTTGCAAGGTACTGGCTTCTAAAAGACGCCTGATTACCGTGCAATAGATGCTCTTTTAGCGTGTTACTAACGCCCTTTTGAAGTCCAATTAAGCACCTTTTAAGAATGACATGATAACCAGTTGATTGGCTGCTGGTTATAAACTTACATTTTTGCATTTGTTTTTTATATTTGCAGATGATATGTCTGAAATTATGTAATGACTTTTCAAACTCTTGTCTGTATTTTGAACGTATTAAAATGAAAAGGTTGTTTTGCATAGGAGGGTGATGATAGAATGGACAGTTGACTGCCTTGCCCATGTTTTTGTTTGATGAACCATTTTGGGTCTTCTGTTAAAGCTGTACGAAAAGTATCTACGCATTTAACGAAAGAGTCCTATTTTCCCTATTATGTTCTCCAATTGTTGCTCTATAAAAATTCTCCAATTAGTAGATTGAATTATGACAGTCTATATCATTATTGAATTGAGAACAATCATCCTCTTTCTCCTATTTTATTTGAAGTACTAACGACCATTACAGGTTGTATTGATGATAAAATTGTTCCTGTTTTCTCTTAGTCTTGATTTATGAACAATGTTTATAGGAGTATTAACCTCCATTTTATCATGTGTGACACAATGTATTCTTTATGAAAATTTGCAGTATTGGGATTTTGTTACTAACTTCGCAGACAAGAAAGGCACTAATGGTGTTCGAAATAGTATCAAAGCATGGGACGAAATAAATTCGCACAAGACGAGATAAAAGAAATAGCAAAGCTCCTCCGATTAAAGAATGCGGGCAATCGAGCAAAGCAGAAACTTGTACGTCATGATCTTCGTACTATCTACGAGTTTAATATTGCTGACTTCAACGAGCCTGGCAAAGCTTTCGGCGAAGAAGAGTTGCAGGAGGCTATTCGTCGTGGAGCAATACAGATTCTTGACGATGCTACAATTGCTGATATGAAGGCAAAGCGTGCACGGGATAAGGCACGAGATGAGGCTGTACGTGAGCAAGAGGCTATTGAGGCGGGCGAGATGACCGACTGGAAGGTTGTTGCTAAGGAGTGGGAGGAATGGGAGAATACGCAGAATAAGCGTAACTAATGTGACCATTTATTTCTTGGCATTATTTTTGGTAAATGAAATATAGAATATGTTCCTTATCTAAGAGGATGAGGGATGAAGGATAAGAGAAACCCATTGTGTGGTTCCATCCTAATATATAAAAATAAGAATACAATGACATTATATCCCAAACTCATTACAGACGCACTGGAAAAGGTTATCTATCCAGGAACAAAAAAGAATATTATTGAGAGTGAGATGCTGGCCGATACACCCAGTATCAATGGCAACAAAGTAAGCTTTACGCTTATCTTCCCTCGAGAGACCGACCCTTTCCTTAAGTCTACTATTAAGGCTGCTGAGGCTCAGATTCACTATTCTGTTGGTAAGGAAGTAGAAGTAACCATAACAACAGAATTCAAGAATGCGCCACGCCCAGAGGTAGGTAAGTTGTTACCTCAGGTGAAGAACATCATTGCTGTAAGTTCTGGAAAGGGTGGAGTAGGGAAGAGCACTGTCTCAGCTAACCTCGCTATTGCCTTGGCACTTCTTGGATATAAGGTTGGTCTGCTCGATACTGATATCTTCGGACCGAGTATGCCAAAGATGTTTGGTGTTGAGAACGAGCGTCCTTACGGTGTCGAGAAGGATGGTCGACAACTCATAGAACCTGTCGAGAAGTATGGTGTGAAACTCCTCTCTATCGGTTTCTTTGTCAATCCAGACACTGCCACCCTTTGGCGTGGTAGTATGGCTACCTCTGCTCTCAAGCAACTCATTGCCGATGCCGACTGGGGCGACCTTGATTACTTTATCCTCGATACACCACCAGGAACCAGTGACATTCATCTGACACTCATGCAAACACTTGCTATTACAGGTGCTGTGATTGTCTCAACTCCTCAGAATGTAGCCTTAGCTGATGCTCGTAAGGGTATTGATATGTATCGCAACGACAAAGTGAATATCCCTATCCTCGGATTAGTTGAGAATATGGCATGGTTTACTCCAGCTGAGCTTCCAGAGAACAAGTACTATATCTTTGGTAAGGATGGTTGCAAGAACTTAGCCAAAGAACTTGGTTGTCCGTTGCTTGCTCAGATTCCAATCGTACAGAGCATTTGTGAGAATGGCGATAAGGGTACTCCTGCGGCAACACAGATAGACACTATCACTGGTCAGGCTTTCCTCAGCCTTGCCCAGAGTGTGGTGACGGTTGTCAATCGTCGTAATAAAGAACAGGCTCCAACAAAGATTGTTGAGGTAAAGAACGGGTAAGCGTATAAACCGTATCTGCATGTTCATCCATAAAGAGAAATAGAGATATACGGGTAATGTGTATATCTCTATTTCTCTTTTAGTACACCCAGTGGTAGCTTCTTCCAAATCCTTAGATGTGGAACAATAGACGATATTAAGAACTGATAAAAAGCGAAGCTTGGTCAGTAACTCTTTCTTGCTCAAATGACTAATTTGATTTTGAAGACTGATAAGTGTTAAGCAAATTTGCTCTTAGGGTAGGCTTTCCGTCTTCAAAGCGAATCGGTATCCATAGATACCTACTGTCAGTAATCTTCTTTGGGCGCCACATATCGGCCATAAACACATAGTCTGCACCATCAAACATCTTCTTCTCTTTTGTTTTTCTAATCTTAAAGATATAGGCGCCTTGTGCACCGAAAGTCTTATTCGCACCATCACCACGGCAGGGATTAGACAGCCGTTCCCATGGTCCCATAATATTCTTAGCACGGAACAGTCGAGCTGCGTTCGGTGCCCACCCTGTACATCCACTTGTTATCATCCAGTAGACACCGTCTTTCTTAAAGATTGTCGGTGCTTCATTCTGCTCGCCCATAGCAACGCGCACATACAGGCCTGTATGTCTTAAATAGTCATCCGTGAGCTCTGCAATATGTAGGGTGAGATTGTCTTCTGACGCATAGATATGATACGCCTTACCGTCGTCGTCAATAAAGATTGTCATGTCACGAGCCATCTGACCTCCTTGTAAATCACGTACCATAAACATTCCACGCTCTATCTGTCTATACCAAGGCGATGTCCACCAAGTGTTAAACGCTGGTTCACTGAGTCTCTGCCGTAGCTCTGTTGTATCTGCCTCTATGAAATCTTTCGGCAAGATTCCTGCATTGATACGGCCCGAGCGTACGAAACGGAACGGACCAAGCGGTGTGTCGCTGACGGCTACTCCTGCACGGGCACTCTTATAGCCCATCCCTCTCAGTTCCAAGTGGAACCACATTACAAACTCCTTTGTTTTCTTGTTATATACCACCTTCGGTCGTTCAATGATACAGCCTTCTTGGATGTCGCTGCATGTGTCATTGCTCACAGGTAGCACTACTCCTTTGTTCGTCCAGTTCTGTAGGTCTTTCGATGTATAGCAACTGACGCCCTTTGAACTATACAGTGTGTTTCCTGACGAACGATTCTCACCATACCAGCAGTAAGTTCCTTTATAGTTGATGATACATCCGCCATGTGCATTGATATGTCTACCCGTATTATCCTTCCACTCACCACCCGCCATCGGTGCTTGTGCATGAATAGTCAGTATGGGAATCATGACCATCAGTAATAACAGTATTCTTTTCATTCTTCTGAGTTGTTTGTTGTAAATTCCTTTCCCTTTGCAAAGATAGTGAATATACAAAGAATGTAAAGTGTTTCTGTCAACAAATGTGTGTGGCGTTAAGTCTTATCTACGATAGTACTCACTATGATATCCAGCCATACCCCTGTACAGCCATATCGACAAAGTGGTCCAGCAAAAAATGATGTAACCAACTAATAGTCTATCTTGTTTTGAAGATTATAAGTTGATTAGAGAATATCCTTTAACGATATTGAGCAGGTAAAGGAAAAATATCCTCATTATCAGGATAATTCTCTATATTATTCATTAACCATAATTCAAATGTCTTATAATTATCAAAGAAACCAGCAAAGATGTTCTCTCTTTGACAACAAACAGTCTTCTGACTCTGATATAGCCTTGAGAATTCTTTGAACTCTTTCCATAATTTTATTTACATATTGTGTATATGTATTTATTAAACTCCTCATGTTCAAGTAGTTCATACATCATTTGCTGGTAGTTCTATTTCGCTGCTATCTTTTAGATCTTTGTATAAACTGAAGAACCTTCTTCTATAAGGTTTATTCCTTTTAAATTAGCAGATTCACAAAGTTTTCTAAATTGTTCTGTAACAATAATGTAGGAGATCTTTTCTTTCATTCTTACCATCAAAGAGTTATGAATTGAATTCGGGACGATATATAATTGTTTTATTATCTTTATAACAGCAGAACCATATCTTTTAGTTTCAATGACCGATCTGACCTCATCTAAACAAGGAACTATCTTAAGAATATTTGGAATGTAAAAATTCCTGTTTGTGTTTCCATCCATATCTTTTATATTTACTCTTAAAAATTGAACATCTTCCTCATATCCTTTGAACAACTTTACGAACTTTGAACTTACTAACGGTGTCCCATATGTTGGCAAGACATCATAGTTATTCAAATAATCATCTATCTTGTCAACTTTATAGAAAATATCACTTTTTATTTCTATACGTTCTCCTTTTTCAAAGGCATTATATTGGATACTATTTTCTTCTGCATATTGAAGATATATATCCCGTTTATAAAACTCGTTTAACTGATAATACATAATTTAATAACATTTAATTTCACCTTCTCGTAAACCTAACCTTGTATCTTCTCTTAGACTTTCTATTGCATCTAAATTCTGTTGCCTACCCCAGCGCTTAGCATTTCTGAATTCAACAATATCATTTAACTTTTGCTTGATGTCGGCATTATAATTGGCATGTGCTTTATTCTATCCATTATGAATACTTCTTGTTGTATGGCTTCCATCTTCTATCGGCAAATAAATCAAATTACTTGGTTTATTAACGTCAAAACCAGCTGCTTTTATGGCGGGGTGTTCTGCCATCGATTTAGGTATGACGTGATGTAATTGATAGCCATCTAACTTTGGCATATTAACATAGTTCCACCCACCTTTAGGCATTCCACTTAGCCCTAACAAATCTATCCAACTGTTAGTATCGTGGACATATGCATAAAGTGACATACCTCCTCCTAACCTTATCGGGTCTTGACTGATGTAATTACCTATCCTTGGGTCGTAATAGCGGAAGCGGTTGTAGTAGAGGCGAGTCTCATCGTCCTCGTACAAACCCAATTGTCGGAAAGGAATGAACTGCCTGCTGCTGTGGAGGTTACGGAGATTACCATAGATGTCATAGTCTGCCTACCAGACAACATTACCTTTATCATCGTATGTCTGGACAGGACGGCCGATGTAGTCACTGATGATGCTGTAATGCCTTTCACCAACTATCTTGGCTGTAGGGACGTAACTGTCACTGTCGTAAACCCACGTGATGAGGTTCTCAACTGGTTCTGGTCTGTCGAGTGTGATCTCGCCAGTCTCGGTAACAATCGTGTTTGGACGGTCAGCCTCGGCATAGCCCCACTCGTGCAGGATGACATCACCATCCCAGAGGTAGCGATATACTCGTCCGTCAAAGACCCTCTCAATGCGTCTGCCTAAGGTTTACACCTAAGTATGATAACTCTTTTTATTAGTGCATACGATACAGCTCAATATCAATTCTTCTTCATCACAAATACTTCTGATATCAGGATAAAGCGTTGGAGAACACTGTAAATATATTCCCCTCCTGTAAGATTATGGAGGAGATTTTAATAAGAACTGGACTTTGTGTATAGCAGGTTTCTACTATATTTTTTCATAGATAGTCCTTTCTTTTGGTGTCATATCTATACTGTCACTAAACTGTAGTCCCTTTAGTCCAGCTGCAAATAATGCAGCCTTAATTTTCTCACTTACAACAATGCTTCTGTGCATCTCTTCACAACGTACAATATCAGCTTTGTTATTGTCAAAGAGGTTCTTTCTAAGTTTCATATAATAAAACATATAATCTGGATTATCTCTGTCAAAATTCATTAGGCGAAATTCGCTGTTCTCCAAATCAATACATTTTATGAGGTGTAGCACATTTATGGCGTAAAAGCCATCAATTTTTTCATTGCCACAAAATAAGTCCACATCAAAAAATTGGATGTCCCGCACTTGTGTTTCTAATATTTCTTTAAATTGTCTGCAAACTAGTTCGGGACCAGTTGATTCCAACAACACTGCAGACCTTATCTTTTTTAAGTTTGAACTTTTGGGAATATTATAAAACAATGGCAGGTCTTTGTATAGTAGACGTTCCCCTTTGAGAAATTCTTTGTAATCTAAAGAAATGTCATTATCATATTCAACCCAGCCATATGTATTCTTTGTTGTTGTTAAAATATATCCATTCATAAGTTAATTGCAATTTAATTTTATTCGTTTATTTCTCAAATCATCACCAATATTCTCCATCATATCATCCAAATGCAACTTTTTTATATGGTCACTAGCATTTAAAGACTCTATAGCATCAAGTCTATTTAAAATCATACGATCATAAGCAGAATTATGCCTCCCTTTGTGGATAGTTCGCGTTGCGTCTATTGATGGATTAGTTGGTAATTGTATAATATTTTTATTTTGGTGAACATCGAACCCTAATCTGTCCAACAATGGATGTTTTGTAGATTGAGGAATGATGTGATGTTTCTGGTGTCCTAGCATTTGGGGTATTTGATAATAATCCCCTTTTAACCCAAATAAATCAATAAATTTGTTACAATCCTCCACATACCCATACAGCGTCGGGTTATTTCCCGCTAACCTTATTGGGTCTTGGCTGATGTAATTACCAATCTTTGGGTCATAATACCTGAATCTGTTGTAATATAGCCCTGTCTCCTCGTCCTCGTACTGACCTAACTGGCGGAAGGGGATGAACTGCCTGCTGCCGTGGAGGTTGCGGACGTTACCGTAGATGTCATAGTCTGCCTGCCAGACGATATTACCATTATCATCGTATGCCTGGACGGGACGACCAATGTAGTCGCTGATTATGCTGTAATGCTTGTCACCAACAATCTTGGCTGACCTCGCCAGTCTCGGTAACAATCGTGTTCGGACGGTCAGCCTCGGCATACTCCCACTCATGCAGGATGACATCACCATCCCAGAGGTAGCGGTATACACGTCCGTCAAAGACCTTCTCAATGCGTCTACCTAAAGCATCATACCTGAACGTTACGGTTTTGCCGTCTGGTCGTGTTACACTCCTAAGCATACCATTGGCTTGCCACGTATAGGCATAGTCACCGCTCTGCCAAGCAAGGAACTTATCCCGCATCCCAGTTTCAAGGGATGGTCCCGACCTGCGCATGGTCTTGAGCACAAGGTTACCATGGCTGTCATAATAATACCGCCACTTCTTGTCCTCACGCAGCTGTCCACCACGCCCATAACTCCTGTCCGTGCGGTCGGGGCTGTCGTACACGTTACCCATTGCATCCGGGTTACGCCACTGACTGCTGCCGTCACCATACACAGCCCCTGACAGAGAACCGAAGGTATCATAATCGTAACGGACACTTCTACCGTTTATTGTGTCAAACGTTCGTAAAAGACGAAGATTATCGCCCCAAGTATATGACTTGTCATACAGCGTTTGACCATTATGCCGGACACGCTGATGTGCAGGGCGGCCAATGCTGTCATAGTGCATAGTATTCTCTACACAGCCAGGCATCATACGTGATGTTTCACGCCCGAACCTATCGTATGCTATATTCGCTTCCCAAGGCTTCCTCTGTCCTGACATAGCAGCTGACATGTGGTTGACAGTGCCTTTTATATCATATCCGTAGGTAATACTTCCTCCTAATGCACTGACAATATTTGAAAGTCGGGAACGCTCATCATACTTATGCTCCACTGTACGCCCGTCCTGGGTTTCCTTTATGACCTGTCCCAATGCATTACGCACAAACTCCGTCACACTGTCCCTGTTGTACGCTTTGGTGAGCCGTCCTACCTTATCGTACTCCCAAGCCTCCCAGCTACCATCGGTATACTTGTTAAAAGTAAGTCGTCCAGCCTGGTCATGCTGATGATGCACAGCCGTACCATCAGGCAGCTGTGTCGTGATCACCGTGCCGTCAAGGTCACGGATATAATGGCGTTCCACTCCGTCGAAGCCCCTCTCACAGATTATCTCGCCATTAAGGTCACGTTCAAAGAAGTAGCGTTCACCATGTTCGTTCTCAACAAACTTCAGTTGGTCATAGGAATCATATTCGTAGCTCAGCGCACTGACCATGCGCATACTGCTCGTCCGTCGTGTCTGACGTCGCAGGTTACCCATAGGAGTATACTCCATAGTCCACACTTCATTGCCGCTGGTAACTTCAACAGGCAGGTCGTAGGCATCGTAGGAGATGCGCATCACGCTCTGCCCAGGAGTTGCGTAGCGAGTAACACGGCCAAGTCGGTCACGCTGCCATTCTGTACTA
>QWCO01001082.1_pt1 | contig 10686 bp, 8 predicted proteins | sample 1972611 | NCBI WGS metagenome assembly QWCO01 (sample SAMN09866706, study PRJNA288562) | Human oral metagenome isolate term1_saliva, whole genome shotgun sequencing... | reverse complement strand
TATCGCCTTGTTTTTACTGAGTTTTATTCCTTTGGTTGGGCAAACCATCGTGCCTGTACTTACTTTCTTGTTCACTTGTTGGATGATGGCAATTCAATACTGTGATTATCCTTTTGATAATCATAAAGTCTCTTTTGATATCATGAAAAATGCGCTTGGCAATCAACGAACTCAAAGTTTAACTTTTGGTGGATTAGTAACTTGTTGCACGTTTGTGCCTGTGATTAATTTATTAATTATGCCTGTTGCAGTATGTGGTGCGACGGTGATGTGGGTGGAAAATTATCGTAATTACTTACGTTTTAATATGAATAACCATTCTTCATCTCAAATGGGGGTTGAGGTTCGTTCAGAAAATACAGGGGTTGTTAAATAGCTTGCGGTTATAAAATAGATCAAATAACTATTTTTTTAATCAAAAGTGCGGTGCTATAAATAAACCAACACTAACGAAGTCCAACAAAAGGGAAATATTATGACAATTTATGCAGACAATTCTTATTCTATCGGAAATACGCCACTTGTGCGTTTAAAACATTTTGGTCATAACGGCAATGTGGTCGTGAAAATTGAAGGTCGTAACCCAAGCTACAGCGTAAAATGCCGTATTGGAGCGAATATGGTGTGGCAAGCAGAAAAAGATGGCACGCTCACGAAAGGAAAAGAAATTGTAGATGCAACGAGCGGTAATACAGGTATCGCTTTGGCCTATGTTGCAGCCGCTAGAGGTTATAAAATCACGCTCACCATGCCAGAAACAATGAGCCTAGAAAGAAAACGTTTATTGCGCGGATTGGGTGTGAATTTAGTGCTTACCGAAGGCACAAAAGGAATGAAAGGCGCGATTGCGAAAGCGGAAGAAATTGTTGCTTCTGATCCAAACCGCTATGTCATGCTTAAACAATTTGAAAATCCAGCTAACCCACAAATTCATCGAGAAACAACAGGCCCTGAAATTTGGAAAGATACGGATGGTAAAGTCGATATCGTTGTTGCTGGCGTAGGAACAGGCGGTACGATTACGGGTATTTCTCGTGCGATTAAATTAGATTTTGGTAAACAAATCACTTCTGTTGCGGTTGAACCAGTGGAATCACCTGTCATTACTCAAACTTTAGCGGGCGAAGAAGTAAAACCAGGCCCACACAAAATTCAAGGCATCGGTGCTGGTTTTATTCCAAAAAATTTAGATTTATCTATTATTGATCGCGTAGAAACCGTTGATAGTGATACTGCACTTGCCACAGCTCGTCGCTTAATGGCGGAAGAAGGCATTCTTGCAGGTATTTCATCTGGCGCAGCTGTCGCAGCCGCAGATCGTTTAGCTAAATTACCAGAATTTGCGGATAAACTCATTGTTGTTATTTTGCCTTCAGCCTCTGAGCGCTATTTAAGCACAGCATTGTTTGAAGGGATTGAGGGATAAATAAAAAAGAACAAAGTGCGGTGAATTTTCACCGCACTTTTACCTAGACCAAAGGAGTTCAATCTGAATGATATCAGATTGGTGAGAATTATAGAGAACTAGATTGCAAGGTTGGTTCGCAAATTACATTAAGAAACAAATTTATTTTACAACAGGATAGAAAGGTTTTCCCCAACTTGGCTCAGAATCATTACGCAACATAATTTTTATCATTGCAGGTACGAATAATGACAGTAATGCACAGGCTTCTTCTAGCTGTTTACGGTTGGTACTACTTTCATAAGTAGCTCCGCCATGTATAAGCTGATTTCTCAATGTGTATAAATGACTAAATACCACTTCTAATACATCTGCTGTTTTTTGTTCTTCAAAAGCAAAATGTGCTTTTTTCTTCGCTGCAGAAAACATTGCTTTCCATTCTTTCCCTACTAATAGACCATTATGAGCATCCCAAAATGGTTGGAATGTATAAGGCGTATCTAGTAGAGCTTTCACTGTACCTGGAAATTCATCCCAAATAATTCCATAAAGTAGATGTTCAGAATCCAATTCACAAAGGCGAGTAATAAATTGATGAAATACCTTACGCTCAATTTCTTCTTTACTTAAGTCATCAGCATAGGCTGCATTAAAGGCAATCCAAAGTGCGATAAATTTGAAGTCTAAATTTTCTTCTTCATTGGCTTTTTTTAACCAGCTTAATGTGCGATGCATTTTTAAACGAAAGTTATCGTTAAAGGTATCACGATTTTCTTTGTAATAAGCCGTCAAATTTTCTAGTTGGTCTGTTACTGACATAATAGGCTCCGATGTTATCAACATGGAGCCATTATGGTATAGATTGGTGGGTTTGTAAATTTTAGAAGAAAACCGACTGCTAGGGTCAGTTTGGGGAAGCATAGTAAATTAAAGTTATTTAGCCAAAGAGTAATGAAATTAAAAATTCTTCCAGATTAGATTTAATTTCTTTCACTACACCACCATTTGGAGAAGCCCAAATTAATATAGTTTTAGCATGATTATCATAAAGATAAAAATGTCCATCCCCAATATCTGAAATAGGAACAGATGACGCAGGAAAATTAGCTTCATCTCTCATTTCAGGTAGTATTTTATAAAGACTTAAATAAGATGTATTTTTTACACCTAAACCATAAATTTCCGTTGACTCCAAAGAAATAACGCCACAAGTAGAAAGATAGGATTTATATTCATTAGAAAATGAGATATTAAGAGCTTTTTCTGCTTGATTAATTGTTTCTTCTGTTACTGGACGAATTAATGCGTCAGTGTTTTTTAATTTTTCAATAAGTTTATTCATCATAGTTCCTTATGTATTCATTTCAGATTTGATTTGTTCAGCTCTTGCTTTCCAGTGTTCAGCGCGTTCTTTAGCAAAATCTTCCCGATTAATTTCTGATTCTTTTTGCTTATTGTGTAACACGGTATCATTACCTTTTCCACGATGCTCATCACGTGTCAATTCAGCTAAAGGCGAATCCATTTTTTGCCCTACGTGGTGCAATTCTATTGGATTTCCGTCTTTATCTAGTGGTGCAAGCCCCAGTTCCATTCGCTCAAGATTTGTTCTTCCGAAGTCATCCTCTTGTTTCAAATCAATATCATTTTTTGTCAATGCATCACATCCATTTACTTCTTTTGGTGTTAAATCTGCATTTTCATAAATTTCTTTTTCTTCCTCGCTGCCGATATTCTCAATAACTGAATCAGGATATCCCTTATCCTTTAACTCTTCCTTAGAGTCTTCTGAAAGTGGCGTTAATTCCTTTTTTACCTCACTTTTATTCTCTAGAGGTAGATCTTCTATTTTTGGTAAAGGTTTAATCTCTTTTGACGGATTTTCTTCACCTCCGAGTGGCGGTAAATCCTTAATCTCAGGCATTTTAAAAGAATTATCTTTAGTGCTTTCTACAGAGGGCTGAATATCTGAAGGCTTAAAATTCTCTAACATAATAGTCCCCTAGCTAATGTTAGCTAAATGCTGTTGTAACTCAACAGATAAATATTCTTGAACCAATTCTATTTGTTGCTGAATGATCCGTTGATAAAGATCAACCAAATAAGTATCATCTTTTTCCAAAATTGGCGGAATTGTATTTTGAGCAAGACGACTAACGACCTCTAAAAAGTAATTTTTATACTCTACACCTAGTTTTGACTGCTCAATACTTTTAGAAATTTCAACCAAATCTAGCTGTTTTTTCGTCTTTTGGCTAAATAACAAATCTGCAATATGTTGATAAAATGCTTTTTTCTCATCACTTAGCTGATTTTGCGGCTCATATTGATACGGCTTTTCTTTCTCACTAAAGTAATGAATTTTACAAAGTACAGGCTCTAACCAATCGTTTTGATACACCACTGCAACACCTTTTGGTAATTTTGCGATTTCTTCTAACTGCTCATCCGTCACTCCAGCCGCTTTACCCGCTAAACGACGATCGGTTTCATCAGGCAAACGCATAATAATTTTGGTGTTGGTATTACGAATAGCTGAAATATCTACCGCACTTGGTGACTGATCTGCAATAATAAAGCCCTCGCCATAAGTCCGCATTTCGGCAATCGCATTAGATAACATTTCCACTGCCTTACCTGATACGTTTGAACCTTCTGAGCTTTGTTCTGTTGAAGTACGTTTCAAAATATTATGCGCTTCTTCTAATACAGTAACGTGTTTAAGTGATTGGTTCATTCCATCAGCATTCGACATACGATGTTCACTCAAACGCATCACTAAAATGCCCATAATGAGTGATTTAGTTTCTTGAGAACCAATGCGACTTAAATCTACAATCACATTACTGTCAAATAACTGTGCATTATCAATTTCATTTGATGCAAAAATTTGCCCATTTAAACCATTAGTGAGTGATTTCACACGGGTCACTAATGAACCGATATAGTTACTTTTCACTTCCTCTGAGAATGCTGATTGCTGAATTACTTTCTCTAGTTGTGTGAGTAAATCTGTAAAGGTTGGGAATAATGCTTTGCCAAATACATTGCACGAAGTATCTAAATCCCAACCGCTTATTTTATAGGCTTCTAACATTGCATCTTTCAATACTGCAGGCATTGCTGCATACATCGGCCAGCAAACATTGAAGATCTCCACCAAGCGATCAATATGTTCTAGAACGTGTATCCTCTCTGGGAATTTAAACGGATTGATTTTAAGCATTTGAGCTTGGAGAGGATTTGTGCCTAATACCAACACATCTTCACGGTGCCCAAAAACATTTTTATATTCACCTTTTGCTGGTTCGATCACCATAAAGTTCACATTATTTTGATGTAATTGATCTAATAGTTGGTAAACGGTGTTACTTTTTCCAGAACCGGTAGAGCCAGAGATAAACACATGAGAAGTGAATTGCTCTAAGCTAAGTTTAATTGGATTATGTTTCATCTCATTCCATAAATGATACACATTGCCCAAATGAATCGCCCGCTCCGCAGTCTCCGCTAAGTGATCCGCCCTCTGCACCTTACGCCCAAAGGCTTGAGTTTCGATGACGGTGACGGCGGATGTGGAGCGGCGTGGGAGACCGAGTTGAATCGCCATTTCTTTTGTTGAAACCAAAGTCGCCGGTGTTAAGTAAGGAATATTAAGTTTTTCATACTCTTCACTATATAATCGAGGATGAGAAAGCTGTTTAAGCCAACTAATGACTTTTTCTTTTTTGCGGCGATTAATCGAATCAGCCCAAGTAGTTAAACTAAAATCTTCACTACTAGAGTTGATTCCACGCATTAATCCCAAGAAAATACTCGCCAATGCTTCTGAAGATGCTTGGCTTTCACCAATAAAATATGCAGCGGTGTTCCACGCGCCATATTGACGAGCTTCTTCTACTCGTTCTAATTGATGATCAACACGTTTTAGTAACTGCTCAATATGTTTATCTGTGCTTTCCAATGTAAGCTGACGGCTAGAGCCTGATGTACGGCTGTCTGTTTGTGATTGAGTAAAGGAGGCTGTGTCTGTTTGAGATTTTGTAGAAGTACAACTAGAAGTATAGCTTTCGCTAGAGGAAGAACCACTTGCTTTTGAATTACTAATTGTATTACTAATTGATTCTTGCTCATTGAATGTTGTCGAAATTACACCTCCTATTCCAGAACCAATCATTCCGCCAAATAAAGCTCCTCCAGCTCCTGCTAGTAATAGCCCCGCAGCAGAACCAGCAATCCCCATCATCTCGCCTATACTTGAAGCTACTTTACTAGATGTTGTTGGTGATGAACAGCCTTCTGTATGTGAAAAAGATGTACTTTCAGAAGTTGATTTTGTATTTGTTATTCCTCTAGTTTCCGTCAACCCAAGGCTCGTACTTAATGATCGACTTAATCCATTGCTTAAAGCTAAACTAATACTTTCATTTTCACTTTGACCAAAGCTCAATGTTTGTTTTAATAGTGGAGAAAGCTGGGTATAGACTTGCTCATATCCTGCTTTAATCATCTCTAATTGCTTTGGTAAAATAGGTTCAGCCAAAATAAGAGCCTGATATTTTCTTCCTTCTGCAGCATCAATAAAATGTTCTATCCCCTGCATAAAATGCTCTTTATCATTAATAGAAAGAGAGGGGACTCCCGCTACTGCTGTTAGTGAACGTTCATTCTTGCCTAATTCATCAAGTAACTGATTTACTTTTTCATAATTTTGGTTCAACAGCTGACTCCCTGAGAAATGTCCATTAATTACTTGCTCAAGTAATTCTCCTGCATTTCTACCTAGTGCCTGTTGAGGCTCCCCATGAATCCCAATATAAAACAAAGTTTCTTGACCGTTGCTTTTTATCAAGAAGAAGACTGAATAACCAGCAGCTCCTAACGCAGTATAAGCAGCTGCAGAGCTTTCAAGCACAGACTGTTTATTTTCTAACACAATTCGTAAAACTTGAAAAATACGGACATCTCCAACGCTATCTAATAGCGTCATATTTTCTTGAATAGAAAATTTATCTAATTCTGCTAAATAGCCTTTATGCAATAGTTGACTTGCGTTTAAAAGTGTTAAAACAGCATTATTTCTAATTTTATTTGGTTCTGAGTTTATTTTTAACTCGTTATTCATCTCATGCATTGTAACTAATTAATTTATAATTTTATTGATGGCTATTTCATAGGAATTTAATTTTTCTTGACTTTCAATAGACTCTTTTATCTCAAGCTCAACAGAGTTTATTTTATTATCAACATCTCTTTTTTCTAAACAAATAGTATGGTATTGTTCATTAAGCTCTTTTTTTCGAGATAACGCAAACTTCTTAATGGCACTCATATATTTTTCTTTTAGTTTAGTCCTAGAAGTGTTAATAAAAATGTTAAATTCATTATTTATGTAATATTTCATATCCTCAAAAAATGCTGATGTTATAATCACATTTTTTCCCGGAGATAATTCGGTATAGTTGTTTTCAAGCTTAAAGTTATTAGTTTCTATCCACTTATTAGGAAATAACATAAGCTCCGATAACTCAGTACCCAACCCAATTACAGATTCCCCATTAAACTTAAAATCATCACATTTTTTACTGATTTTATGATTAAGCTCGAGACTATTAATAATCATAGATTCCAAAATGGTACTATTGGATATACTCGGTAATAAATAAATAGATTCCTTAATATCATCAAGATTTCTATAAAATAATTCTTTTTTTAACAAATAGATTTCATCAGAATTAATTTCCTTGACTAGTTTCTTTATTGCAATAATGCTCTCTTCTTTTTCATAATCTCTTATAAACTCTAAACACTCTTTATTTACATAATCTAAAGTAGGACTATACCCATCATCCATGAGAGCCATAATTTCCTTATGTTTCCCAATCATTTTTTTATAATTCTCAAAGCTTTTTAGTTTTAAATTATTTGCTTTTTGATTTAGCTCATATAGTTTTGAAAGGTTGGACATTTCATCTTTGAAACTTGATTCACATTTCCCACAAATATCCTCAACCATTCTATTAGCCATACTTTCACTATCTTTTTCCAGCTGATTTATATATCTTTCAGCCTCAGATATAGTGATTAATTTTTCATCTAAAAATATAGCCTCTTTTTTTAACTTATTAAGTTTCTTATTATTAATAATAAAATATTCAGAAAGTTCATTTTTAAGAAAATCGAATTTAATAATATTAAAAAGCTGTTTAACTAGAACGTATACACCTCTAGGATTAGAATCATTATACTCGTTAACTTTAGATAAATACTTAATTAATTCATTTGTAATCTGTTTTTTATTTTTTACAATGAGATTATCATAGAAAAATAGCTCCATAGATTTAGAAGTAGATAAGAGGAGATTTAATCTTTGTCTTGTTTCTTCTATTTCATAGAATGATAAATTTATATTGATTTTTTTATCTTTCCTTTTTTCTAAGAAATCTTTCACAAAATCACAATTCTCTTTTAATCCACTAAAATGTAAATTAAATGAATCTTCCCCATTAAATTGATAGGGTAATTCATCTAAAAAATCACCAATCCATTCTTCTAATGGCATGCTTGAAAAATTAGAAAAAGTCTTTGTTACCAAAGTTCCATTAACTAAAAATACTGTTTCCATTTTAAATGGATTATATTTAATATCAATATTAATCATAATTTTATCGCTAACTTCTATATGATTGTGTAAATAAATCAATTTAGTATTTTCTCAATAAGTAACTATACTATATTATTTAAATAATTTTTCGATTTATTTATGCTAACTTAATAGACTTCTCTCATTGGTTTACTCTAACCTAAATAGAATTTTTAGTCGTTATTTATTACAGTCTCTAAGATTATATTTTTTAAATTATGTTACCACTCAATTAATGCTGTTGGATATACACCTAAATGTGCAGGGTAAACTCGTTGCATCAATGCAGCTCTGTGTATAAAATAATTTTTCCAAAAATCTTTATCTAATTCTTTATTTTCTACATATTCTTGTATACATCTATCCCAACCTATTAGTTGCTCTATATATAGAGCCTGTAAATGATCTAACCAATATTTATCACAATATGCTTGAATACAATATTTACAACCAAAAATGTAGTGTAATTTTCCCAAATCGTCTTGAGCAATTCCTGCCATAGACAATTTAATCATCTCATCAGAAATTATATCAATCTCACAAGAAATACAAGGTAACGGTTGGTATTCCTCTGGCGATACATTCATATAATAAAAATTATTTGGAGCTGGTGCGCCATATTTTTGTAATATAAAACAACTGATATTTGGTAAATAATTGCTTATAGAATCTTTATCAAAAATTATAAAGTCAAAATTATCATCTCTACAACCAATTAGACGATCAAGTAGATTTTGTGACACTAATGTAGAATAAAAACCGATAAAACCATTTGCTTTATGTTGCTTTGTTCTTTCGAGAAAAGATGCCTCATCTTTTTCTGTTACAGATTTGTTACTATGGATAAAATGCTTACAGCTAACGATATATCTCTTTTCTTTAAAAGAAACGATCATATCTTTTCCATTATCCGCACCTCTAGCCGGTGGAGATTCAATAATATATCCTTTAGCTCCTAAAAAATCTGCTGCAAAAAACTCCCAGTATTCATATGAAATACCCTTAAAAAAATCATCATAAATATTCATAATATCATTACCTCCCATATAACTGTATCACAGCATCAGACTTAGTCTAATTATAAAGTAGCTTAATTTTATTCTTTTTTAGCAAGTTTTTCTTAAACAATTTTCGATAGTAAATCTGTAATACTAGCTAATAGGTCAAAGCTGTTGATGTTTTCTTTAGCTAAGAAACCAGATTTTTATTAACTAATTTTTTTAATGACCTCATTTTTCTTTTTATCATTTTTTCTTCTCAATATAATTTTTTAGATTTTCTATTAACTTAACCTGCAATTCACTAGGGTTGATGATAGTCAAATACGGCACCCAATACCGCACTAACGGCACAATTTCCTGATCATTCACATTTTCACAAGAAAGTAACAAGCCGCCATCGTCTAATTTATGTACTAGTTTTTGGTTGGGTAATAAATTTCGGCGTAAGAAATAGTGGCTTACATTACTCTCCACTTTGATGATGATTTCCGGCAGTTGATTGCCATGATAAATGCTCTCGCTTTTCTGAATTTCTGAGAGAAATTGTTCATCAGGTTTGAATGTTTTATCTGTTATTTTTAAAAAATGGATTTGAGTGAAGCAAAAGGTTTTTTGTTTTCCATTTTCAAGTCCGATGAGATACCAAACCCCATTTTTATTTAACAATACATAGGGCTCAACTTCACGAGTAGAGGCACTTTTGGTACCTAATTTTTGATAGGTAAATTGCACTATGCAATGTTTTTCAATGGCATTTTGAAGTTGTTTAAATTCTTGTTGGCGATGCTGAATCGCTTCGTAATGTAATCCCTTAACAGCAATACTTTCATTTAAACTATGTTGAAAAAATTCACGATCTATTTTAGGAAAAAGATCTTGCACACTAGCGAAATGAGCAAATCGTTTAATATCTTCTTTAGTGAATACACCGAGTTGGGCGCGGTTTAAACGATAAAAGCGCGGTCCATTTTGTTCCCAATTTAAGAAAACAAGACGTTCATTTAGATCTTTTTGTAAGGTGCGAATGCCGATAGAAAAGCGATCAGCTAATTCATTAATATCAATCTGCCCTGTGGTATTCAATTCCACCAAAATAGAAGCTAAACGTTCAGCTAGTTTTTCGTGTTTGTTCGACATAGTTATTCTCTTGATTTCAATATATGCACGTATTTTATGTGAAATATCTGCACGGTTGATTCGGGTGAGAAAAATATTTTGTATAAAATCTCGCTTATTGTAAGAATTTTGATTTTATTGGCAAGGGAAATAATTAAAAAAAACAAATGCTTATGATTGATATCGCATAGTAAAGAAATGAGGGCTCAGAAAAGAAAAATCCAATGTTAACTAAGGTTATGATGAAGAAATTCCAATCTGTGGAAAACAAAAAAGCCTAGCGTTTGCTAGGCTTCTTCAAAATTGATTATTTTGCGCAATTGCAGTGTGCTGTTTTTTGTTCAAAACGTTCTGCAACGAAATCCCAGTTTACCACGTTCCAGAATTCTTTAATGTAGTCTGGACGGCGGTTTTGGAATTTCAAGTAGTAAGCGTGTTCCCAAACGTCTAAACCTAAAAGTGGGAAACCTTCACAACCTGCCACTTCTTTACCCATTAATGGGTTATCTTGGTTTGCTGTT
>QWCO01001847.1_pt1 | contig 10704 bp, 9 predicted proteins | sample 1972611 | NCBI WGS metagenome assembly QWCO01 (sample SAMN09866706, study PRJNA288562) | Human oral metagenome isolate term1_saliva, whole genome shotgun sequencing... | reverse complement strand
TGCTGCTTTTGCTCACCGTTTGCTTCCAAAGCCGCCGCTTGATTGATCACGCCCATATTATGATAAGCCATCGCTTTCAGTTGCTTGTTCTTCTCTGCTTGAGCAACGGCTTGAAATTGTTTGATCGCAGCTTTGCCGTCTCTCTTGGCTAGATAAGTGTCGCCTAAATTAAAATGAGCACGCGTATTATTGGGATTTTGCTTGATGGCTTGCAAATATAGTTGTTCCGCCTTATCATATTGTTTTGCCTCAAAGGCCCTGTTGCCGCGGTGCATTAGTTTCCAGTCGGCCGTTTGTGCGGCAGCCGATAGACTAATGGAGAGAAAGAGTAGTATCAAATGCTTCATTGCTTTCGATTAAAAAGGTGCCAGCGTTGCACCCAAGGATTTTTCGTTTCGCAGACAAAACTTTCGATGAACAACAAAAGTAAAAGGATCAGCGCAACGGCTTGAAATTGCTCGTTGTAGCTTGTGTAGTCGGTATGCTCTGAAGCTTGTTGCAGTTGCCCCAAAGCGGCTTGTAACTGCTCTTGGGCGGCGTTCGAATTGTCTACGTGCAAGTAAAGTCCATCGCCGGCTTTGGCTACTTCGCGGCACATTTGCTCGTTTAATTTCGTTACTACAACTTGCCCATTGTTGTCTTTTAAGTATTCATTTCCTAAAGGTATTTGTGCGCCACCGGGGTTTCCGATGCCCAAGATGTACACTTTTCGGCCCTCTTTGGCTGCTGCGGCCGCCGCTTCTGCAGCAGCGCGAGCCGCTGCACGTTCCGCTTGACGTGCTTTTAATAGTGCAGTAATTTGAGCGGAAGAAGCATTGAGTTCTTCTACAGCTTGCATTGCAGTGGCACGATCATTTTGTGCTTTTTGAAGAACGACTTCCCGTTCTTTCTTCTTCTGTTCAATTTCAGCTTGTTTAGCTACTGCCGCCTTTTCAAGCTCCACTAATTTAGCTCGAGATTGCTCAAGAGCTTGCTTACGTGCAGCAATTTCAGCACGTTCTTTTTTGATTTCATCGATTAATTTAATGTCAGAATCAATTATGCGTTTTAAAATCTCTAGTCGATTTGCAAAATCACTAAAGTCTTTAGAACCAATAACAACATCTAAATAACTTAGACGACCATTGATATAAATATCACGTACACGCTTATAAAATACGGACTCACGTCCTTCTAAACGTTTTTGTGCTTCTGCTAGTAACTTTTCATTAACAGTAATATCATTTTCAACGGCTACACGTTGTTGTTGAATAGACTCTAACTGTTGTTGAGCTTGACGCAATTGCTCTTCAATTTGACGCAACTGTTCAGATACGCTTACAATGACAGTTTCAGCATCAGCTTTAATAGAGTTTTGTTGATTAACTTGTTGTTGAATTGAATCTAATTGATTTGTTAAATCCTCATCTTCCGCAGCAATGTATAGTGGTGTTCCCAGTACTACTATACCTGTTAAAATTGTTGCTACCAGACGGGATTTGATTGTGTTGTATTTCATAAACATTACACCTTCATGTATTGTTTTAAAGAAATTGTACTACCAATAGCACCTACTATAATACCGCCAACTAAAATATAGATAGCCACATCATAGAAGAATGGGAACATTGGTACTAATGGGAAGAATGCTAAAGACTCGGAAACTTCCATAGTAATAAAATGGTAGAATTCACCTACACAAAGAACGGCAATAATAGCTCCAACTAAACCTAATAACATGCCTTCGATCAAGAATGGCCAACGAATAAAACCATTTGTTGCACCTACATATTTCATGATAGCAATTTCTTTACGACGAGCGAACACAGTCAAACGAATTGTATTAGAAATGATGAATAATGTAGCTGCTGCTAAGAATGCAATTAATACGATACCACCAATTCTGATAACTTGAGTTATACGGAAGAGTTCTTCCACAATATCTTGACCATAATGTGTACTTTCAACACCTTGGAATGTAGTAGCTAATTTAGCTGTTGCCTTAACATCACTAGGATTATCAAAGGTTAATACATAAGAGTTTGGCAATGGATTTACATCACCTAGGGCATTTACTAATTGTTGTTGATCACCAAGGCGAGCTTTAAATTCCTTCATAGCTTGCTCTTTATTAACAAACTCCAAATGCTTAAGATTTGGTATAGCTTTAATTTGCTTACCTACCGCCATAATTTGGTCAGTTGTTAAACCATCTTTTAAGTAAATACTCAATTGAACTTGGTTTTCTAAGCTAGATGCCATGTTATTCAAATTAATAACACCGCAAAGGAATACCCCAAGCATAAATAGAGATAAAGCCACTGTAGAAATAGATGCTAACGTCATAAGACCGTTACGCTTCATAGATTTGAGGGCTTCTTTAAAAAAGTATTTCAATGTTCTAGGCTTCATTAATTTCAGCACCTCTCATATTATCACTTTGAACGCGACCATCTTTAAGACGAATAACACGTTTATTTAAATACGAAACAAGATCCATATTATGGGTAACCATAATAACAGTTGTACCAAAATTATTGATATGTTTAAACAAATCGACAATACCTTTACTTGTATCAGGATCTAGATTACCAGTCGGTTCATCAGCAATGAGCACAGATGGTCGATTTACAATGGCGCGGGCAATAGCAACACGTTGTTGTTCACCACCAGATAAATCCTCTGGTAAATCATTTGCCTTATCTGTTAACCCAACAAGCTCTAGTACATGACTTACCTTTTCTTTAATTACCTTTGGTTTCTCTTCAATTACTTCAAGTGCAAAAGCAATGTTTTCTGATACCGTTTTATTCGGTAATAATCGGAAATCTTGGAATACAACACCAAGTTTTCTACGTAATTTTGGAATTTTACTACGCTTCATACGCGTAACATCAAAGTCATCAACGATAACTGTACCAGTGTCTGGTACAACTTCATGTGTCAACAACTTAAATAGATACAATGTCTTTTGCTGTTAAGCCATATTTAGCCATTAATTCTTTTGGTGTACCACTCTCCCCAAATGTATCTCGGACACCAACGAATTCCATAGGAACAGGCTTATTAGCAACAACAACTTCAGACACAGCAGAGCCTAGGCCACCAATGATATTATGTTCTTCAGCTGTAACAATAGCACCTGTTTCAGTAGCTGCCTTTACGATTGCATCTGCATCAATTGGTTTTATAGATGCCATATTAATAACGCGTACAGATACATTAGATTCAGCTAAGGTTTTTGCCGCCTCAACAGCAGGACCAACCAAAGCACCACAAGCGATAATTGTTACATCAGAACCTTCAACTAAAGTAGTAGATTTCCCCGGTACAAAAGTATAACCTTCAGCAGTTACATCATCTACACCAGCACGGCCTAAACGAACGTATACAGGACCCTCATAGGATGCAGCCCATTCAACTACAGCTTCTGTTTCACGTTCATCCGCAGGTACTACTACTGTCATATTAGGTAGTGTACGCATACAAGAAATATCTTCCAAGCTTTGATGTGTAGCACCATCTTCACCTACTGTAATACCCGCATGAGTAGCACAAACTTTTACATTCAATTTTGGATAGCATACAGCATTGCGAATTTGTTCAAATGCACGACCTGTTGCAAACATTGCAAAGGAAGAAACAAATGGGGTTTTACCAGCTGCTGCAAGACCTGCACCAACAGAAATCAAATTTTGTTCTGCAATACCTACATTAAAGAAACGTTCAGGGCAAACATTTTTAAATGTATCAGTTTTAGTAGATTTTGATAAATCTGCATCTAATACGATAATATTTGTATTTTCTTTACCGATGCGAGCTAACGCATTACCATATGCTTCACGTGTTGCTTTACCCATTATTGTACCCCCATAATTTCATTAACAAAGGCTATACCTTGCTCAGCGCTTGGTGCTTTGCCATGCCAACCTGCTTGGCCTTCCATTTCTTCAACGCCCTTACCTTTTACAGTATGCATTACAATGCAAGTTGGTCCTTCTGTGAAAGCTTTAGCTGCTTCAATAGCATTATGAAGTTCATCAAGATCATGACCATTTACTTCAATAACATTCCAGTTAAAAGCTTTAAATTTCTCAGGAATAGGCAATGGAGAAAGAACTTTAGTAATATCCCCATCAATTTGAAGACCATTGAAGTCGACAAAAGCAGTTAAGTTATTGAGTTTGTAATGGCCAGCAAACATAGCAGCTTCCCATACTTGACCTTCTTCAAGTTCACCATCACCAAGAATGGAATAAACACGGTAATCTGCATTGTCGATTTTACCAGCCAATGCCATGCCGCATGCCGCAGAGATACCTTGACCCAAGGATCCTGTGGACATATCAACACCTGGAATATGTTTCATATCAGGGTGACCTTGTAACATATGGTCAATTTTACGTAAATTCAAAAGTTCATCTTTAGAAAAGTAACCTTTTTCAGCCAATGTAGCATATAATGCAGGCGCTGCATGACCTTTAGAAAGGACAAAGCGATCTCTATTAGGAGCTTTTGGATTTGCTGGATCTACATTCATTTCTACATAGTACAACAAGGCCATCACATCGGCGATGGATAGAGAACCACCTGGGTGACCAGATTTCGCTGCCGTTACAGACTGAACAATACTCACGCGAATAGCTTTTGCCTTCTCTTGAACTAGTTGTTTAACATCTTGTGTTAATGTAGCCATAGAGACCTCACTTTCTGGATTAGATCCAATATATTAATAATTTTTAAGTAATGAAATAGCGATTTCTGCATTGCGTTGAGAGTTAACACGTAATGCTTCAATACGATCATAAGATGCTTGGTACTCTTCTCTTGAATTTAAGAGCTTATGACATCGCTGATATAAGGCCTCTTCTCTAAGATGGGTCATTGTACCAATTGGTTCTTGACCAATCATATGTAAGAAACTAGTGATTTTAGGATCGTAGGAAATGCCAATTACAGGTTTCTTCATTAAAGAACTAAATACTAATGCATGAAGGCGTATGCCAATCATAAGGTCTACATTACCAGACAAGGATACTTGTTCCTCCGTAGAGAATGGTCCTTCAAGAACAATAGCTCCTTTTGGCATATAACTAGCAATAATTTTAGCTTCTTTTGTATCCTCTGGATGAGACATAGGTATAAATATAATCTCTACATTATCCTGTTCTTGCAGTCGACTTAACACATTAGCTAGTGATTCACGGTATTCTGTATCATCTTTCCAACTACGAACAGCTACTCCGATTCGTTTTGGAGCTTCTGTGGATATAGGTAGCTTTGATGTATAACCTTCTAGAATGTGTTTTCCAATATACAAATCAGCTGGTTGCATGGCTAATACAGCATCAGCCGTAACCTCAACATCTTCAATTCCTAAGGAATCTAATTCAGATTTAGAAATAGAATCACGAACCGTTATAGTGTCCACAAAACGTAAAACAAAGCTAACAGCTTTTCTTGTAGAAGGACGATTTAAAGGTCCAATACCTTGTGAGTATAGCATCACCTTTTTACCCATCATTTTTGCTAAAGCCATAATACTTAAGTAGTAATATGTATTGCGAATACTAGTAGCATCTTGTAACAGGCTGCCTCCGCCACTGATAACTAAATCAGAATTTGAAATAGCCTTTAGAATACCGAATGCAGAAAAGGTTCCTACCGCATGAATATTGTGCTTTTTGCTCGTCTCTGTAGGATTACCAGAAATAACAGTAATATGCGCATCTGCTTCCTCTTTACGAATGGCATCGATAATAGCACAAAGCATTGCTTCATCACCAGCATTACCAAAACCATAGTAGCCAGAGATAACAATATTACTCATGGTCAACCTCCCGAGCTTGGAACCATTGTGTTACATACATCATGAATCGTACAGCAATGATAAGAAGCAAACCTAAGAGCGCACCAATTAACAAACCATCATATCCACGCATAATAGACATGAATACAGGAGTTCTAATATGACAGAATGTTTCAACCATAGACGCTATGCCAATAACACCAGCAATAGTTAATAAGAAATGGATCACTGTAGGCCATTTGCGTAGGAATGCAAATGTAGCCAACATTAATGCAGGGTGACCAATAATGAACTCTTTTTCTCTAGGTCTTGCATACATTGTATTTTCAAGAAAACGACGAAGCATGAGTTCAACTCCTGGTACAGGAACACCTGCTGTATGACCACTTCGGCCAACAAATACCCATGCCACGCCACCAAGAGCGGCCATTACAAAGAATACGTAGAACTTAACATCCATTGTTAAAAATTCAACTACAAATTTCTTTGCTTCTTCTTTAGAGTTAATTATACGATCTTTCCACAATGGGAAACGTTGTAAATAAGCGATAATCACCAATACAACTGGAAGTACAAATGTTAATTTAACACCTCTAAAGATAGCAAATTCCATGAAGAATTTTGTATTACCTAGTAAAGATGCAATATACATTCCTCCAATAGCTGCAAAGAGTGCGGCAATAACGAGATAGAATACTGCTAATACTGTTGATTTAATAGCACCTAATGGACGAGACCCATCATAACGACGCCATTCTTCCATCAAACGGATCATAGCACCTACAGGAGCCATAATAGCACTAGATAATGCCCAAATTTGAGTAATCAGTGTGCCACTTGTAATGATAAACAATACAATAGATAGTAATGAAATACCGAAAAATGCTACCAATTGTTTATGTTTACTCATTGGAATTAGCATTTGACCAACGTAAACGAAAAGTGCAATAGCACCTATCATAGTAATAACTACTAACAATGGATTAGGTGTATATGCTGGATAAATATCAGCAGGACCAAATTCATAACCTTTTGTAGATAATTTTTCAGTAGTCATACCAATATAGTTAATGGTAGTTTGTAATACTGTTTCATTATTTACACCAGTTTCATACATAGGGAATAAATTGAAACGAATATTTCGTTCTATATCACTAATATAGAAACGTTGTGCTGCTTCTTCAGGAGTAATTTTCTTTAATTCGTCCTTAGCAATTGTATATACACGACCAACGCTATAATTCTCTTTAGCAGCCATTTCTAAGAAACCTTGTTGTGGCTCATATTGAAGTTGGTTAACAGCTTCGATACCAACTAAAGGAATGTGATTTTTATGTAATAATTCTAAGGTTTCATCAGTTAAGTTAGGCGCACCAAGAGCTTCTTTGCCAGCAAAAATCATACCAGTAACATGTGGAATTCCTTCAAGGCGTTTAAATAGATATTGAAGATCTTCAGACGTTACATTTCTGTAATTTGTAGGTCGAACAATAACATTAAATCCACGATTAGCAACTTCTTGAGCTTGAAGCTTGGAAATACCAAGATTCATTTTTAGATAGCTATCTGCAGTAGCACCATATAACTCAAGAACCGGACCAATACTTGTATTAAGCTCTTTAACTTTATCTTTACCAATACGATGATATAAATCTTCCCGAATTTCTTTATAATAGCCTTCTTTACCAGAAATCAAAGCTACATAAGTTGCACCATGTTTCACGGATGCCCCATTAACACGGACAGAATCCATTTCTTCGGAAGATAATACCTTAACTTGACCCGCATCTTTCGCTTTTTCTAAGGTGCGATCATAAATAGCAAATGCTGTTACACCTGCATTGCGAAGCGCATCAAAGGCCTCTTGTTGACTACGTTTTTCAAAAGCATTAGCCCGTAAAACAGCATCATAATCTACGATATTTTCTATATGGTTTTGAGATTTTTCTATCTGATGGCGTTCAAATACTAAGTATAAAGAGGATACAAGGCCTACAATAATACATAATATAAGAATCCAAGAGTACTTACTTTTCTGGGTGTTCCGATGATTCACGACAAATCCTTTCTAGTTGAGCACTGGTTTAACTTTAATGTGAATTTCACCATTATCGATAGTTAAGCTTTCTGCTTTTACAGGAATAGGGAAGTTATTGAAGTTATAGATTTCAGTAGCTTCTAGTACATTAGATGTTAAACCTGGGATAGTAGCACCATTAATGGTGAATTTCTTAGGTGCAAATAATAAAGTATTATCCTTTAATTCTAAATTACCATCTAATTTAACAGCGCCTTTAAATACCATACCTACATTCATCTTGCCAGTTAAACTAATGTTATCTTTACTAATATTTACTTGTACATCTTGAATTTCACTGCCAGCTTGAGTGCTTAAAAATGTTGCTAAATCTTCATTAGTAACTATACCGTCAATACTTGAGTTTCCAACTCTAACAACATCTATTTCTTGGCTAGCCAATAATGAAATTGGATTAACTAGAATTTGTGTTGCATCATATTTGAAGTTTGCAAAATTTAATTTACCAAGTTTTACATCATCTAAAGAACCGTACACATGATCAGCTTCACCATAAAGTAATTTGAATCCTGGTTGAGACTCAACATTTACAGTTTGAGCAGATGGTTTTAGGGAATCATTTAATTGTTTTTCAATACGAGAACTAATATAAGAAGGTAATAAAAATTGTGTTGCTGCTGCCAAGGCAATAATCAGCACTAGTAGGAATAGTAAAAACTTTTTCATAAGAACTCCTAAACTGTTAAATTTGCTTCTTTTTTCAAGAAGCCTTCCATAAATTGATCTAAATTACCATCCATAACGGATTGTACATTCCCTGTTTCAACCCCTGTACGATGATCCTTAACGAGATTATATGGGTGGAATACGTAGGAGCGAATTTGACTGCCCCATTCAATAGCTTGGTATGTACCACCTATTTGCTCTTTAAGTTCTGCTTGTTTTTCTAATTCTAATTCAAATAATTTTGCTCGTAATAAACGTAATGCTTGTTCCCTATTTTGCATTTGGGAACGCTGTGATTGACATTGAACTACAATACCAGTTGGTCTATGCGTCATACGTACAGCCGAATCTGTTTTATTAATATGCTGACCACCAGCACCACTAGCTCGATATGTATCTACCTGTACATCCTTCATGTCTATATTAATTTCTACTGTATCATCAATTTCTGGCATTACATCAACAGCAGCAAAGGATGTATGACGACGTGCCGCAGCATCAAATGGTGAGATACGAACAAGACGGTGTACGCCTTTTTCAGATTTCAAATATCCAAAAGCATTTTCACCTTTAATTAAAAATGTAGCAGATTTAGTACCCGCCTCATCACCGGGCTGTTCGTCCATCAATTCAATAGAAAATCCTGCTTTTTCAGCCCAGCGTAAGTACATGCGAATGAGCATAGAACACCAATCTTGTGCTTCTGTACCACCTGCACCAGCATGAAATGTTAAGATTGCATTATTAGCATCATACTCACCACTAAGCAATAAAAGAACCTCTTGTTTTTCTACAGTTTCTTCTATTTGTTGAACATAATCCTTAATCTCTCCTTCTAGAGAACGATCATCTTCCTCTATAGCCATCTCTAGCATTACATTAGCATCTTCGATGTCACTAACAAGTTGTTTATAGCTTTCTACAGCATTCTTTAATTGTGTAGCCTCTTGAGAAATCTCACGAGCCTTATCAGGATCGTCCCAAAATGTAGGGTCGCTCATTTGTACATCTAGTGTAAAGATTCGATCCTCTTTCTGAGCGATGTTAAAGTGAATCCCTCATTCCATAAATACGTTCTTCAAGATTAGAAATAATCGGTTTTAAATCTTCTAACAATTTATGTTCACCACCTTTTACTTATTAGCTTATTACATCGATAAATTATCACCTTAATAAAATAGAAAAATGGCCGTTGCCCAGAAGGAAATCCCATTGAGCAACGTGCCATTCACAAATCTTAATCTATGTTTTGTGGCTCCAACACATCTTCATGATGGGATTGTGCACCTTCTAAGTGGTCAACTGGTTCTTCAATTTCTTGAATCAATTGTGCACGAATTTTGTATAACGCCATGATTGTTTCATCTTGAATTGCAGCAATCATGTTTTGGAACATATCAAAGGCTTCAAATTTATATTCCACCAATGGATTTTTTTGGCCATATGCACGAAGTCCAATACCTTCACGCAACATATCCATATTATCCAAATGTTCCATCCATTTGTTATCAACAACGCGCAACATAATAGCCTTTTCAAGTTGGCCAAACATAGCATCACCAAGCATATCAACACGATCTTGATACTCAGCATGAGCAATTTCAAGTAAACGTTCTAACAATTCTTGACGGCTATACTCTTCCATATCTTGAGAGGACATAATCTCTTCTGTTAAGAAATATTGACTTAAATGCTTATAAAGACCTTCATAATCCCATTCTTCTGGATATAATTTTTCATCTGCATAAGCATCTACAGATTCAGTAACAAGTTTATCAATCATTTCATTGATTGTGTCACGTAAGGATTCGTTACGTAAAATACGACGACGTTGTTCGTATAATACTTCACGTTGTTGATTCATAACATCATCATACTCAAGGACATATTTACGAATATTATAGTTATGATCTTCTACTTTCTTTTGAGCACGTTCAATAGATTTAGTAATCAAAGAATGCTCGATAGGTTCATCCTCTTCCATGCCAAGTTTATCCATGATACCTGTAATATTATCAGCACCAAAGATACGCATTAAATCATCTTCTAAGGATAAGAAGAATTGAGAGGAGCCTGGGTCACCTTGACGACCAGCACGACCACGCAACTGATTATCGATACGGCGACTTTCATGACGTTCAGTACCTAAGAT
>QWCO01003635.1_pt1 | contig 10733 bp, 9 predicted proteins | sample 1972611 | NCBI WGS metagenome assembly QWCO01 (sample SAMN09866706, study PRJNA288562) | Human oral metagenome isolate term1_saliva, whole genome shotgun sequencing... | reverse complement strand
ACTTCCTTGCCGGTAAAGAACTCACCGTCGCAGGTGGCACAATAGGCAACACCGTGACCTTGGTAGTCCTCTTCTCCGACAAAACCAATGTGACGTGGATGTGCTCCAGAGGCCAGAAGAACCGAAAGGCAGGGACGCTCGCCTTTAGTGGTGTGAACTACCTTGACATCTCCGGACATGTCCAGGTCAGTGACTTCTGCCAGCAAAAACTCTGCGCCAAAGGCCTCAGCCTGCTTGCGCATAGTTTCCGAAAGCTCAGAACCACTGGTAGAGAAAACTCCCGGATAATTAACGACCTCATTAGTGATGGTGATCTGTCCGCCAAAATGGTCCTTCTCGACAACCAAAACACGGTAGCGAGCACGGGCCAGATAGAGGGCGGCGGTGAGCCCTGCAGGCCCACCGCCGATAATCACCGCGTCGTAGAGGTCTTTGACGTCGGTCATTGTAAGCTCCCTAGATCTTAGAGCTGACCAACAAGGTCAAGGCTTGGCTTCAGGGTCTCAGCGCCTGGCTGCCACTTAGCTGGGCAGACCTGGTCGCCGTGCTCTGCAACAAACTGTGCAGCCTGGAGAAGGCGGAGAAGCTCCTCAGCGTTACGACCAATGCCACCAGCGGTAACAAGCTCAACCTGAATGACACCCTCTGGGTCAACGATGAAGGCGCCGCGCTCAGCAAGGCCAGCGTCCTCGATAAGGACCTCAAAGTTCCTTGCAAGAACGTGAGCTGGGTCTGCGAGCATTGGGTATGTTACCTTAGAGATACGCTCGGACTCCTCGTGCCATGCCTTGTGGACAAACTCAGTGTCGCAGGAAACAGAGTAAACCTCTGCACCAGCAGCCTGGAACTTGTCATAGTTGTTTGCAAGATCCTCAAGCTCGGTTGGGCAGACAAAAGTGAAGTCAGCTTACCAATAAGAGACATAGTCAGTTCCTTTCTGTAAGTAAAACAATTTGTAAAACGTGCTAGTTAGAAGTTTACTCTCTTTAACTCTTTTGTCAATAACAATAATGATTACTATTTATATCCACAAAAAGAAACAGGCCAGATTACTCTGACCTGTGAACAGTTGGTGGGCGTTATAAGATTTGAACTTATGACCTCTTCCGTGTCAGGGAAGCGCTCGTCCCCCTGAGCTAAACGCCCGAATATGTTTGCTGCTGGGGATGCAGCAAGGGATATATTACGAGAAACCCGCCCCTCTTGCAACCGTCAAACTCAACTTTTTTAGAAATTTGCAAAAGATCGGTTCGTCGTAACATTGATGGCTATTTAAATACCGCGGGCTATCAAATGAATGATCGCCTTTAAACCTGTATGTCTTCTTCATTTCAATTATTAAAAGATAGGCAACTAAACTTATGAACTTTCTGGAATATAACAAAGACGAGAAGCTTCACTTTAATTATAAGAAATCATGCGGTCTCTGGTTAATTGTTGTAGCTCTCATCATTTTTGCAGCTACCGCAATAGGTGGAAAGCAGATTATCAATATGTCCGTATTTAGCTTTGGATATGTTGCAGCCTTCTTATCTATAAATACAAATAAGAAAGTTCTCAATAAGTTTTCCGATGGTCCTTCAAGTAAGTTCCAGAACAAAATGTCTCTATACGCGGTGATTTTCTTATTCATTTTGATGTTTTTATTAGGTGGACCATTTTTTGCAACTGAAAACTGGAGACTTATTTGGTTGGGCGCGTTAATGGCCACGGCGCTGCACTTTTTCCTCTATTACTTTGTACACGGAAAATCGATGATTTATCTGGCAATACTCTGTGCCATCAATGTTGGTATAGGTTATATTTTTCCAGACATCCCGCTGACAATAACTGCCTATATTGATGCGGCAATTAAACTTGGCTTTGGAATATACCTGTTCTTTTTCTCAAAGCCAACACAACAAAAATAACCTTCGCCTAGAGACCGTGTGCGTCAAACGTGTCCTTAACCAAAGCCACAAGCATTGGTATAAACACAGCCACGCCTGCTAAAAGCATTGGATTGTCACGTACTTCCGGAATGTCCTGTAAGAAATTCTGCAGATCATAGACAAGACCAACGGCAACGGCAATAAGAATAGGTGCCAGAATAATCAAAATAGGATTTGGTGTTTTACGCATAAGGATGCTTTCTTTTACAAGTACTGCACACGCAGCGGTCCAATAGAGCAAAGATACGTATCAAGCCACATTCTGGCTTTTCTTCCTTACTTCTTCCCTACTTCTTACGCTTAACCTTAATTTGAATGCCAGAGGTCTCTGGACGAGGTGACGTAGAAGCAACAGCGGGTTTCTCGCCATTTACAAAAGCCGAGAAACGCTGACGGAAACGATTCCACTTGTGGTAGATAGGCTCGTGATCATGAGATCTGAGACCCAAAAGCATGCTTGCTGCCAGAGTTGGAAGCAGATACTCAATAGCGCGCCAAAGTACAAAACCTGCAGCAATTTCCTCGCCAAACATATGGCCAAACAGGAAGGCAAAGCCACCCTCAGCGCCACCAGTGCCACCAGGAAGTGGAATGGCCGAGGTCAAGAGCTCAAGCATTGAACCAGATGCAAGGCAGGTCAGAAGGTCTGCGGGTTGGCCGAGTGCACGCAGAACAAAGTATGGAAGTGCATAGAGGCAGCCAAGCTGGACCAAGGTAACCAGCAGAACAACGCACATCTCTGGAATGTTCTTTGCAGCAGTCTTAAAGCCGTTTGAGAACTCATCTACCTGCGTGTTAATGATGCCATGCCAGTGGTCGTACTGCTTTACGATACGAAGACGTGAAAGTAGCCTTAAGCCCCAGTTGCCCACGGTCTTAACCATTTTAGGAAGCAGGCAAATGGCCAAGATAACTGCAACCATCACTATCTTTGCGCCAAACAAAATAACGCCAATAACGGTTACATCGCCAAATTGCTCGTAGAAATAATTGGCCCTAAAGATAAGCATCAGAGCTGCAAAGATGCCCTCGCCCGCCTCGTACATAACAAAACGTGTGAACTGTAAAGCTCCTGCCTGACCAACGGAAATTCCTGCACGAGTGAGGCGATAAATCTGAGCAGGAGCAGCACCAGCACCGTTTGGCGTGAGATTCATGAAGAAGATGCCCGACGCCTCAACGCTCATCAGGTCACGGACACCAACAGGACTCTCGGGGTCTGTAATAACTGAAATTACATAGGCGAGAATACCCAGGAAATAGTAGACAAAATAGCAAAGAGCGCCAGCAATAAGCCAGCCTGTATCTACGTCTGCTAGAGCAACAACAAACTCATCAAATTGACCAGAAAAAACGATATAGAGTGCGTACAGTATTACAACAGCAAAGAGGAAGAGAATGCTCTTTCTAACTTGACCAAAGCTCTCTTTTGCCTCTTCAACCTGCTCAGATGAAGAAGTTGGAGCAACACTAATCTTAGGCTTTTTGGTTGAAACACCCTTAACGGTTGTAGATCCAATCTTCACCGTTACCTTCGGTGTAGATGAGGGGTGCTCGGTTTCAGACGCGCCATCTGGGCGATCCATGGGCACCTCCTTGGACTCTGGATCACAATACGTGTACAGAAAGAACACTCTTTGCAGATAAACGATGCAACCTCAAAGGGTTTCTCGCCACCTACCTGCTTTTCATTTTACATGAACCGCTCAAGTATACTCTTGTCGGCCTCAATAATGCCACCGCCACAAACTTCCTGGCCGTCGTACAAAACAGCTGATTGACCTGCTGCAACAGTTTTTACCGGCTGGTCAAATTCAATAAATCCACATTGATTATCTGTGAGCGTAAACGTTACGGGAACCAGCGCGCCTGTGTGACGAGTTCTAACCACATACCTACCGTTAGCTGCAGGTTCTCCAGAAATCCAGTGCATGTCCGAGAGCTCCATGCGACGAGTCCAGAGCGCAGGACAGTTGAGGTCAGAGGTTACATAGACCACATTCTTAAGCGTGTCGGTTGCTACTACATAGCGAGCAGGGCCTCCGCCAATGTTCAAGCCTTTTCTCTGGCCAACGGTGAAGAGAAACGCTCCGTCATGGGTGCCAAGAACCTTGCCTGTCTCCCACTCAACGACGTCGCCCTGCTTTTTCTGAAAAGTGTCCAGCAAAAACGTGCGCAAGCCAACGGGGCCAATAAAACAAATGCCGTCAGAGTCTGGCTTTGTTTCTATGCCCAGACCTCGCTCCGCACATAAAGCGCGTACCTCTGCCTTGGTGGCAATGTGTCCAATAGGAAAAAGCGTGCGTTCAAACAAATGACCTGGTACACGCCATAGGAAATAAGTCTGATCCTTGTGAGCATCTGCGGCACGCAAAAGTTTTTTGGTGCCCGGGACGTTCTGTGCATAGTGACCTGTAGCAACAAAATCAGCGCCCTCTTCTGCAAAGGTGCCAAACTTGACCGTCTGGTTGCACATAACGTCTGGATTAGGCGTACGGCCGTGCTCATAGGCATCAAGCAGGTAATCCACAACGGTAGCCTTATACTCGGCCTCACAGTCCCACACGTCCAAATCAATGCCCAGCGTTACGCACACGCGTTCAGCATCAGCCAGGTCATCTGCCCAAGGGCACTTAAAGCCAGGCAGGTCCTTGGACCAGTTGCGCATATAGATAGCCTTGACGTTGTAGCCCGCCTCAAGAAGCAAGGCCGCGGACAACGCCGAATCAACGCCGCCACTCATGCCAAGGTAAACTAGTTCTCCCATGTCACTCCTACACGAGCGGACTCCTGCTTAACAGCCTCAGCGATTGCCCAAGCTGCGTACAAGATGTCGTCTTCTGTGGTAGTTCTTCCAAGTGTTAACCTGAGGCTTCCTGCGGCCACTTCTCGCGGGGCGCCAATTGCCTCAAGCACGTGAGATATTTGCATTTTTGATGCGGCACATGCAGAGCCTGTTCCTACCGACACACCCAGGCGCTCCAGCAGAATGACCAGACGGCGAGCCTCAAGTCCCGGGAAAGAAACGTGTAGCAGGTTAGGAAGCCTCAGCTTGGCGTTCTTTGGCCCCGAGACAATCATCTGCGGAAACTCTGTGCAAAGCAGCTCCTGTAGCTGATCTCTGAGGCGAGAAACCCGTTTTGCCTCGTCAGTGCGAGTCTCATCAGCAAGCGCTAAAGCACACGCAAAGCCAATGACGCCCGCGACGTTCTCCGTACCCGAGCGGACACCGCCTTCTTGTCCGCCGCCGAGCACCAGCGGCCTTAAGCGCACCTCATCGGAGGCCCACAAGAGACCTACCTGCTTTGGACCGGAAAGCTTTGCTGCAGAAAGCGTCAACATGTCCACGCCCAAAGACGACACGTTCACGCTCAGGTATGCAGCAGCTTGAGAGGCGTCTACGTGCAAATGCAGCGGACGAGTCTCCCCTGCCGCAAGCCTGCGCGAGCGCTCCTTGGCAAGTACCTGCGAAATCTCTCGGATAGGCTGAATGGTGCCAATCTCCCCGTTTGCAAGCTCAATGGAAACTAGCTCAGTCTCTGGCTTGAGCGCTTTTGCAACCCGCTCTGGGTCCACACGACCGTCTGCTTCTACACGAAGTGTCTTGTGCGAGAAAATCCCTGCACACGCAAGGACGCTCTCATGCTCAATAGCATCAACGATAACGTGCGCGTCTTCAGAGACCGTTGCAAACGCCAGGTTGTTGGCCTCTGTAGCACCTGCTGTGAGCACCACGTTTCCTGGACGAGCACCAATGACATGCGCCAAGACAGCGCGAGCACGTTCCACCTCGTCACGAACCTGGCGAGACAGAGCATACGGTGCTGAAGGGTTGTAGAACTTCTCCGTGAAGTATGGAATCATTGCATCAACTACACGTGGATCCATAGGTGTAGCTGCGGCAAAGTCCAGGTACACGTTGCTTGTTGGATGTTCTGGTTTTGCAGAAGGCATGTGCATTACAAATCCTTTGGGTTTCTCGCGGTCTTGCGGGCTTACGTGCGTGCGGCGTTGCGTGCTTGCGACGATCGGCGACTTGCTGTCGGGCGGGCCGGTGGACGGTGCTCGACGGCTACGACTTGTCTGCCGAGTCTGGCGGTGTAAAGGTCATGTTCTGGAAACGAGTAGATACAAAGCTGTCGTCGTAGTGATTATCTACCCACATCTCAAACGCGTTTGTCGGAGAAATACCAGCGTCTCGCTGAGCTTTTCTCGCCAGACACGCCACCGTCATAGTGATGTCGGCAACAAGATACACCGTAAGCAGGGTAACAAAAATTGCTTGCCTTTTTGATGTTGGCTCACCTATCTTGTAGAGCGCGCGAGGCATAATAACCCGACACCAAATCAGACCCAAAATGCCCCAAAATCCTAAGAATCGCCAGGCCACCCACTGTGTGATGGCGTCTGGAAGATGGGCGTATGTCCATGACTCCGAGTGGAAAATCTCTTGCATTCCCCAGCCGGTAAGCTGCTCCAGCGTGCCACCAACAACAACCGAAACCAGAAAAATGACCAGGTTGTTGGCGTGATGCTTGTGTAACTGATAGCAAATAACCGTGAGAAATACTGCGCCAGTTCCGTAGAGCGGAGAAAATGGTCCCCAGATTAGACCTACCCTGCTCTCTGTAAGACCAGCAGTAATGAGCATCCAGATTTCCTCGATAAGTAGGCCAGCCATGCAACCCGCAATGAAGAGGATGACCACCTGATACCAGCCAAGATGCATCTTGTCCAAGTACGCCGAGAGCTCGGCTTGCGTTGGTTTTGGCTTGGAGAATGGGGCGGCTGGCGCGGGCGATGCGGCGCTGGATGCGGTGCTGGGTGCGCTGTCGGTAGCGGCGCCCGATGCAGCGCTAGGAGCGTCGTCTGCGAGCCCATCGATCTTCTCGCCAGACGAGAGCCAGCCCCAAAAATAGCGCACCACGCGGACAAAACCGCTTGCGACAAGATACGCAAGCGTCAAAAGAGCTATGAGCGACGCGACAATAAAGAACATACAACCTCATTCAAAAGTTCTTGTTCCATGATACGGCAAGCGGTCACACTTGGCAATCTACCTGCTCTTATTTGCGAGTTTTGCAAAAAATCTACCGTTATAGCGCGCCAGGATTCGTGACTTTTCTAAAAAAGTTTGACGATTTTGAAATTTACACTTGCACTCAGCCGTGAACTTGCGTATATTATTCCTCGCGTTCGCGGGCTTAGCGCAGTTGGTAGCGCGCAACCTTGCCAAGGTTGAGGTCGCGGGTTCGAACCCCGTAGCCCGCTCCATGATTTTTCGGCCGGATTCGTTTCGGCCTTTTTCATATGGCGAGATGGCCAAGTGGTAAGGCAGAGGCCTGCAAAGCCTTTATCCCCGGTTCGAATCCGGGTCTCGCCTCCAGTGAATTGACAACCCCAGCTTTGGCTGGGGTTTCTTTTTGTCGCGCATTCCTCAAATGTACGGGTTGCACACAAAACGCTGCTAGGTATTGACTCTCAACACGCTGTTGCGCGTTAATCCTCAACACGCTGTTCTTCTCGACATTGATCCAAAACCGATGCAATTATGTGTGTCACGCTGGCGTCTGTAGATTTTTGGAGATCGATTAATCCAAAAGTGCACTAATTATGTGTCGAGAAGAACGATTTTGATCCAAAGCCCACGTAATTATGTGCCTTTCGGCACATAATTACCCCACTTTTGGATTGACTGGACACATAATTACCCGGGTTTTGGATCAATCGACACTGAAAAATCTACGAAGTGGACCTGAATAGGCTCTATCACACATAGTTACCTGGGTTTTGGATCGACTGCCACTAGAAACCGAGTGCATATCCGCCGCGAACCGAGCTGACGCCCAGCTCCCGCCGTTCACCTGGCGAGAAACCCGTCCACTCCCAGCATTTCCGCACAAGAAACCCGTTATCCACACGAAGTAGATACCGGGTTGAAATCGACTTACGACCTGTACTCGCACGCAACCTAGCGCATCATCTTGACCAGGCGGACGACGGTGCCGTTGCCGGAAGGTTTCTCCTGGATAGACACAGCATCCATAAGCAGGCGCATCAGCTTGACGCCGCGACCACGCTCGGCAAACTGGCCAGTCTCGGGAGGTTCCTCCTCATCGGAAATGCTAAAGCCGCTGCCGCAATCCGAGACGTCAATGACCACCCTGTCTGGATACGCAGAAACCGTGGTCAGCACGCCCTTCTCGCACGCGTGATCAATAGCGTTGCCAATAGCCTCGCCAACTGCGAGTTCGATATCAAATTTTTGATCAGGAGTAAACGGAAGCGTCTTCAACAGCGCAACTGCCCTTGAGCGAGCATCGCACATCCTGTTGGGATCAACTCTAAACGTTGTCTGGAACGACGGATGCGTACCCGGCGCAAGCGGAGTCACGCGCGACTTAGCGGCGCACGTGCTTATAGGCATGAAGTCGATAAGACCCATGCGCACCAGCGCCTTAAACGCCGTCGGTTGCACGTTGGTCAAGCTCATAAGGCCACCGAGCGTCTTCATACGTCGAACGGCGCACACAATAAAGCCCATGCCGCAAGAATCGATGTACGAAACCTCCGACATATTCAGCACAATTCTTCTGCAGCCGCTCTCAATGAGCTGCTCAATCTGGGCCTTCACGCGCGGGACTCCCCTCACGTCAAGGTCAGTATTGACTGAAACAACTGCTATGTTTGGCTGCGTATACATACGTTTCTTGTTCCCACACAGCAACAAGAATTTCAGATATCTGCATTTTTTAGCGAGAAGATCGTCTAGTTGACGAGAAGATCGTCTAGTTGCTCTTTTTGCCAGAGTCAGCGCCGCCAAGCGCGTCAGAGTCGCCGCCGCCAGCCTCGCCAGAATCGGCGCCGCCAGACACGCCAGAGTCGGCGGCGCCCAGCTCATCGAAGCGCAGAGCAACCATAGCAACGTCGTCATCAAGTCTTCGGCCAGTATAGCGGTCAAGCGTACTCAAGAACCTGTTCAGAAGGCCGTCAAAGCCTTGAGGAACCTCGTTCATAATCATGTCGCGTAAGCCAGTCTCGCCAAAGAAGGCGCCTTCGGGACTGCGAGCCTCTGTGGTTCCATCGGTATAAAGCAGCAGGATATCACCCTCATGCAAACGAACTGTGCCGTTTTTGTACTCCATGTCGTGGAACGCGCCAACAACGCCCGACTGTACGTCCAAAAGCTCAGCGTCGCCCGATTGAGCAGACACCAAAATCGCAGGTGGATGGCCAGCAGAGCAGTAGGTTAGCGATGAAGTAGCAAGGTCAACAATGCCAACAAAGAGCGTTGCAAACGTCTCTACCCTTGAGAAGCCCAGCAAGAATTCGTTCAGCGTTGCCACCATGCGAGCAGGAGTTCTTCCCTCCCACGCGTAGGCAGAAAGTGCTGTTTTAACTGCGGACGAAATAGATGCCGCCTCAATGCCCTTGCCAGAAACATCACCCATAATGATGCATGCGCGACGACCAGGCAGCTTAATCATGCTGTAAAAATCGCCGCCGACAAACGCATCAGCAGTTGCGGACGAATAAATTCCCTCGGCAGAGATTCCCTTAACTTGCTGCAACTCATTTTTCATGCCCGAGAAAAGCCAGGTATGCTGCTCGCCAGCAAACTTGCCCAAGAAAAGCACAGCTCCCTTGCAGGGCAAACCTTGTGCAGCAAGCGCGCGACTCAGCTCAGATTCAAGCTCAACCTCTTTGACTGACGCCTCGCCCTCTCCTGTCTTGAGTCCCTCAACCGTTGAGGGGAGCGCAATCTGGTTGCCACCATCCTGCGCGCCGCCGAGCTCTGCCGCGCCCTGCGCTGCGTCTTGCGCGGCGTCCTGAGCGTCACCAAACGCTTGCTCAGCGCCAAGCGCATGGAGCGTAATGTTACCTGTTACCTCACAGCAATCTACCGAGAAAACCTGTGCATACAGATCGGTGCCCACCGACCTCATAACCTGCTGTAAACGCTCGCCAGAAATCTTCTCGCCCTCTGCAGCGCTATGAAGCAATCCTTGACGCACGCGAGCTAGTGCCTCGCGAAGCGTGTCTCTACGCTGCGTTCTCATGGCCGACAACGCACCTACAAGCTGCACCGAGAGGTAATTTGCAATGGAGTCCAGAAGCCGTGCATCTTCAACTAGAAGCGCACGTTTGCGCTCCCAGCCAACCTCAATCAAAGCAACAATGTGGCCGCCAAACCACACGGGCACCACAAGAAAGCTGGTAAACGGAGCTAGATGACTTGCATCAAAGCGCGCCAGAGTTCAAAGGCATGGTATGCAAGCGAAGCGCATGCTCAGAATAAAACGTCAAACGCTCCAGTGAGCTGTTAAATGCAAAGTAGCGAGGAATTCTGTTCAATGACATGCTCTTTAGAGACTCCGTTGCGCCATGAAGGTGATACCCGTCTTGCTCAGCAAGATAAATGAGCGCACCGTCAGCCTCGACAGTCTCTGAGAGCTCTTCTAACACGCGCTCAATAAGCTGACCCATATCTTCCGAGTCAAGCGTGTCCAAAACAATCTGAAGCGCTCCTGAGAGCCTCTTATTGGCTCGCCGAAGGTCCAACACCATTCGCTCATCATCGTGCATAGGGTTAGCCAAGTCACGAAGCTTAGATGCCGTCAAAACAATGGCCTGCGTAGGTGCGCCAACATAATCTGCGCGCACACTCAAAACCTGTGACGTGCCGTCTTCCGCAGGAGCAGCCACCATAGACGTAGAGCCGTCAATCGCAAACGGCAACGACTCTACAGAAAACGGTTTCTGCAAGTTTTCTTGATTTGCCGGTGTAAACAAAAAGCGAAC
>QWCO01001324.1_pt1 | contig 10766 bp, 9 predicted proteins | sample 1972611 | NCBI WGS metagenome assembly QWCO01 (sample SAMN09866706, study PRJNA288562) | Human oral metagenome isolate term1_saliva, whole genome shotgun sequencing... | reverse complement strand
GTTTTGGCTCAAAACCTGACGAGCTTTTTCGTCGGTCAGCACACGCTTACGCATCGCTATTTCATTGCTCAAAAGTAACGCTGCCAACGGAGTTCTTAGTTCATGGCTGGCATTAGACACAAATTGGGCTTGCTGCTCAATTGACCGTTCAATTGGCGCCAGCGTTCTTCGTGCCAACACTAGACTTAACCAATAGCCAAACGCCAACATCACACCATTTAACGCAATTAAAGATATTACCATCATTTCACGCGTTTCATTGTCGCGTCGCTCTAACCGATGATGAAATTGATATTCAATATCCGCAGATTGCTTAATATGGTCATCAGGTGGCAATTCTCGGTTAAGTTGCGTCGAGGTAACAGCATAAATAATCACACTAAATACCAACGATAACGTCATAATCACAGCCAAATAGCTCAGTGCTAGTCGCTTGACGCGTTGCTGTTTCATGATTTTTCCTCTAATTTATAGCCAAAACCAGAAACCGTGTGAATTAATTTCGACTTAAATGGCTTATCAATTTTTCGGCGCAAAAACATAATAAATAACTCAACATTATTCGGTAATACGTCCGCGTCAAAATCCCAAACGTGCGATATAATCTGTTCTTTTGATAAAACTTTACCTTTATTTCGCATCAAATATTCCAGAACACCATATTCCTTAGCGGTCAAGTTAATTTCCTGCGAAGCTCGCGTTACTTTTTTTGAGCTTGGATCAAGTTTCAAATCGCCCACCTGAAGAATTTCCTCCAATTTCTCATTCGGTCTACGAAGTAACGCCCTTATGCGAGCCAACAATACATCAAAGCTAAACGGCTTAGCTAAATAATCATCCGCCCCCGTGTCCAAACCTTCAACAATATCACGCTCCGCATCGCGCGCGGTCAACATTAAAATCGGCGTTTTATTACCGTCATTTCTCAGGGCTCGACAAACTTCATAGCCATTCATTTCTGGCAACATTATGTCCAAAATAATAACATCATAATCATCGGCGACAGCAGTCCGATAGCCTTCGCTACCATCATTCGCCACGTCAACTGCATATGACTCGTCTTCTAACCCTTCTTTTAATAGTCGAGCAATTGTAACATCATCTTCAATCAGTAAAACTCTCACGTATTATATTATACCTTTATATTTCAACAATTTCACATAACTACCTAAAGTTGCGAAGTCATCGTCGCCATAGGTTTGTTGTTAAATTAACTTGTTCTCATTTATACCTTTTTCATGGTAATTATTCCTCTAATTGATGCTATTTATATAGTAAATAATGGTTCTTTAATTTTGCGTTAATAAGAAAACGCTTTTTAAATACAAAAGTTAAAATATTAACCGGCATAATGATAGCTGGATTAGTTGTCAGTGGATCACTACTTACCTTGCCAACCGTACAAGCTAAGAATACTGTTAGCGATGATTATCCACTAAATGATAGCGCCAACTGGAATCAAGAGCCTGTTTGGCGCGACGAGTTTGACGGCACATCATTAGATAGAGAATCCTGGAAAGTGCGTAGTGGCGGATGGGGTGCGAACCACGTTCAAAGTTGCTATAGAGACAGAGAAGAGAATATCAATGTCAAAAACGGCAACCTAAATATAGTTGGACTATACAAGCCAGGTGAAAAATGTAGTGGTAATGAAAAAAGCGGCAACTTCACCTCTGGATTCGTAGAAACAAAGGGCAAAAAATTTTGGACTTACGGATATATTGAAGCTCGCATAAAAATGCCGAATAATAAGAGTACTTGGCCAGCATTCTGGATGAGCCCTAACGAATCTGCATATGGTAGTTGGCCTCGCAGTGGTGAAATTGACATCGTAGAAACTAAAGGCTCTAACTTAGATTACGCGGCAGCAGATGCTCACTGGGGAATCTCACCAGGATATAAGAAACATGCTCAAGGTAAAAAATTGCCAGCTGGATTTAAAGACACTACTCAGTGGCACACTTACGGCGTAAAATGGACTGAAGGAAAATTGGAATATTACATTGACGGCGTAAAGTTCCATACCGTCAACGGATTCGGTCAGCCAAACGCAGCAAATACACCTTACGGCCCATTCGATAAGCCGTTCTTTCTACGACTTAACTTAGCAATTGGCGGCGACTACATTGATGGCAATGGCAGCAAGTGGTCAAACGCCTACAATGCCCTAGCTAAATATCCAGAGTCATTCCCAGCAACTATGTCAATCGATTACGTTCGCGTATACGAAAGACGAACAGCTAAGGAAGTCAACGTGCCAGATAATAATTTACGTACTCAACTTAATAAAAAATTAGCTACAGAACTTAATACTAATCGTAAAGACGATCAAAAAATTACTGACGTAGAGTTGGAAAAATTGACAGATCTTAACTTAGATACAGCCGACAACGCATCAGAAGCAGAAAAAATTCACGATTTAACAGGCTTAGAGGCGGCTAAAAACCTTAAGACTTTATCTCTTAAGAACAACTCTGTCTTCGACCTAAGAGCAGTTTCTAACATCAAATCTCTAAAGTCAATAAACCTAACGATTAATCGCTAATTAGCTTAGGCGTTTACAGAAAAATTGTCATCTCATTATGGGGTGGCAATTTTTTATTACAGCCGAAACTTCAGCATTCGACACCTCTATAATTCTGTTGTTAAAATAACTATATACTAAACTTTACTTTTATTCCGCTTATTGTTATAGTGTTGTTAAATATTAAAATATTGGGAGAGATAAAAAATGTTAATAAAAAAACGTTTTTTAAATAAAAAATTTAAGGCGGTAACTGGATTAATGGTCGCTGCATTTATTATTGGCGGGGCGTTGTTCACTATGCCCATAGATAATGCCAAAAGCGCAGGAAGTCCATATCCACCAACAGATAGTGAATATGAGAAAGTATGGTCAGATGAGTTTAATGGAGATTCACTAGATACGAACGTATGGTCTCCATACACAGGAGGCTGGAACGCTAGTGAGGTTCAGGGGTGCTATACAGAATCCGCGGAAAATATAAACGTCAGTGGAGGCAGTCTAAATCTGATCGGTCTATATAAACCAGGCGTAACCTGTAATAAGGGTAAAAATAAAGATTTTACTTCTGGATTCGTAGAAACAAAAGAGAAACAAGCTTGGACTTACGGATATTTTGAAGCTCGCATAAAAATGCCAAATAATAAAAGTACCTGGCCAGCATTCTGGATGAGCCCTAACGTAAAAAGATACGGTGAGGGGTGGCCTATGAATGGCGAAATCGACATCGTAGAAACAAAGGGTTCTGATTTGGACTATGCTGCCGCGGATGCACACTGGGGAAAATCCATAACCAATAAGACACACAAGAATAGCCACAAATCGGACCTACCTGCAGGTTTTTCAAATACTACTGACTGGCATACATATGGAGTAAAATGGACCGAAGGAAAGTTAGAATACTTCATTGATGGAAAAAGCTATCATACAGTTGAAGGATTTGGTCAACCAAATGCCGCAAACACACCGCACGGGCCATTCGACGTACCATTCTTCCTGCGTCTTAACATGGCAATTGGCGGTACTTATATCGACGGCCCTGGTGGTAAATGGTCGAATGCCTACAATGTCGTAGCAGAAGAACCAGGCACATTCCCTGCAACTATGTCAGTCGACTACGTTCGTATATACCAAAGACGACAACCTAAAGAGGTTGAAGTCAAAGACACGGGACTACGCAAGCTACTCAATGAAAAACTAGGAGAGAAACTTGGTACAACTCGTACAGAAAATCAAAAAATTACTGACGTAGAGTTGGAAAAATTGACAGATCTTAACCTAGACAACTCAAACATTACCAACCTAACTGGAATAGAAGCTGCCAAAAACCTTAAGAATTTGTCGTTAAATCACAACTCAATCTCGAACCTAAGCCCACTATCCGGTCTAACTTCTCTAAAGACCCTGTCTCTAAAAGAGAATTCTATCACCGACATAAGTCCACTAACTGGATTAACATCTCTAACTTCCCTACATCTTGAAGATCAGCGAGCTAACGCTAAGCCTAACGACAAATCGTTTGCTTCACCATTGAGAGATTTCGCGGGAAATGTAGTTAATATAACTGACTCAGCAGATGTCATCAACGACACAGAGACGGTTGGAAATATTAAACTGTTAACATTGCCACCTAATGGAGCACCTTCTGTTCTGCATACTCCTTGGACAAGAAGCGTAACAATCGGGGCAGTTTCAGCTACGTTTAGCGGTTCTCTGGCTATTGATACATCAGCAATCCCTAGAGCGGTTCAGCCACAACCACAGCCACAACCACAACCACAGCCTGGAAATCCGTCAGCTGCCGTTCATAATCCAGCTAATAAGCCTCAGAATACTGTAAGTGATCTACTCGCAAACACAGGATTTAATGTCTTCTTAGGTGTTATCGCCATCCTAGCATTAGTTGCTGCAGGACTATTCATTCTGCAATAACCTGCAACTACATAAAATTACCACCCCGTGATGAGGTGGTAATTTTATATTGAAAGCTAAAGTTTTTATTGTCGAGAGGATTGAGAAGTTGGTTGCGATGCTACGCCAGACTGTGAAGCGTCTGATGGCGGTGTGTTTGTCGTGCTATTTTGAGCTGACGGAGTTTACCCAGCCGAAGATGAATCTGATTGCCCTGATTGACCGGGTTGTCCAGGTTGAGCTTGAGACGTACTGCCATTTCCGCCTGATTGCTGCCTAGACCCGCCAGGACCACCTTGAGATTGGCTCATTCCTGGAGGGCCGCCAGCTTGCCCGCCCATTTGGCTTCCGCTCGAGCCGCCAACTTGCATACCCGCAACAAATCCCAGTCCGCACAAAACCACGCCACCAATTGCTATTCACATTGCCGCGCCGACGCTAATTGAGCGTTTTTCATTCGAAGTGCTTTCCGAATTGTTAAAGATATTTTCTGGTGTTGTTTGAGATTCTTGATCTAATTTCCTCATAATATTTCTCCTTTGGTTAAATTTATTTCCTATGCAGACAGTTCGTATAATGTTACATCACTACCTCCATAATTAACGACTTTGCCGTTTTTCTTAATCCAATTTGTGATTTCGCTATTTCCACCATTTGGAGCGCCGCCATGACCGTGCGAGCTAGCGGCGTAATATTTCAATTTGCCATCCGCCACCAATTGCTTAAATTGTTCAAGCGTGAGTGGCGTGTCGCTGCCGTTAAAACCGCCAATTGCCATAACTGGTTGACCGCTGGTTAGCTGAATTGCCGCTGATTCATTAGCGCTGTCCACCGCCACCAACCAGGTCGTATCATTTTGGTTTTGTAAAAGATACTGAACCAATGCGCTGTCTGCCTGAGATTTTTCATTATTACTTCCCTGCATCGCTGTTGAACTTGGGCCCGCCGTCGGAATGCTGCCCGTATGTGCGACGTTGATAGTCGACAGCGTGTAAACAACCGGGGCGGTCATACACGCAGCCACAGAGGTGATAATTGCTAAATTCTGAAGCCAACGTTTCGGTACATATAGATTGACCAATAGTCCAATCATACCGATAGCCTCCAGAACACCAACTGCCCACATTAACCAAGTCATCGTACCAGCATAGCTAAGAATAATTATCGCAATCACCGCCGTCACGCCGACCAGCATAGGCAAAATCCAAGCATACGACTTTCGTCTGACGTACGCGCCCCACAGAAACGGCACGCCAATCCCAACCAGAGCCGCCACAGCCGGTGCCATAACCACCACGTAGTACGGATGAATCACGCCGCTAGTCATACTAAATATTACGATGTGAATGATCAGCCAAAGTATCCAGAATATCACCGCCGCTCGTCCGCGATTAGTCCGCGGAGTCTTGCGTAAAATCCATAAGAGTAGTCCGCCACTTGCTAATGCTAAGACTAACAACCATGCGATGTTCGGTCCGAAATCATTATTAAATATCCTAAATATTCCAGTCTGTCCGCCAAATCCAGTACCTCCAGGACCATGACCGCCACTAGGAGCGCCGCCACCCATTCCGCCAGGGCTTGCTATTGCCATTCCACCACTCGGAGGAGTTCCGCCACCTCCGCCGCCGCGGTTTCCTAATAGTCGACCAAATCCGTTATAGCCAAAAATCAAACTCCAAATACTATTGTCGTTCGTACTACCAACCCACGGTCGATTGCCAGACGGCGTCAGCCAAACAAGCACACTCCACCATAAAGTCGACACCGTCGTAATTACGCCCGCAAACATCAAATGTAGAAATCGCGTAACAATTGGCGGCTTGGCGAACGCTAGATAGATAATTACCATCGCGGGCAAAACCATCAAGCCTTGGAGCATTTTCGTGTTAAATGCTAGTCCCGTAAATAGTCCCGCCAAACCAAGCCATAAAAGCGGACGCCTACCTTCCAATGACCTGAGAAATGCGTAACCGCTGGCGGTGAGCATAAATGTCAAAATAGCATCTGGATTATTAAATCCGAACATCAACGCCGCAACAGGAGTTAACATTAATGTAACCGCGGAAATTATCGCACTAGTAAAGCCGAATTGCCGTTTCACTGCCGAATATAACAAGCAAACCGAACCGACGCCCGCCAATACGCTTGGTAGTAACATTGAAAAGCTGGAAAATCCAAAGAGTCGAGCGCTAAGTCCCATTATCATCGTAGCCAGTGGAGGCTTGTCGATTGAAACATAATTCGCCGCGTCCAAACCGCCAAACAGCCACGCCGTCCAGTTTTGGCTTGCCGCCTGCACTGCCGCCGCATAATAGCTATTTGCCATGCCATTATGCATCGCGCCAAACATATACAACGCACCTGTCGCAATCAGTAACATCGGAAGAGTCATTTTCTCAAGCCACGAACGATTGTCCAATTCCTTATTAACTCGATGCAGCCCTTTTAAATCATCGACCGCAGTTTTTACAATCTTCACACGACTATCAGTATCTTCAATCCAAGTAACAGGCTGCTCGTGGATTGGCACGCCTGCGCGCTCCGTTTTAATCAAAAGCTCCGTGTCGAAGAACCATTCATTGTCCTTAATTTTTGGCAAAAATCTCTTCGCCACGTCACGACGAATTGCTTTAAATCCACACTGCGCATCGCTAAATTTGGTGCGCGACGTCAATTTGATAATCTTGTTATAACACCGTGAAATAAACTCCCGCTTAAAACCGCGGCTGGTCTTTGATTTTTTCATCAATCGAGAACCAATAGCCACGCCAGCTTCGCCCGCCACAAGCGGCTGAATCATCGGTAGAAAATCATCCAAGCTAGTGGATAAATCGACATCCATATACGCCAAAATATCCGCCTGACTGCTTTGCCAAACCTGCTTTAATGCTCGCCCGCGACCACGTTCAGCTAGCCTTACAACACGAACTGATTGATGATTTTGCACCAAGTTTTTCGCTATTTTTAAAGTGTTATCTTGGCTACCGTTATCTGCGATCGTTATCTGATAGCGATATGGCAAATTTTCCATCATATATTCGTCAAGCGTTTCAATGCTGCTTTGAAGAATTTTTTCCTCGTTCAGCACCGGCACGACTATGTCGACAAATGGATTAGCTATCGCCCGAAACGGCAATGGACTAGAATCGGACGTAATAAGTCGCGGCCTAGCTAATGATTGGGATGTGGTTATTACTCTCATGCAAACCACTATAAACAAGCATTCTGTAAAAATGCTTTAAGACATCTGCAAATATTTCAGAGTGTTTACATACCATCAAAGACCAATAAAATTACATCGCCATCTGCATAATTAGCACCCAGCTCTATAAACCTCATCAAACCATCTATTTGCATGACGACATCAGCCTCTCGCCTCTCTTCCGCTAACTTTCGTATCTCTGGCAATTCATTTTCTACCAGCCGAACATATGAGTAGCCGTCTACAGCAGTATGTCCATAAAGATCAATATGCGCAATCACCGGAAATCGCTGCTCAAAATCTTCAGCGCTCTCCGCCGAACTACTAACAAAGTTAAAAATATCCTTTAAATCATTACTCCTTGGGCTGCTCTTAAAATCATCCCGTAAACATTGACTAGAAAGAAATCTAGCCCACATACCATCGCAATAAGTGTTATTCATAATCATTATTATCTCACCTATTCCGCGTTATTAGAAATATATAACTGCAAAAACAATAAAAAGACCCCAATTATACTTGTTGAAGTCTTAAAATTCAATTTGGCTCGCACTTGCGTACGAGTTGCGAACGGCAAGTACGGACTTTGATGAGTATGAGGTTGGCAAAATAAAGGAAGTGTTGACGACTGTATGGTACTAGCTGAAATACCAAGGCTGGAAATGCTTGAACTTCTTAGCCTAGACTTGGAGCTACCGAGCCTTGACCTTGATGTTCAACCGCTGGGACTAGAACCAATACTACTGCTTGAACCTTCTGTTTTACCTAAGTTGGACCACGACATAGCTTGTCTTGACTTGAAACTTGCCAAGCTGAAAGTCTATCCCCCCTCTATCTAGTTTGTCGCTTTTCCAAAACAGTGTAAACGCACTATCTAACTAAAAATGTGTCGCTAACAAAAAATGGTTTGTTTTGTAAATAACCCAACAATCTAGTCTTCGCAACGGTAGCCATATTGTTAGCAAAAGCTGTTGGGAAAACAGAGGGTAGTCGCCCTTAATTTTACAGATTAGGTAGTCCGCCGTATATATGGTCAATTTGTGGGGCTAGTTTTGACAAGCGTTTTTTGGCTAGCTATTTGATTATAATGTCAGAGTGCCGAGCAACACCTTCGGGCGTTTCGTAAATGTAAAAACTACCTATAAGGCTCATCAGCTTGTACTTCAAGCTGTTCTTTACCCAATAAAACTCACGGTAGTCTTTACCGTCGCCGATAATCCTGTTCGGTAACTTGTACTTCTCTGGAATAAAAATCTCAGGCAAGACCACGTTGATACGACCACCATCGCAGTAAACGAACAGAAAACGCTTCACGATTGTACCTGCATATACCAAATCTACATCATACTTACCTGAGCCGTTTCGGTCTGGGTAAACTCTGGTCCACGGTTCGCTAAACTCACCATAGCTCCTTCTTTCGTGTATTTGATACAGATTATCGTCTTCACAAATCCAAACAGTAGTGCCGTCTATTTCTTGTTGCGACCAGTTTTTGTTTGCGATGTAGTCTTCAAATTTATCTAGTTGTGATTTTTGACGCTTTGGCTTGACGGTATTCTGCTCAATCAGTTTCTTATTCCCCTCATCACGCAAGTCGTTAGTTCGTAGTTGCTCAACAGTTTCTGATAGAACGATATTCAGGTTTCCGAGTAAGTTATCGACTGTTATCTTGCTAACTTTTAGTGTTTCGTCTTTTCTAGCTGGCGTATGAAGACCATCGTCAGCCAGATTACGACTAGCTTGGTCCAACTCTTTCAGTGCGTTCTTGAAAGTTCTTTTACCTTTTAGCCCCGAGTAGACTTGTGCCGTATTGGCAAAACCAAAGATGGTCGGTATGTAGTCGAGTATGCCTCGTACCAATATGGCAACGGTTGTGTAGTTTTTATTCTTGTAGTTGTTATTGAGCGATATGCAGTGTTCAATCAGCTTGACTGGCGGTTTATCAGAACAGTTTTCAAGTGCCGTTATCTGCCCAGCATCAACGTATTTCTTCTGGTTGGTTAGTAGATTTTTCAGTGTTTTCATCACGTTTTTCTCTTACTATTTTATCTCCGCTACTCATCTCGGTCTTTTATCCACGCCCTATAAGCTTCTACATATTCCTTGTTTCCGATTTTTTCTTTCAAGTCTCCAAGAATATTACTAGCTTTATTAATTCTATTGACCGCGTCGTAAAGAGTAAAGAAATAGACAAGAGTGAATAACTCGAGTATCGCAATGAAATTGTCCTCGATACTCACACCAGCAAAACCAAGAACCAGCCACAATATAAACAAGACAAAAGGCGGCACGGCAATTTGGTATATCGCTATATCTAATGCTTTTTGCTCGCCTTGGTAGTAATCAGAGGAGAGAGGTTTAAACATTTCTAATTTTGGGGTCTCTCTACCGACCCTAAACTTGTATTCCTTACCCTTGTGTGTGTAGGTTTCGTACGTTGCCATAACTTTCCTCCTAATTACTTCTCGTTGCTCTCTTCAAGAAGTTTAATAATGTTTTCTTTCTTATAGCATAGCGATAAAGTTTTCTTATACCAATACGAACAGCCTTGAGTGTTCCATCTCTGTCCCAGTTCCTCAATGTATTTGAGTGTATCTGCAACAGCTCGCTGACCTGCTCTAGCGTCAAAAGGTCTGGAAGCTCGTTAATTTCGCTGTTCATCTAACAATATCTTATAATACTTTACAAGAACGTGAAAGTGGAAAGAAGTAATGACAAAGACAAAGCTCAGCCGTGAATTACTGCCATTGACTATGACAAATATGCTAAAAAATACAGCGAAGAAAAGACCGAATTGGAACGTAAGTTGGTTGAATACACCAACAACGATAAAAGTTTCATTGTAACGTCTTCATATCTGTTACAACTGGCTTCTAGAGCCAAAGAAGTATTTGAAAGTTCGCAACCAGACAAAAAGAACAAGATTTTGCGTATGCTACTTGCGGACTGCCAAATCAACGAAAAAGGACTTCAACTCAATCTGTTGAAGTCCTTCTCAGCACTCTCTCGAACACTTGAAACTCAAAATTGGCTCCGGCAGCTGGGCTCGAACCAGCGACCTATTGGTTAACAGCCAACCGCTCTACCACTGAGCTATGCCGGAATATGTCTTGTATTATAGCGAGT
>QWCO01001281.1_pt1 | contig 10808 bp, 11 predicted proteins | sample 1972611 | NCBI WGS metagenome assembly QWCO01 (sample SAMN09866706, study PRJNA288562) | Human oral metagenome isolate term1_saliva, whole genome shotgun sequencing... | reverse complement strand
TACCCAGCAATTTTTACACTTGATTGAGAACGATCATTTTACCCCAAATAAAAACTAGAAGAGGAAATTTATGAGTATTAAACTAATCGCCGTCGATATTGACGGAACCTTAGTCAACAGCCAAAAGGAAATCACTCCTGAAGTCTTTTCTGCTATCCAAGATGCCAAAGAAGCTGGTGTCAAAGTCGTGATTGCAACTGGCCGCCCTATCGCAGGTGTTGCCAAACTTCTAGACGACTTGCAGTTGAGAGACGAGGGTGACTATGTTGTGACCTTCAACGGTGCCCTTGTCCAAGAAACTGCTACTAGCCATGAGATTATCAGCGAATCCTTGACTTATGAGGATTATCTAGATATGGAATTCCTCAGTCGCAAGCTCGGTGTCCACATGCATGCTATTACCAAGGACGGTATCTATACTGCCAATCGCAATATCGGAAAATACACAGTGCACGAATCAACCCTCGTCAGCATGCCCATCTTCTACCGTACACCTGAAGAAATGGCTGGCAAGGAAATCGTCAAGTGTATGTTCATCGATGAACCAGAAATCCTCGATGCTGCGATTGAAAAGATACCAGCCGAATTTTACAAACGCTACTCTATCAACAAATCTGCTCCTTTCTACCTCGAACTCCTTAAAAAGAATGTGGACAAAGGTTCAGCCATCACTCACTTAGCTGAAAAACTAGGATTGACCAAAGATGAAACCATGGCTATCGGTGACGAAGAAAATGACCGTGCTATGCTGGAAGTCGTTGGTAGCCCCGTTGTCATGGAAAATGGAAATCCAGAAATCAAAAAAATAGCCAAATACATCACTAAAACAAATGACGAATCTGGCGTTGCCCATGCCATCCGTACATGGGTATTGTAAAAGGAAAGAATAGACGAAAACCGCTTAGCTGAGCGGTTTTTTGTCTATTTCATCTTAGAATTAACAATAGTTTCAAAAAATAAATCAGTTTTCTTTGATAACTCGATTGAGTAATCTGTCCATCCCAACAGATTATCATCAAATGATTCTATCGCAAATAAAAGTAGATTTCTTGCAAGTTCTTGAGTAATTAAATCTTTTGGTGTCACAATATTATTATTCTTTCTATCACAATAAATTGCTTTTTCCCATACAAATAGTGTAGCTCGCTCCAACAATTTGTTTAGACTTATGATCTCTTAATTTATCTTTTCTCACATAGGAATCTGAACCTTTAATAAATATTCCCATTTGAATTTTTCCGACCTCTTCTAGCACACTAATAGCTAAAAAAGAGGAGGAGGTATATGAATTGTTTATATATAAAACATATGAATCCGAAAGCAACTGAACAACATGATCTAAGCATTTATTCAATTCTTCATTTGAGGAAATATAAAAATTGCTAGTTCCGTTTAAGATAGATTCTATCTTATCAAAAGAAAAATCTTTATCGACCATTAGTACTCCAAATTTTATAATGCATGATAATTTGTCAAAGTAATTCTAGGGGTTGCTTATCAAACCTATGTCAACACTTTATATAATTCTTGTAATTTAGGGGCGAATTTGGGGCGAAACATCTCAAACACCCAGTAAAATCAATAGTTTCTATGCCCCCTGCAGGCATATAAAAACAACCTGAAATCCTTATTCTAAAGACTTTTCTATATAGATTGGTCAAATTTTGGTCAAAGTTTTTGTTTTCTTTCTTATTCTTTATCAATCATAAATTGTCTAATCAATTCATACTCCTTATCAATCACCTCTTGCAATACGTGACCATAAGTTTTTATAATCTGCTGTATATCTTTATGCCCCAATAATCTAGCAACAACCCAAATATCAATCCCTTTAGCTAAAAGATATGAACCGTATGTATGCCTTCCTGCTGTTGCTGTCATTTCCTGATTCCCAATTCCAAGTTCTGATAAACATACTCTTAAACTCTTATTCAAACCTGAATTTGTCGGTATTTTATACCTTCTATCATAGAATACTAAATCATATTTCTTCAATTCTTCACGATCAAACAAAATTTTCTCTTGTTCAATTCTTAATGCTTCCAAAACAGCCAATAAATCATCATCAATCGGAATTTCTCTTATAGAAGTTTTCGTTTTCGGAGGTACAAACTCTTGCCGTTCTCCTACAAATCGTCTATATGTTTTAATTGTTTTGTTGTTAAAATCAATATCTGACCAGCATAATGCCATACCTTCACCAACCCTAAACCCAGTCTTAAACAAAAAATATAATAGATATGGTATCACAGATTCTCTATAATTAAACTTCGACTGTAAATGTGACAATAAATCTTTATATTCTGAAATACTGTGAATATACTTATCATCAACGTTGCCAGCTTCCAAACCAAATATTTTAACATCTTCTGTAACATCTGTTATCTGCAATCCACTACGCTGACTAAATTTTATAGCCGACCTTATATCTGCATTGATTCTACGCAAATGATCTTTCGTTACCTTTTCTCCAAATTCATTTAATCTCGACTGATATTCCTGATGATTAAGACTCATTGCAGGTATAACAGAAAATATTTTCTCTATAGCCTGACCTCTTGCATAATATCCTTCCTTCGTCGCCTTAGCTTTTTCTGACGGAAGAATCACTAAGTTATACCAATCCTGCCACAACTCATATAAGGTAGCCTTACTGTCAAATCGTACTGTATAGTTTGACTGAAATAGTTTCCTCTCTTTCTCCTGCGCTTCATTCATAGCTTCACGCTTCGTTTTAAATCCTGAATTTGTAGCAATAACCTTGCCTTTTTTATCAAAGATACGATAATCCCAAAATTTATTTTTCCCACGTTGTCTGTAACTTGCCACAACTTCTCCTTCCTAAATGGCAATCATCACCATTCTATTATAACATCAATGATATTTTTTGATAATTCTTATCAAAATATTCTCTTGTTTTTCTAGCTAAAAATCTATATGGTGAACCCTTACTTTTAGGATATAAAACAAAACCTTCCTCATTCTGTTCAATATCCACTTCTTTTTTTATGGTAGGATTCAATAAAATATCATTCACCAATTTAGTCTTACTGATAGACAACAATTCCTCTACCTTATCAATCGTCCACCATTGACCTACTTCTTCTTTTTGAATCAAATCTAAATATTCAGATCGACTAATCAGAACCATATCAGCAGGAATTGGAACTTCAATATTAAATACTTGTTTCTGCTCTTTCATTTAAAACTCCTTCACACAACAAAAAAACAAGCCATTTCTGACTTGTATCTACTTATCATTTCAACTGGTAACAGCTGTAAATACAGCAGCACTCCCAAAAATAACAATTATAGCCATTCTTAAAATAGGATTATTTATATCTATGATAATTGAGATTATAAACAAAATCAAAATAAGAATAAATAGTGCCAGTGTTATCATTGAATAACCACTAACCCTAGAAAATACCTGAACATGATACCACAACAACAAACCAGCAATAACAGTCAGAATCAAGGCAAATGCTAATAGCCACCATGCTTTCCCATCGTCTTTAAACATAACTTCAACCGGATTTGTTATATTCTTTACTGAATCATTAAATATACCCAATTCATGTAAATAGCACATTGTACCTACAACATAAAAAAACTGAGCAATGACATTTAATAGAATCTCTTCAAAAATGGTATCCAAGTATTCTTTCATGTTACTACAACAACCCTCTTTCTTTCATAAGAACTTCAACATAATAGAATCTCTTTTTCTTCTCAGAAACCCTGAACAAATAAAATACAATAAAAAACAAAACAATAACGAATATGACCACACTTAAAATAAACAAGCCATTTACCAAAACATAAGATTCATTACTTAGTCCATAAACTTTAGTAACTTCAGCAGAAAAATTTGCAAATACCTTATACAATCCCCCTAAAAAAGCAAGAAACAATACTAAAATCAATGAATTAGCTATCGTTCCCTTCCTTTCAGAAATAGACTTTAACTCACTATACTCTACCTTCAATTCTTCATTTGAAAAAGAGTTAACTTTATTTCTATATACTTCACTTAGTCCACTACGATTTTTAAGAACAGTCCTTAAAAAAAACTGTTTTATCTTATCACTGTTACTACTCATAGTTATTCTCCTGTTTTAAATCATTATACCACAAAAAACAAAACAAGCCATTTCTGACTTATTCTTGACAATTTCTTCCTACTATCCACTATTTTGGTATCCGTTCATTAAGTTTTACAAATAAATGATGATATTCAAATAAAACATTTACTATCTTATCACACTTTTTTGATAAACGTTCTATCTCCATACTATAATTCTCCGATGAACTTTCTAATGCTTTATTATTTATTCCAAAAAAACAATCATTCTCTCTAACTAAATCATCAAAATTCCTTGATACCTTTTTTAATTCTAACTCAAGTGAATTAATCATAAAATATATAAATACTAATAAAAAAGATATACCACAAGCCAAAACAAATGTAAAACAAGCTAAACCTAAATAAATATTTTCCATTTTAAACTCCTAAACACTATAATTTCCGAACAAAATCTTGATACCTGGTTGAACTTTTTGACCTTAATTCCGAATTTTAAAGTTTATCCTGCTTTCTTTATGTTATTTTTTTATCCATAAAACAGAAAAAAAGGCAGGGTTACCCCTACCTTATCATTCTTCTTCTACTTAAATCTACGTTTACCTAATACTGTCGCAATCAAACCTACAAATCCCCAAATAGTTGTAAAAATTGTACTAGCTGTTCCAGTATTCGGAAGAACTTTTAGTTGACCTTCTTTATCCTTCAAAGCGATTGTACCATCTTTTTGCTTTACAGCACCTACTTCATAAGGCTCTTTTTCAACATAATTTCCTTCGTCAGTTTCGATCACTACTTTTCCTTGATTCGTAGAAACTACTTTATGACCAGTGTTTGTTTCAATTGGTTTCTCTTGAATTTCTTCCTTTGTTACATTCAATGGTTTAGGAACATCAGCTTCTTTCACACCAACATTTTCTTCTGCCTTCTGCTTCGCTTCTTTAATTTCAGGAGCTTCTTCTACAGCAGGCTTCTTATCTTCTTTTGGTGTTCCTTCTTTCGATTTTTCTTCCTTAGTTTTTTCTGATGGGGTTGTAGGTTCGACAACTACACCTGTATTATCATGTTCCTGATTCTTACCAGTTTCTTTCCCAAGTTCAGCAGATGGTTTATCTTCTTTTGGCTGCTCACTTGGAGTTGTTGGCTCGACAACTACACCTGTATTATCATGTTCCTGATTCTTATCAGTGTCTTTTCCAAGTTCAGCAGATGGTTTATCTTCTTTTGGTTGCTCACTTGGAGTTGTTGGCTCGACAACTACACCTGTATTATCTCCAACTTCTTCCTTATCAGATTCCTTACCAAGTTCTGTAGAAGAATGTTCTACGCTTGCTGATGGTTGTGTTTCTGTTGGCTGTTCTGAAACTACCAATCCAGTATTATCTCCATTAGAAGCTACACTTCCACCCAAAGTTAATTCATCAGCATATACTCCACTTGCAACTGCACTTAATACAGCTACAGACAACAATGTTACAAATTTCTTATTCATTTCTTTTTCCTCTTTTTCTTTATTTTCCAATTACATAATAAAAATTCTTTGCTTGTTCAGCAGTAAATGTACGATAACTTATTATTCCAGTTTCTTGCATTGGTTGAACAACATTACATTCAGAGATTAAAATTGAACCATCATCTCTAACCTCTTCTACAAATGAAACATGACCGTAAACTGCATGACTTCCAGCTTGTCCACCCTGAAATGATAATGCAGAATGCTTTGTCGGTGTATTAGTTACCTCATAACCTGATTTATGCGCCCAATCAAGACCATTTCCCATGTATGGATCAAAATGAATCCCAAATTCTTTTGCACGGTTAAATACAAACCAAGTACACTGACCATAGGGATATGATTGAGTGATATAACCTTCTTTTGTTATTTCCTTATCAATCGAATATCCACTAGGTAAATCAGTTGACACTTGACCAAATGGCACATCAACACTACCAGCTATTGCGTTCCCACCTGAAGAACCATCAGATTCAATCGTACCTTTAAAGACTTCATACCACTTCTTACTATCCTTTTCCAGCTTCTCTAATTTTGTCTGACCATCTGAAAGTAAAACACCTTCATAATGTTCAGACCAATATTTTGCACTTTCAAAAGGATCAGTCGCTTTCTGCATATAGTCTTTGACTTTTTTATAGCCATGATTCAACTCATAAGACATCAATTCCAGTTCCACCGTACTATCTAAAGTACGAGAACTAGCATTTCTCCATCTATCACCATTGATAGTATTATCCCAACCTGACCATTGAAAGTAGCCAGCAACCCCACCTGATGGATTCGTTAGTTTAGGATCAAAGCCACTTTCTCTTTCAGCATTGGCAAGAGAACCACTAGCACCCTCTAAAGTAAATTTCTCCTTAGAAAGTTGCCAGTTTAGAATCTTAATGACATCTTCTGCTCTTTCAACAGAGATATTCGCTTTTTGAGCCACCTCTTGCGCTGTTAATCGTGTTCTTTTTCCAGTTGTAGAATCAGATGAGCCACCAGCAGAAACAACTCCGATAACACTTAAAATAATTAAGAGAATCACTAAAAACGTAGGTATAAGACTTGCGAAAAAGAATCCCAAGTGTTTCGCTGTTTTGTTCCCCATTAAATTTCAACCTTTTTCCTTTTTTTAGCTTTCAATTTTTTGGTTTGTTTACTTAAAATTGCTTTAGAAGTTATTTCTTCATTTTTAGGATTTTTTACAACTGTTTTTCTTCGTCCTACATCTTTTGGTTTGACCGTTTTCGGAATCTTTATCTTCTGCTTCACTGAGCCTGCCTTATTCTCTTTAAATGGCTTCTGATCTTTCTTCAACCGTTCTTCCTTTAGCCGTTGAATTGACTCACGAGAAGCATTTTTCTGATCAGCAAATTTTTTAGCTTCCTTATTCTCTTTAAATGGCTTCTGACCTCTCTTCAACCGTTCCTCCTTCAGCCGTTGAATTGACTCACGAGAAGCATTTTTCTGACCAGCAAATTTTTTAGCTTCTTTATCTCTTAATTTCTGTTTTCCTTTCAAGACTTTTCTATCAGTACTTCCCTCTTTAAAAGCATTGGCTCTCACTCCATAAAGTTTGGCTAGCGTTCTACTGCCTTTTTCTTTTAAAGCATTGACTGAACTATTTTTATGTTCCTTAATCGAATTCATTCGATTCTTAATCACATCACCTTTTTCAGCAACCTTTTCCACCAATGGACTTTGTTTTCGTAAAGTTTTAAGATTTTCACTCAACTTATCTTTACCCATCTTCAATCCACCTTTAGCAAACTGTCCACCAACTTTGAGTCCGTTTCCACCTGCTTTCAAACCAGTCTTACCTGTTTTTGACAATCTTTCTTTCAGTTTTTGAACAGACTGAGAATTGCTAATTTCTCGACCAATCTTACCAACAGGACTATTGGTTACTCTTGAAAATGCTGATAAAAGCGAATTTCTATACTTCCACATCAAGAATAACAAGACACCTTTTAAAAAGACTGTAACTAATAAATCTCCACCCACAGCAGTAGAGATAAATTCAGTTAGAGTATTGTAAAAGAAAGAAAATATACTAGTTGCTAAAAGCATAATTGATGATAAAGCAAGCATTGAAATACCTTTTTTATTAAATCCAATCAATAAATGCTCCATCTTAGGAAACAGACTTAACAGAAGGATAAATGGTAATAGTACGATCAAAAAGATAAAAACGATTAAAAAGAAGAATCGTGATAACCCTAACAATAAATAAATCGTTCCCATCACAATAATATCGACATCAGAAGCAAAGGCATACATAAATTTTAAGCCCCACTCATTTTTCAACATCTTGTTTTCAGGATCTTTATCTTTTGCAAGATCCTTGACTTTTTTATCGCCAACTAAATGATCTCCATCACCTTGCTTATAAGCAGCTAAATCTTCAAATTCTTTTTCAGAAAGAAGAAATGAACCATCTTCTTTTACAGGAGAGTTCATATACTTATATCCCTTCAACAAAGTTTCAGAAAAATATGTTTCTACTCCATTTTTACTTTCACCAGTTAAAGTTTTTGTAATTTCACCATTCAAAGTAATTGTTGTTGTTCTAAAACTATCATAGACATGAGTTATCAAATACTTATTTTGACCATTGACATTAAGTTGAATAAAATAAATTCCAATACAAGTATAAATCAATAACATTTTTATCAATGTTTTGAAGAAACTACCTTTTCCAGTCGCAAACAAATACAGTAAATAAACTGCCATACTTGCACCAACCAAATAAATAATTTCTCGACTAAACAAAGAAGAAAATACTTTACTAGAATTATTTACAGTTTCATTCAACAATCCACTAACATCACTCATTCCTTCAACAGCAATATAAACTTGTGCATCTACATAGAAAACAAGTTTCCCAAGCCAAAAAATAGACTGAACTAGAGAATTAAAGAAATAATTGACATTGGAATCAAATCCAAAAAACTTTTTATCAAAGTAAACTTTACTTGTTAAATCAGACATCTTAGACTTATAATTCTCATAAGTCAGTTTGCTATTTTCTGCTTCCTTTTTCTTTTGATTCTCTTTTTCCTCAGCTTCTTTCTTAACCGTATCTAATATTTTTTTAGCATTTTCAGAAGAATCAACCAGTTTAGGCTTTTTCGTGTTCCTATCAAATTCAATAATATCAAAATTATTTTTTGGAAGAATATCTGTAACAGAATTAGCTTTTACAAAAGCAGGAAGAAGAAAGAAAGAACAAATAAACACTAGTAAAATATTTTTTCTCATATTCCTCCCCCTATACAGCAACTAATTCTGTTTCTACTGTTTCAAATAATTTCATTAAAATAGGATAAAGTGTACCATCTACTGTAATGCGCTCTTTTCTTCCAAACGTATCATAATAGATACATTGACCCATTGTTTGATTTTCAAGCCAAGAACGTGAAGAATCGTTATCTTCTACACGCAAATGTTTCAAAATGGCTTCTGTTTCTGAATTTTCAGGAAAAGCAAATACTGTACCAAATCCAGTTCCATCTTCACTTGTTTTCAAATCTCTTACTGATTGAGTTACCAGCACTAAGAAATTATTGAATGATCGTCCAGTACGCTTAATTCGATTTACTACCTGCCTTCCAGCAGGAGTTGACATTATCTGCCATGCTTCGTCAAGGAATAACATTGTTTCCTTGTCCTTTTCACGTTCACCAAAAATCGCACAGAAATAGGTTAAAGAATACATGACAGTCAGACTTCTTAATTGACTTTCAGTCATTTCATCTTTATCTGTACCTTTAGGCATATCCAAACCAGTAATTTCAACGATTGTAATTTTATTATCAACCTTCAAAACATTTTGGCTTCCATCAGAAAAACAAAGTGACAATAAAGAATTTCTTGAAATTCTTTTTAAGAAATATCCAGCAGTTTCAACATCTTCTTTTGAATTTTTCTCTAATTCATCAAAGACTTGTAACATACCGACTTTCTCACCAGCTTTCCTTCGTTCAATCACTTTGTCAATCGAATCTAACAAGTGTGGTTGAACCTTGATATAGGTATCTTTATCCAATACAGAACCTACAAGCACAGTTGCTAACTCTGTTAGTTCAGCTTCATCTTGTAAGAATGAGAATGGATCAAGAACACCTCTATTATTCTTATCTTTCATATTTAAGGTCACAAAATTGATTGACCTGATATACTCTTGAAGTTCATAAAATTCATCATTTTTTTCCAATTCAGATAACACAGTTAAATATTGTTTTTTCATTTCTGCTTTTGGATCAATATACAATACTTTTGTTTTTAATAAGGAATGATAGGTAAATAATAATTTAGTTAAGAATGACTTACCATTCCCTGTTGAACCAGTTATAGCTGTATGAGGATTGCTTGTTTCCTTACCTTTTACCCCAACTTTATTCGCTTGTAATAAATTTGAAAACACAATATTTGTACTTGAATCAAGAGCCTTTTGAAAATCTCCATACCATGAAGAAATTTCATTATCAACACGACCAATAGGAAAACCAATTTCTGTTCCAACCTTCTTAGTCGTAAACATTAGATTCTCACAAAGTCCACGTAAGCTTTCATATTGAAGGAATGATTCCTTTTTATTATCAAGAATTTCTGTCAATCTACTCTTATAGAATAGATATACCCGATCTGCAACAGCCTTGACAACTTCTACTTCCAATTCTTTCAATCGTGCAAACAGAATATCAAATTTAAGATTCAATTCTTCCAAACTGTCTGCTGTAATGGTTAAGGTATGAAGATAGGTAATCATCAATTCTTTGTTGTCATGTTTCTCCTGAAAATCTTCTAACAACTGATGGCTTTCCAAAACTTCAATCTTTTGAACATCATCATTTTCTGCTGTTTCATTTACCGTATTCCCAAGATTCTTACGTTTGTTTCTTGCCCTGGATAAAAGTGAGAAAAAACCTTTTTGAGTTGAAAAACGGATTTTATACATACTATCAACAGGAAATTCAAGATTTTGGAGTTCTTCTTGTAGATGAAGATAAGATACATTTTTGGGGTATGAAACAACAGGAATTGTCGCTACATAACTTGTTTCCTGACCATTGGTCAATTTCAAAGCATTCCCATCAACAACTTCAATAATTGTTTCATCTACATTCTCAATCGAATTTTCAAGTGCAATCAACTCACTTTCTTTATCATAGGTTTGACCACCAAGAAAATGAAGCCGATTCAATAATTCTAAATCAG
>QWCO01001066.1_pt1 | contig 10809 bp, 9 predicted proteins | sample 1972611 | NCBI WGS metagenome assembly QWCO01 (sample SAMN09866706, study PRJNA288562) | Human oral metagenome isolate term1_saliva, whole genome shotgun sequencing... | reverse complement strand
TTCAGACTTTGGTGGTGATGAGACTAAAGGGAATGTCTACTCTAGCATGATGACAGGAATCAACCTGTTCTTGCAAGACAACGTGGCCAAACTGACTTCAAAAAACTCTATTGATTTAGAGTCTGTTGGCTTCCCACGTCGATTATCTGTCAAGCTGAGATCAAGCACCAACAGTCAGCTTAAAAACGAATTTAAGCACAAAACTGCTAAAGTAACGATTACAGGATTGAAGAAGTGGGGGAAAGTCGAAAAGAAAGTCGATTATATAAAGCAAGCGACGGCTTTAGTCGATGGGGAAGGCTATCTTACTTATGCCATTGAGCCTAAACTTCCAGATCAGTTTACGGTAACGATTGATTTCAACCATAAGAATAATGGCCATTCCCCTGTTCGAGATCAAGTCTTCCAATTTTCAGCTGAAAAAGTCTATCGAAAAGTTGGAGATAGTCTAGAACTAGATGAGTATAGCAAGAAGCCGATTTTAGATCATATCGATATAACCGTCCTTAAGAATAAAGAAGATACCCAAAATCTTCTCCAGGAGTCGGATATTGAGCTGGTCTATTCAGATAAACCAAAAGTCATTTACCTGGTAACACCGCCAAACCGAACAGAGTATAATGGGATTGTTTCGTTATTCTTAGATCAGCTATTCAATGCTAACTATGAGCTTGCTCTCTCAAGTGGTCGTAAATGTATTAATCGGATTCTCCATATCTTAGATGAGTTTACAAATATCCCTGCGATTCCTCACATGGATACAAAAATATCTATTGGATTGGGACAAAATATTCTCTATTACCTATGGATTCAAAATCTGGAGCAATTGGATGATAAATACGGCCAAAATGTTGCTCGAACCATTATGGACAACTGTTCATTGAAGGTTTATGTTAAAACAACATCTTCAGATACCAATAAGAAATTTAGTGCTGACCTGGGTACACGTACCATCACCAGAAGACGGCGCTCCAGCAATATCTTGGACGAAGCCAATCCAAATGTAGCTGTCGAGAATCCAAAACAAGAGTTGTTGACACCAACACAATTGGCCAAGCTCCAGGAAGGAGAAGCGGTTATCTTACGTGGAGTCAAGGGACGGGATAATGCTGGACGTAAGGTCACAACGGATCCAATCTTCGCACATGATAAGAACAGCTTTCCTTACAAGTACATGTTTTTACAAGAGGAGTTTGATACATCGATGACTCTTGCGGATATTCCAGTCGAAAGTGCGCACCGTGAGCTAGAACTTCAGGAGATCGCAGTTGATGCAGGAACAGCCTTCAACAACATCATAGACTGGAGGCAACGTTTGACCATGCCTCTCCTCAGCAATAATGGAGAAACTCCTAAACTATCAGGTCGTCATAGTAAAGGACAAAAGGTACAATCCCAATCATTTACTTCCACAGATGAACTATTTCAGGCAACTGTAGCTAATGTCATTCAAGGCGACTATGATTATTATGATGATGGAGACGACTTCTTTGCAGATGAAGTTATCTAAAAAGATATACAATAAGTTATATAAACACTTGCAAGAAAAAAAGCTGTTTGCTATAATAAAATAAACAATGGTTAGGAGATAAATGATGAAAGCAAAGTACTTTTTAAGAATTGTTTTAGTAGGTTTAGCCTTGATTATACTTGGAGCTTGTGGTCAAAAATCACCTGATTCTATTGCTAAAAATGTGCTAAAAGATAGCTATACAGGCTTTTCACAAGAAGATGGTTATGAGAGTCTTGATTTTAAAGGTGGAGTAGGAACTACCTTAAAATTTGACAAAGAAAAGCGAACTATTTCAAATAACGACGGTGAAAGTATTAACTACAGTGTGCTTTCAGAAGAACAAGTAAAGTCGATTCCAGCCTCTTTCAGGGGAACTATTGTTAGTTTAGAAAGTCAACTGAAAGGAAAAGACACTTTTACAATCGCTGTTGATTATAGGGATATAGGTAAGCCTGAAGAAGCAGAGGCTTATTATCAAGTCGTCTTGACTGAGGGGGGTAAAAAAATCCGAATCATTGAGCTACGTCGTGGCTATAAAGAAGACAATGCTTTCTATGATTTTAATGGAACCGCAGATTAATTTACAAAAGTCTCAATTACTTGAGGCTTTTTTTGTTGTCAGAATTTCATTGTCCCTTTAAAAACGATTTTGCCATTATCGAATATGATAGGGGTATCTTAGAAAGAAAGAAGGTACCTTTAGTGCACTATCAAACCTTTTCAGATTTGGTGAATGAGGTCAAGAATCTCAATGGTGAAATCACAGGCGAGAATGCAAAAAAGCTGGCGGAATTCTATTCCTATTGGAATAACTATTTAGAACCGACTCCTGCATTTATGGCATTTCTAGCCTATTTGCCAGGAGGGATTGCCAAGGCTCTTTATCAAATCACTTCCAGCCTAGAACATGTTTTTAATAATATGTTCAAGCTCTTTGGGCTTTTCGGTTATCTGGGCGACCAGAAGACGATTATAGGCCAGTTCTTTTACTGGTTTCAGTTATTGGGGACGTCTTTGTTCACCCTGATTTTGGTTGTGTCGGCTGTCGCTGGAGTTTTTACAAAGCCAGTCAAATACAAAGGGGTCATCACGAATTTCCTTTTGGTAACGGCTGTAACTGCCGTATTGCCACTAGCTTTGACCACTATCTCAACAGCGGTGGCACAGGATGCAATGTCTATCCAGACGGTCTCCAGTGAAGCGCCATCTGGTAGCCAACCGATTTCTTCCTTGGCTCTTCAGCCCATGAAAAATAATGTAGTAGACTTAAAAGTCTTGATCTACAAAGATTTTTCTACGGAGCTGTTTCCAATGGATAATTATGGCTATATCAAGCCTGTTCAGGAGGGTTCTACCCCTGTCAATAATATCACGGATAATTCTGACCAACGTGATACGACTGATTTTGCGACCAAGATTGATTTTGGGGCAAACTATGGTACGACAAATCCAAAAATGTTAGATGATATACAGAAAAACGACAATATAGCAGGGATTAAGGGCTTGTTCCTCCATAAGTTGAATTCTAATAACACTGGAGTTGAAAGCATTACAGAACACCGAGTCATTAATCAATTGAGTGCTTTTGAATCTGTTTATATGCGCTATAAAGTCAACTGGATAGGGATGTTTCTTCAGTACATTATCCTTGTTGTTCTCTTGGTCAGCATGATCATTAAGCTCGTCAAATCAGTTTTTGATATTCTGATTGAAGCAATGATTTCTCCGATTCTTGGTTATAGCTCCCTTTCAAACTCAAAGAAATACAAAGAGTTGTTAAGAACGATTGGTGGTGCCTTCGCAGGAATTTTCTTTGAAGTTATCATTATGCGTGTAACACTTGAGATTTTCAGAGATTTGCCAATCCTATCTGTTTCAGCAGTATCTAAGCTTTCTGGCGGATTCTTTGATGGGCTGAACATGTGGGAACAGTGTCTCGCAGCTGCCTTTGTCTATGTGGGGGTATTCTTTGCAGCTATGCAAGGAGTGGCCATGATCGAGCGCTGGCTTGGAGTTTCAACGGGTCATAGTGAAACAGCTCAACAACTGCTCGGAGCTATGATGATGGGCAATGCCTTTGCGGCTGGAGCAGGAGGTGTCTTTAATGGGGGTATGGCGCTTGGTCAATTTGGTATGGATATGGCTAAAAAAGCTCCAGATGCCCTGTCTAAAGGAAGTCAGATTCTGGGGAATAGCCTTGCAAGAACTGGAGGTGGTATTCAAGGTGCTTTGAACTCTGTAAAAGACCAGGGCTTGATGAATGCGGCCAAAGGTGGTGTAAGTAATATGGTTGATTTAGCAGAATGGAAAGCATTTGAAGCCATGCAAAATACGAAAGGTGCAGTTGGCAATGCTTTAAATAACTTGGATGATAAAGCCGCCTCTGCTCAAAATGCGACCTATAACGCTTTGAAAAACGATGCGGTTCCTGGAATTGATCAATTTGGACCAGTTGACATTCCTGAGCCACCAATCGATCCAGGAACAACGGATGCACCTATTGTTGATTCAACTCCTTCAGCTGAAGAAATAGGGTCCCCAATTCAAGATCCACCACTTCAAACTGAAGGAGCGGAGCCACCAATTAAAGAGTCAACACATCCAACTGGAGGAACGGAGCCACCAACCCAAGGTTCATCTCAATCAGTTGTAGAATCGACACAAGCACCGAAACAACCAGACTCTTCTCAACAAAAATTTCAACAGAGTATGAGTCAAATGAATTACATGAACCAACAGATGCAACAAGCAGGACAGCGTATGCAGGGAGGACGTCATATCACAGGTGCTGAAAGTCCTGAAGAGGAGGAATAGGATGAATTATGGATTTAACAGGGAAGAATATTGTTATCACAGGAAGCTTACGTCCTCTAACTCGAGAAGAAGCCATACGATTTTTAGAAAGTAAAGGGGCTGTCGTGCAAAACTATGTGTCTTCTAGGACAGATATATTGGTTGTAGGACACAAGCAGTTGAATCTTTTTGATCCAGATAAAAGTTCTAAGAAGCATGATGCAGCGCTTAGAAGACTATCAGAAGGCCAATTGATTACTTTTCTTTCTGAAGAATCATTCTTTGATTTAGTTAAGAAGTCTCAAGATTGAGGCTTCTTTTATTGTGCAAAAAAGTATATAACTTTTTGTGTAATTACTTCCTGAAAGATAATGGCAAAAATGCTATTGTCCCTTTAAAAGATATTTTCGTTTATTCATTATAATGTGAGTGTCAAAACAAATATAAAGGAGAAATTAATGTACGGTGAAAAATACGGTGTACCTAGAGATATCTATGCCAAAATCAAGATTATAGGGCTTCTTATCCTAGATATTGCTTTTGTAGGAATTACTGGAGTAATCGCTTTGAGCGTTGGCTTAAAAATCTTTCCTAAAAGCCAGTGGATACAGATGTTCGCATTCATTTTGTTGACACCAGTTATGAGTTTATATCTTGTATTGCCTGCCAACGGTGGCAAAAAGAATTGGCACAGCATGTTTCTCTTCTTCAGACGAAGAAGAAAACGTTATATTAGCTTGAATTATATCAGAAGGAGAAAAGCATAATGGCGATTAAACAAATTCAACCCTCAAAAAACGAGAAACGCCCTCTGGGACGTATTCAAGAAACAAAGAAACAAACGCAGGAATATTTTGATTTACATTCTTGCGTTGAGTTGTTAGATGTAAAATCAATCATTCCGAACAGCCAGGCTTATATCCAGTTAGTTGATTATGGCTACTTGCAGCTGATGGAGATACCAGGTAAAGATTTAGGATCGATGTCTTATAACGAGGTTATGAGAACCATTGAAAATTTTGAAACCTGGTTGACTCGATTTGGACCGAATATCCAAGTGGAGACGACAACTTTGCCAACAAATACAGACACTCAAATTTCAGATTTGCGTCATCATTTGGATTTAGTGCGACAAGATATGTCCAAGTTATCAGTAAATGATAGACGTTTTTTACAACTCAAGGATCGTGAAATTTGGCTTCAAAGCCAAATTAAAGTTGAAGAAAGCATCCGACAAGAAGTTTATAATACAGAGTTTATACTGTGGCTATTTGCACCTACAACAAGCGAATTGGACGAATTGGTTCGTAAGGCAAAAACCTATGGAAATAATGATTTTGTTCCACAAGATATCAGCTACAGGAAGAAAATTCAGATTATAAAGCAATACAACAATATGAATGAGAAAGTGTAGGAGAGATAGAATGCCTGATTTATCAAAACGTAGACAAAGACAACTAAAAAATGAAGGATATGACCTTGCCTTTCTTAGCCAGATTCAACCGCAAGGAAATATTGATTTTCAAAAGGATGACCGCTCCTGGATAAGCGGAGATGGATACCATACGGTCTTACACTATTATGAGTATCCAACTGAGGGAATGGATCGTTTTTGGCTTTCCGAATTGTTGTTGATTCCTGGAACACGTTCTTTCCTGTCACTGTACAAGGAGGATAATAGACAACTTCAAAAAGAGATTGAGGACTCTATTGAAGAGAAGTCAACACGGATTACAAACAATAGCAAACTAACCAATAATCGGAAAGAACTAGATGAGATTGATAATCTTAATAAACTAAGCCGTGAAATTGATAAGCGAAATATAGCTATGTATGGGATGTATATTCGTGTCTTTGTATTTGCATCAACCAAAGAAGAATTATTTAAGAAGGTTGAAGAAGTCAAGGACAAAACGTCGAAATTCAAATCCACCATTCTATCAGGAGAATTAGATTTTGAATACCATGCCCCATTTATTCCAGCTGAATATCAGATTGATTTACCCAATCATCGAAGAGGGATACCGACTCCAGCTCACTCAATAGCTGGTGGATATTTCTTTAATCATACGAAGCTAGAAGATGAGAAAGGCTTCTATCTTGGATGGACTCCAACGAACGGAGCGGTAAATTTCAATTTTCTAGAACGTGACGAGAAAAGAACACGATCCTTTATGATCCTATCTGGAAATCCAAAGATGGGACAGCGATCTTTTCTTATGAAACACACAGACGGTCTCTATGCGAAGGGGCATTATATTCGTAACTTTGATGCTACTGGCCAGTTTCTTGATCAGACACGAAAACAACATGGATTGATTCTTGATTTATCAGGAGAGGCTAACCGTATCAATATCTTCCAGGTATTTCCAACAGTAACCAACGAAGCAGGAACTGAAATCGATAAGAAGAAATCTTACAACCTTCATATCGAGAAACTGAAGAGTATCTATAAACTCCTGAATAATGAAGTGACAGGAGATGATTTAATCACATTTGGAACTCTCCTGAATGATTTTTACATTGAAGAAGAGTTGTGGGCTCGAAATCCTTCGTTGAATCCAGAAAAACTGAAAGCGACGGATATTGTGAAGGAAGAGTATCCCATTCTGTCTGATTTTATTTTGTTTGTTGATGCCTACAAACGTCGACTGGAACAAACTAGTGCGGATGAAGCCGAGCACAAGGCTGTTAAGCGTATTTACAATACGTTTAACGAACTATTGACAACAAACGCAGAAATTTTCGAGGGAACAACCGAATTTCAAGATATCTCTTCAGAGCAAGTTGTAACATTTGACTTCTCAGGGTTGAAGAACGCCCCTCATTTGTTAAATGTTCAGATATTTTCTGTTCTTTCACTTGTCTCAGCTGATATTGTTAATAACGGAAAACGTTGTAAGCAACTACTGAAGAAACGATCTGACCTAACGGAGATGGATATGCAACACTATATTGTTAATATTAGTGGGGCACAGACACTCATTAATCCAAAACATGAAAGTAGTGTTAATCTCCTGGCTGATATGATCGATACAATGGGGGAAAACTTTGCTGGTGTTGTATTGTCTGTTAATTCACTACGTGGGATTCTGTTTGAGACAGGTATCGGTACTCATAAGGATCCGTATGTGACTGCAGTTCAGAGGATTTTTGGTCTGATGCAATATAGAGTTTTTGCTCAGACGGATGAAACCAGTGTGCCTCTACTAGCTAACGCCTTATCTGGCTCAATGAATCAGTCTGAACTAGAGACTTTGCCTCGTCTGGTGAAAGGGCAGTTATTCATGAACATTGCAGGAGTTGGAAATCTAGTATTTAACCAACAGTTATTAGCACCTGAAGTTGAGCGCTATGGCGGTATTGAATAAGAAAGGAAGATAAACCAGGATGGCCAAAAATAAACTAGGAATGATTGCAAGGACTAAGCAGAGATTTGATCAATATGTGTTGATTCGTAAATATCGCATGAAACAAGAAAGAGATTATTTCGCTTCAGAGGGAGAATCTGATCCAAAGCGCCTAGAAGCGCAAAAGGAACGAGATAAGGAGTTTTTGAACGGTCTCAAGAAAATAAGCATAGGGTTTATTGTATTTTTAGTTTTTTATGGAATTTTGCGAACAATATTAGGATTGTGGTAGATAAGCGAGGTATCCATGAAAAAAATATTTAAACTGAAGATCCTCATCCCTCTTGTAGCTCTTCTATTACTTGTCAATGTCGGGATAACCATGTTAGTTGGGATAATGGGAGCTGTAACCAATAATGGAAGAAATGATTGTGGTGCCGTAGAAACAACATCTTCAACTAGCGATTCAACAGTTTCTTCAGCTGATGGTTCCATCGATGACTTTGTAAAAAAGCATAAGGAAGCCTATATCCTGTCTTGGAAGGCAGGAGGTTTCCTACCTTCAGCCTCTATCACTCAAACAATGATAGAGAATGGCTTTAATTTTACGAATCCCAATGGTACTTCCTTCTGGAAAGCTCACAATATGGGAGGTGTTAAAACCTCTAGCAAAAGTAATTTTCCAGTTACTCTGGCGACGTATGGTGAAGACAGTGTTGACCTAACGGGAACAAAGCCTGGAGCAAATGTTGGAGATGGCACAGGAGGAGCTTATACCTGGTTCTCTAGCTATGAGGCTGGGATTGTAGGGAAAGCTGAGTTTATGGCTCACCAGACGCTTTATAAAGGGGCTATAAACAATACAAATGGTATTGCTAGCCTATCTGCTATAGCAGATGGTGGATGGGCCACAGATGGCACTTATAAGAGCAAACTAACTGATATGTATCAAAAACTAGGTACGAAGTATCAGTGGCTTGATAAGGAAGCTATTGCTGCTCATGGTGAGAAGCCATATGAAGGATCCAGTACACAAGATGTCAGTTCTTCAGATAGTGCGGTGTCTTCTTCAGCTGAAAAAAGTGGATGTGGTGAGTCAGGTAGCAGTACCGATGGAACGGGAACTGTCCCTTCAGATGCGACTGCATGGGGGTATAAACCAGAAGACTTACCAGATAGCTTGAAACCATTCATTATTGATCCTAAGAGCTTAGGTATGGATTATGCTAAGTCTACAGGATGGTATAATCCTGGAAGTGACGAGTATGCTGGACAATGTGTGAATCTTACAATTAGTATTGGAAATCACTTATGGGGGCATTCTGGTTCAGTTCAAGGTAATGGGAAAGATCAGGCAGCAGCATGGGCATCAATATTTGGAAATTCAGTTAAGGCTACACCCAAAAGAGGCGCTATTTTTTCTACACAGGTAGGAGGTGGAGGATATGGTCATACTGGAATTGTATGTCATGTTTTCGAGAATGGCTCTATCTTATTTGTAGAACAAAATACACCTCTGAGTGGTTGGGATCAGTTCAAAACTCCATATACATGGAATTATCGTATTTGGACTAAATCACAACAACAAGAACAGGTAATCTCTTTTGCTTATCCAGATGACAGAGAAGCTAAATTAAGTTCAAATTAAAAGGAGGATATAAAATGATTGATTGGATAAAGGAGAATATGGTTGTATCGATTGTAGTAGGTATTCTATTGATTTTGGCAGGAATAGGGATTGTATCGAGTTTCAGGCCATCTCAACAAACTAAAATAGAAGAAGCTGCACAGGTGAGTTCTTCAGGAACCACTCAAAACGAGCCGTCTTCCAAAGAGGAAACAGCAGACGAGAAGAATTATCGGACAGCTAAGTTAAAACTAGAACGCCCCTACGCAGAGGCAAGCTCAGAAGACAAAAAAGAAGTGTTAAAAGCCTTTGAAGAAGCGGTAGCAGATATAAAAAAGACGAATTTTCTGCCAAATGTCAAGGGAACAATCGAGAATCATTTATCTATGACACAGAATGCGATGGTTCAAACCTTTGCGATGGCTCTTCTGACGAATCAGTATGATTTTCAACCTAAACAATTGGAAGTGATGCCAACTGAATCAGATGATGTGATTCAATTTTTGGTTGTTCTAACTAAGAATGGAGAAGAGAACAGCTATTTCGTTGGAAATTTCAATACTACGGTTCAACAAATCCAGCTAAAAGCCTATGTTGGTGGAAATATAGGTGGTACATACGGATAACAAGTTGCACAAAAAGTTATATAACTTTTTGTGCTTTTATATTGACAAGTAAAGTTGTTTTAGGTATAATTAAGTATATAAAAAGTTATATAACAAAATATACAATTATCCAAGGAGGGAATCATGAAGATTCAGACAACAAACTTAGGAAAAGGTGGCGGTGGTAAGACTACAGATACCTTTAATGAAGGGGATTGGTTGGCACGTGTTAAGGGGCTTAGAACACTACTCATTGATGGAGCTTGGGAATGCAATTTGACAAGAACATTTGATGTAAAATGTGAGAAAACCGTCTATGATATATTTACGACTGGAGAGTACGAAATTGTTCCAATATCAAAAAATCTCAGTTTGATTTGTGGTGATGAGCGTTTGACAGATGAGCAGTTAGATCTGGCTAGTCGAAACAACAAATATCTCCAGTTGTTTATGTGGTTTAGCGAACATTACGAGGAGTTAGAAGCACAATTTGATGTCATTCTGATTGATACGCACAATGACGAGAGCCTAGTTACAGCTAATTTTATAGCCGTATCAGATATTGTCTTAGCTGTTTCTGATGCCTCTCTTAATGGTTTTCGTGCCTGGTTATCTTTGAAAAATTTTGTAGATTTCATTAAGAGCGAAGCTATCGAAGTTATTACTAAGAAAAGCTATGTTAAAGCAGAACCTTATCTTATTGGGAATAAGATTAAGTACGTTGGAAACAATGTAACAGACACCTGCAAACAATTTTTAGAAGTTGTTGAAGAAGATCAGGCTTACCTGGGTTCTATCCAGGAGAAAGAGCTCATGGCCAAGAGTCTTGTGATCAGTCAGAGTGTCTTTGAGCAGTATGAAGAGATGACAGCTAACCAAAAAGAGACACATCAAAAGTTTTATGATAATATAAACTACGTA
>QWCO01002985.1_pt1 | contig 10810 bp, 7 predicted proteins | sample 1972611 | NCBI WGS metagenome assembly QWCO01 (sample SAMN09866706, study PRJNA288562) | Human oral metagenome isolate term1_saliva, whole genome shotgun sequencing... | reverse complement strand
CTCCAGTTCTTTCAAACTTTCTCTTGAACTTTTTGAGGGCGCGTTCAATGTTTTCGCCTTCCTTAACGGGTACTACAATCATTGTTGTGGTGTATTATTGTTATTGATTTTGTGATTCGCACAAGTTACGGGGTGCAAATGTACAGATAATTTCTGAGTTACAAGACTTTCTTGCAGTAGTTTTTACGACTTTAGCTCAGAATTGACCAATTTTGCTCGTGTCACACGGCAAAACTAAACGAAAAACGTAATATAATGTAGTGATTGTAATGATGGGAAGTTTTTCTCATGCGATGGGACTCCAAAATGGATATAAGCTCCACTACGACTACCCTTTAGGTGAGAAGAAACTTCTGTTAGGAACGAACCCTCCTTTCTATATAGCTAAGTCCGCTAATTGCGAAACTCAGTTAGAAGTTGCTGATAAATTATTGAACGATGCGACGAGCACCGACATAGCGGCGACTGTAGTACGCATCTGTAGAAGAATCGACTTTGATTCCCGATGAGATGCTGGCATGAATAAACTTGAAACTACCAGCTTCACGGTCCACCTCAGTAACAATGCCCACGTGACCTACGCCACCACGAGCGCCTCGACCGCCAAAGAAGACCAAATCGCCCTTGCGAAGCTCGCTTACCACAGCGATGGGCTGCCCTTCCGTGAACTGACTACGCGAAGAACGCGTAAGACTAAGGTTGTTTTGCTTATAGACAAAACTTGTAAATCCGCTGCAGTCAAAGCCATCAGGACCACTTTGTCCGCTGCGATAGCGTACGCCTAGATAGCTATAGGCTGTATTGAGCAATCTATCTACAATGCCTTGAGCGTTGCTTGACCTCCCGTCGTTAGCAGGCTCGGCTGCAGCGAGGTTTTCTTTGCGGAAATGCTGAATAGCATTGGAAAGATCAATGACGCTTTGACGGGGACTGGCTTTTTCCATGCGAGCTTGCAGGGGCAAAGTATCGCCAGCCACTACCGCTTGGTAGTCTGCAACGTCTTGTTCATATTTTGCTTGTACGCCATTGATTTGCGAAGATGCCAACCATCCGGTGAGCACCACAGCAATCGTGGCGATAATATGTTTTGACTTCACTGTGTTCCTTTCTTTTTTGGGGGTTACACATACGTTCGCAGGTTCCTAACAGCAAAGCCTCCATGACGTCCTATCATTAGGAGGATTGAAGGTCGGAAAACGAAGTTGTCCACACGAACGGCGCAAATATACTCATTTTTGACGACTTGACCAAGCAATTCGAAGGTAATCTCCAACTTTTTCAACGAAAGTCAACAAAAAAGCAAGGACTACTGTGCAGTTACTTTCTATCTGGTGGTGAGAAAAACTGCGGAGGTTTCCTATAAAACAAAGGACTTTTGCAAAAAAACGTGGGAGAAAATCTGAAAAAACTCCGACGTTTTTTCTAAAACGTGGGAGTTTTCCATTATTCTCTCAGCTTGATTTAATTCTCTGCATGTTACACTCAGTAATCTCCACTTGCAGTCGGGATGCAACAACGAAGATGAAAAGAAAAAGGGGGCATCAATATCCTATGTCTAAATTCCAACCTCTAACAACAAACTCCAGCGCCGAAATCCCTCACGCGCGTGCGCGACATACGCGCGCACTACAGAGATTTTGCACTTTTTGCTTTCACAACCTTCACAAATTAGCTTATAGCACACTATATATCAACAAGATGCAAGGGTATTAGGAACACAGTTCGCAAATCCTACTAAGATGCCCCAATAATAGTCCAGAAAACAGACAAAAAACGACCTCCAAAAAAGTGGGAGAAATTCTCTTGTTTGTAAGAAAACGCAATGTGCATTGGTGAAGGTTGTGAAAGCAAAAACTGCAAATTCGCAGGGAATGCGCGCGCACGCGAGGAAACGTGACGTCTATTTTCTTCGTCGTTTCATCCACGAGAGGAATAAACACGCATGTGCTCTTTTTGTCAGTCTGCAATGCGCATTACAGGCGGAAAAACGTCAACATTGCAACATCAGGATAGCAGAACAAAGATCAAGCAAAGAAAAAAGTGCACTTTTCTTCGATTTTTTCTCTCTTTCGGGCTTTTGCCTCCCATATCCTATAGGGGGATGGTTGCAACACTCTGCTACCCTACTCTGCCTACGCAAGTTTTTTTTGAGAGGCAGGGGGAAGGTGGTAAAAGTCTCTGGACATCCCTCCAATTTGCGTTAATCATCTACCCCCCAATCGGTCATTAGAGCGCTATAATGCTACTTGTAATTGAACAGATAACTTCCTGTCATCGTTCATTTTCTTGTTGGCATCTTCTTTCTCGTTCGTTCTAGACGTAGCCCGCTACACCCAAGGTAAACGAGAAACAAACTACTCAACAATCAAACAAAATCTGTTCAGGATCTAATGACCAATTTGGACTAAATCATGAAAACGATGAAACAACCACAACACTCTCACACGGAAAACAAAAAAGTGGCACGAAACTCGAAAGCCTCGTGCCACTTTGGGGCTATCTTCAACACTCATTTAGAGCTTTTGTTGGAACCGAATACTATCGTCATATTGCTTTTGCAAACGAAGCAATTCCTTCTTCATTTCCTTTGTTACACTCTTCATCTTTGGATCACCATAGAGATTGTGCATCTCAGTGGGGTCGTTCTTCAAGTCGTAGAGTTCCCAAGCGTCGTTGTCGTTGTAGAAATGCATGAGTTTGTAGCGGTCGCCACGCACACCATAGTGACGGCGCACACTGTGTTCTGCTGGATATTCGTAGTAGTGATAGTAAACACTCTTGCGCCAGTTTTTGGGATGCTGCCCTTTGAGCAGGGGAACGAGCGAAACGCCTTGGATGTCAGATGGGATGGGGGCACCGGCTAATTCTAAGAAAGTGGGCGCATAGTCGATATTTTGCACCATCTCATTGATGTCGCCTCGCGCCTTGAGCCCTTTGGGAAGGTGCATGAGGAGCGGAGTGTTCAAGGATTCTTCATACATAAATCGCTTATCGAACCATCCGTGTTCTCCCATATAGAATCCTTGGTCGGAGGTGTAGACCACGAGGGTGTTGTCGAGCAATCCTTTCTCTTTGAGGTGATCGAGCAGGCGTCCCACGTTGTCGTCGAGCGATTTCACCACCTTGGCATAGTCGCGCATGTAGCGTTGGAATTTGTATTCTGCCAGGGCTTTGCCAGAGAGGTTGCGCTTGTGGAAATCTACGCTGATACTGTCGTAGAAATAATCGTATTTGGCCCGATCTTCAGTGTTGAGACGACCGAGGAAGTTCAAATAAGAGGAAAAGAGATGAGAACCTTTTCCGTCTTTGGGCATGATTTTGCAATCGTAGTCGAGCGTCATGTGGTCGTCGATTTATAGTCGTCGTAGAAATTGGCAGGAAGTGGGAAATTGACATCTTCATATTCGCGAAGATATTTGAGTTCGGGCAACCAATCGCGGTGACAAGCCTTGTGATGCACAAAGAGGGCAAAGGGTTTGTTGGGATCTCGCTCTTCGTCCAACCATTGAATGGCTTTGTCGGTGATGATGTTGGTGAGATACCCTTTGACCTTGTACGGACCCTTTGCGTTGTAGAAATCAGGGTCGTAGTAGTTGCCTTGTGCAGGGAGAATATCCCAATGATCAAAACCCGTAGGTTCGCTCACCAGATGCCACTTACCTACGATGGAAGTTTGGTAGCCTGCCTTTTGCAAGAGTTTGGGCATAGTTTGTTGAGCACCATTGAAGATGCCATGCTCGTTGTTGGTAAATCCATTTTTGTGGGAATGCTTACCAGTGAGCATGCAGGCGCGAGAAGGACCACTCAAGGAGTTGGCAACGAAAGAGCGTGTGAATTTCACCCCATCTTGCGCGATGCGGTCGAGGTTGGGAGTTTTGATATTACGACTGTCGTAGGCAGAGAGCATTTGCGCCGTGTGGTCGTCTGTCATGATGTAGACGATGTTGTAGCGTTGCTGAGCGGCAGCGCAGAGGGGCAACAAGGCGGCAAGAGGAAGAAGGTTTTTCTTCATAGATTCAATATGTTCCTTGGGAGTTGGAGGAATGTATCAGACTAGCTGAACCATTTACTCCTTTGAGTTGACGGGTTGTGTCAGGCAATAAAAGTAATCCCCTCTCCCTCAATTTGAGGCAGAGGGGACATAGCTATAGTGTTATTGCCTTATTATTGTTGGGTCATGGTGTAGACCATATCCACGATCTGCTGTGCCAAGGCATCAGCTTCTTCGCGAGTGTGAGCCTCTGCATAAACACGGATGATGGGTTCTGTGTTGGACTTGCGGAGGTGTACCCACTTGTCGGCGAAATCAATCTTCACTCCATCGATGTCAGTGATTTGCTCGTCTTTGTAGATTTCCTTAACCTTTTGAAGCAAGGCAAAGATATCGGTGGTGGGTTTGAGATCGATGCGATTTTTTGAAATAAAGTATTGTGGAAGACTATCGCGCAACTCAGAAGTTTTGCAACCGAGTTTTGCGAGATGGGTGAGGATGAGGGCGATACCCACCAAAGCATCACGTCCAGAGTGTGCCGCAGGATAGATGACGCCTCCGTTGCCTTCACCACCAATGACTGCACCAGTTTCCTTCATTTTGGTGACTACATTGACCTCACCCACGGCTGCAGGTGTGTAGTTGCAACCATGCTTCTCGGTGACATCGCGAAGACCACGAGTGGAAGAGAGATTGCTCACGGTGTTGCCAGGAGTGTGCTGGAGCACGTAGTCGGCAACTGCCACGAGGGTATTCTCTTCACCAAACATGGTGCCATCTTCACAAATAAGGGCGAGACGGTCGGCATCGGGGTCTACCACAAAACCAATGTCGTGGCGTCCCTTACGCATGAGGTTGCGAATTTCGCTGAGGTGCTCCTTAAGGGGTTCGGGGCTATAGTTTTGAATGTCACAACCTAGATTGTCCACATCGGCAAACTCATAGCAGTCTGCATTAGCACAACGCACGACTTCGCTTGCCTCAGCAGGAGGTAGGAATTCTCCATGTTCGTTGAGGAATTTGAGTGCATTCCACTGACGGGGGTTGTGAGATGCGGTGATGATGATGCCACCACAAGCACTTTCGAGGGTGACTGCCAATTCTGTGGTGGGAGTAGATGCCAATCCGATGTTGACCACATCGAAGCCCATACTCATCAAGGTGCCACACACAACGTGAGAGACCATTTCACCAGAGATGCGTGCATCGCGTCCCACTACAATTTTGCGGCGATATTTGCGGCTCACTACCTTTTCACGCAAACTAGCGTAGGCAGCAACAGATTTGGCAATGTCAACGGGGTTGAGGGTATCTCCGACGCGACCGCCAATGGTGCCACGGAATCCGGAGATGGATTTAATGAGAGTCATAGTATGGATAGTGCTTTATAGAGAGCAAAATGCTCAGAATGATTGAACAAGATGCTCGAAACGTGGAGGCGAACTTCTATCTGGAATAGACCTTTTGCACTGAGTGAGCAGTGCAAAAGGGGAATTTTCCAGAAATAGTCTCACTACAATTGGTTTTGTAACCTAAAGTAGATTACTTGCCAGCTTGTTGCTTTTGTGCAGCTTCGATGGCGCGTTTGCCAGAAGGAGTTTCAGAGAAGTTCTTATAGAATATGTCGCGATAGTAGATCATCATGTTGAGCGAACGTGGTACGATATCACCAAGGTCGTAGTTCTCAGAGAGGAGCATTTCTACACCTACCCAAACTGCATTACCGAAACGCACGCTTGCCTTAGCCACCTTCACTTCGCAGTTTGCTCGATCGAGAGCAGCAAGAACATCTTGACGGTTTTCGTCAGTCACCTCAAAGATTTGGGGGAAGAAGAGGTTGAGGAAAAGTTCGTCTTCTTCGTCTTTGAAACTTACGAAATCAAGTGTTTCGTACTTGAATTGGAGACCGAATTCAGTGAGTTCGGGCAAGAAACCTTCTTTCTTGAGATATTCTTGGAGTGTTTCGATAAAAGCCATAATTGATGATGTTTATATATAGATGATACATTTGACCGATTGCAAGAGAAACTGCATCTTTCTGCCTTTGCTTGTACTTCGCATCAAAGGGATTTTTCCGCCTTGAGCAAGAAAACAAGGCTAGACTTCGCCTTAACCACGGCATAAAGTATAAGCTATCCACAGAGATTCGGTCGTTTTCCACTGCAAAAGTAATATCTAGATAGCAATTTCCCAAATAAAGTTTGAATTTTCGCGAGAAAATCTTGAGGTTTTTCTATCTCTCCCACACGCTACTCGATGCACAACCTGCAATTTTGTCACACAATCCTTTTATTTTCAACGATTTACAGACAAAATAGCAGGATTTTCACGACAAAACGGCATACCTGTGGAATTCGCAAGAATATGAAGCGAGTTGGCAAAGCTGTTGCACCTGTGTGGCTGTCGGTGACTCCAGCGATATTGAGCGAAAGATATTGACTAGTCAAGAGGACAATGCACTCAACAACTCGAGTAAACTACTTGACAACTCAACAACTCAATAGTAAGCATTTCATTTCTGCATCATCGGCTATATTCTAACGATTAAAACAATATATAATATGACATTCGATAATTTCACCATCAGAGCGCAAGAAGCCTTGCAACATGCTGTGCAACGTGCTTCTGAATTGCGCCAACAAAGCATCACTCCTGCGCACTTGCTGCATGGCATCATGGATGTGGGAGAAAATGTCACGCAATTTCTTTTTGGAAAGACGGGGGTTAATGCGCAAGTTCTTGCTTCAACCCTTGAACGTCACTTGCAGAGTCTCCCCCGTGTAGAAGGTGGAGAACCTTATCTTGACAGCGATAGCAACAAGGTGCTCAATGCAGCACAAGAAATCGCGAGAAAAGACGGAGATCAATTCACCGGATTGGAACCTCTCCTTTTGGCATTGCTCAACACACCTAGCGTGGTTGCGCAGATGCTGAAAGATGCGGGTATGACTACGACTGCACTCACTGCTGCAATCAAGGAATTGCGCGGAGGAAAGAAGGTGGATTCTGCTTCTGCCGAAGACACCTATCAAGCGCTGAGCAAATATGCTCGCGATTTAGTGGCTGAAGCCCGCGATGGAAAACTTGATCCTGTGATTGGTCGAGACGACGAAATCCGCCGTGTACTTCAGATTCTTTCACGCAGAACGAAGAATAATCCTATCCTCATCGGTGAACCTGGCACGGGTAAGACCGCCATTGTGGAAGGATTAGCACAACGCATCGTTCGCGGTGACGTTCCTGAAAACTTGCGCAACAAGCGTCTTTTCTCCTTAGACATGGGAGCTCTCGTGGCTGGTGCCAAGTATAAAGGCGAATTTGAGGAGCGTTTGAAGAGCGTGGTCAACGAAGTCACCGCTGCCAACGGAGATATTATTCTCTTCATCGACGAAATCCACACACTTGTCGGTGCTGGTAAGGGAGAAGGTGCCATGGATGCTGCCAACATCTTGAAACCTGCACTCGCTCGCGGAGAACTTCGCAGCATTGGTGCGACTACGCTTGAGGAATACCAAAAATATTTCGAGAAAGACAAGGCACTCGAACGCCGCTTCCAAACTGTTCTAGTGGACGAACCCACTCCCGAAGACGCCATTTCCATTCTTCGTGGTTTGAAAGAGCGTTACGAAAACCACCACCACGTGCGCATCCAAGACGATGCTTTGATTGCTGCAGTGACCCTCTCCCATCGCTACATCAGCGACCGTTTTCTTCCCGACAAAGCCATCGACTTGATGGACGAGGCTGCCGCAAAACTCCGCATGGAGCGCGACTCTCAACCAGAACAGCTCGATGAAATCTCACGTCGTTTGCGACAACTCGAAATCGAACGTGAAGCCATTCGCCGTGAAGCCGAGGTGGCTGCTCAAAATGCTCCTGCTTCTAACACAGCTGGTGCGACTGCAGAACAAGCGCATCAAGCTAAACTCACCGCTCTCAACCAAGAGATTCAATCGCTCGAGGAAGAAGAACACGAATTGAAAGGAAAGTGGGAAGGCGAACGTGAGTTGCTGGCAAAGATTCAAGATCACAAGCAACAAATCGAAAGCCTCAAATACGAGGCAGAACGCGCAGAACGTGAAGGAGACTATGGCAAGGTAGCCGAGATTCGATATGGCAAGTTGCAACAACTTGAAACGGAGATTGCAGAAATTCACCAACAACTCCAACAACGTCAAGGTGCAGAAGCCATGGTCAAGGAGGAAGTCACCGCCGACGACATCGCAGATGTGGTAAGCCGTTGGACAGGCATTCCTGTGACTCGCATGCTTCAGAGCGAACGTGAGAAGCTGCTTCACCTCGAAGACGAATTGCATGCTCGTGTCATCGGACAAGACGAAGCCATCACTGCCGTGGCTGATGCTGTGCGCCGCAGTCGCGCTGGTTTGCAAGACCCCAAACGTCCCATTGGTTCGTTCATCTTCCTCGGTGCAACGGGTGTGGGTAAGACGGAGTTGGCAAAAGCACTCGCAGAATGTCTCTTTGACGACGAAAACATGATGACACGCATCGACATGAGCGAATACCAAGAGAAGTTTTCTGCAACGCGTTTGATTGGTGCTCCTCCGGGATATGTGGGGTATGACGAAGGTGGACAACTCACGGAAGCCGTGCGCCGCAAACCCTACTCTGTCGTACTCTTCGATGAGATCGAGAAAGCCCATCCCGATGTGTTCAACATCCTCTTGCAAGTGCTCGATGATGGTCGCCTCACCGACAACAAAGGTCGCACGGTGAACTTCAAAAACACGATTATCATCATGACGTCCAACCTGCTCACGGGTAAGGAGACGGAAGTTTTTGGCACAAACACCCAAGACGACCACCATATATCAGAAGCCACTCGAGAGAAATTGGTGAATCAGCTCACCCAACCTCGATTGTCCACCAATGGCACGCCCATTCCAGGATTGCGCCCTGAGTTTGTCAATCGCATCGACGACATCCTCATGTTCCACGCCCTCACGCGCAGCGAAATCGAGCAAATCGTGCGCATCCACATCAAGGCCATCGCTCATCGACTGGAAGAACAAGGCATCACTCTTCGTGTGAACAATGATGCGGTAAGTTTCCTCGCCGAAGAAGGCTACGATCCCGACTTTGGTGCGCGTCCTGTGAAGCGCGCTTTGCAGCAACATTTGCTCAACGATTTGTCACGCGCCATTTTGGGTGGCACTGTTTCTTCCGCGCAACCTATTATAGTGGAGAAGGCAGAACATGGTTTGGTGTTCAAAAACGACACTCAAGGCTAAAAAAGCAGTCTGCACATTGTGCATATATATCATTCTGTCCTCCAACATCAGGGCACCGACCTTTCATTTCCCTCGCATCTCCACGGATGCGGGGGATTTCTTTTTGCATTCAACCCACAGGAATAAACTTTTTTGACCTCCAATTTTATTAAAGTGGATATTTTCAAACCAAACTATCTCAGAAAATAAAATTGTAGTGATTACAATCTCAAAATTATTCACCCAAACATTCCCTAGATTTTGCAAAGTCTAGATATTGCAATTGGCAGTTTTAGAGAAAAACGAATTGTACACAACTGCACAAATCACCCCATTTTGCGCAATAACAAAAGCAAAGTCAGGCATTAACACTCTTTTTATTGCAGTTTCTTTGCGAAATACTTGCAAGATATAGAGATAATATCGTATTTTTGTGTCGTCTGAGATAAATAACCCGCGACAAATCTTCATCCGCTGTGGAAAGACAGACAACACGACAGTGCAAATATGCAGAAATAGCCGCATATTTTCAACATGGCAACAGTTCTTTTAGACCTAAAGCCTATTCTCACTGTCACCAATGCTTTTTCACTACTGACGGAGGTTTTCTCAACCAACAATCATTCAAACAACAACCATCATGAAACTGACCGATATTGCAGGTAGCTTCGAAGGTAACATCTGGAAACGCGAAGTAAACGTACGTGACTTCATCCAGTACAACTACACTCCCTATGAAGGCGACGACAGCTTCCTCGCCCCCGCTACAGACAACACGCTCGCCCTTTGGGACAAATTGAGCGAAATGTTCAAGGTAGAACGTGAGAAGGGTCTCTATGACGTAGAAACTCGTCTCCCACAAAGTGTCACCACCTATGGTGCTGGCTACATCGACAAGGACAAAGAAGTCGTAGTAGGTCTTCAAACTGATGCTCCCCTCAAGCGTGGTATCTTCCCCAAGGGCGGTGTGCGCATGGTAGAAAATGCTCTCAACGCTTATGGTTATGAGCTCGACCCTTGGACTAAGGAAATCTTCACCAAGTATCGCAAGACCCACAACGAAGGTGTGTTCTCTGCTTACACTTCCGACATCCGCCGTTGCCGCAACAGCCACGTCATCACTGGTTTGCCCGATGCTTATGGTCGTGGTCGCATCATCGGTGACTATCGCCGTGTTGCTCTCTATGGCGTAGACAACCTCATCGCAGACAAGCAAGCTTATCTCAATCGTCTCGAAATCCAAGAGATGAACGATAAGACCATCCAACTCCGCGAAGAAACTACTGAGCAAATCAACGCTTTGAAGGAACTCATCAAGCTCGGTGAAGCTTATGGTTTCGACCTCTCTCGTCCTGCTGAAAACGCTCGCGAAGCTGTACAATACGTATATCTCGCTTACCTCGCTGCCATCAAGGACCAAGACGGTGCGGCTATGTCTATCGGTCGTGTGTCTACTTTCTTGGACATCTTCATCGAACGCGACATCAAGGCTGGTAAGCTCTCTGAAGTAGAAGCTCAAGAACTCATCGACCAGTTCGTGATGAAGCTCCGCATCGTGCGCTTCCTCCGCACTCCTGAGTACAACGCT
>QWCO01004616.1_pt1 | contig 10831 bp, 12 predicted proteins | sample 1972611 | NCBI WGS metagenome assembly QWCO01 (sample SAMN09866706, study PRJNA288562) | Human oral metagenome isolate term1_saliva, whole genome shotgun sequencing... | reverse complement strand
TATTGTTACCTCCCTTGTCAATGACATCATCAACCCATTTATTAAGCTGATCTCTGGCGGTGGCACCGAGGTTTCTGGTCTTTCTATTCCAGTTCCTGGCACCCAGAACGGCATTGACTTTGGTGCGTTTATCAGCGCAATCATCAACTTCCTGATCATTGCATTCATTGTCTTCTGCATGGTTAAAGCCCTCAATAAGTTCATGAAGGCTTCCAAGCTTAAGAAGGACGAAGAAGAGGCTGTTGAAGAGGTTGCAGCCCCACACTGCCCACATTGCCTTGAAGAGGTTAAAGAAGGCGCAACTCGCTGCCCACACTGCACTGGTGAGATTGAGGGCGGCGCACACGCTGCGTAAGCTTTACACCAAGCTTTACATCACCGCCCTTTTACGCATGTAAAAGTAGGCAAGAAAAAAAGCAGGCATATCATATGCCTGCTTTTTTGTTACTGAAAGAAACCAGAAATGAACTGCCTCCCATTTCTTGGACACGAGAAATGGGAGGCAGTTCAAAACACACCTAAGTCAGATAATCTGTTAAAAAGACGTATACATGACGCTGAAAATACCACAAACATGCAGATTATCATCATTAGATGTGTAAAATGACCGCAATTGAGCAGAATATCTGACTTAGGTGTGTTCCGTAGATACTGAATTTATCGATAGTTAAATTTCTTATATAAGTCTATTCATTTTCAAGCATATTAGATGAAGTTTATGCATAGAGATGCATATCAGGTAGTGCGACCGCCTAGCTGCCTGGCTATCTTGATGAAGAACATGTCAATTCTTCGGCAGAACCTACCAAAGCTGCGCTATTTTGTGCGCCAGGCCTAAAAGCCGACGCTAACACGCTGCAGAATCATAACCACCTGCATATGAACTGCCTCCCATTTCTTATGTCCAAGAAATGGGAGGCAGTTTAGAAAAGGCTGGATTATTTCTTGCCAGAGCCACCCTTGCCGCCGCCACCATTTCCAGATGAGCTGCCGCCATTTCCTGAAGAGCTGTCACCATTGCCAGAACCAGAAGAAGTAGGCGTTACCAGCTTATAGCCGCCCTTACCATCTGGCTGCCAAGGGAACTCAGCCTTTGGTGGATACTCATATTTAGCCCAATTATCCTCGCGGTGATTAATGAGAGCAAACTTGAGAGTATATCCAGGGGTATCAATGCTAAGAAGTTTCTTATTCTCCTCAGTTGTGTATAGAACAGACTCAGAATAATCCTCATTTGCCGAGAAACCCATTGCTATAATGGGGAAAGAAAGACCATCTGCCGAAGGCTTTTCTGCAACAATCTGAATAGGAGAAACGCTACCGTCTGGATAGAACAGTGCAGCATTTCCATCCTTATGAGCAGAGAAGGTATATGCTGCGCCCGAACCCTTATTCATAGACTCAATCTGGTCACTGGTCAGATTTTCTTTAGAACCATCTGCATAGTGCAAGCCAGAGAGATAATACGTACCTGGAATGGTGGCAGCAAAATTGACTACCTGACCATCAATATAAGCAATCTGTGAAGTATCGTCAGGGTTATCAGAAAGCTTTTTGAAATTAAACGTAATCTCACTTTTGGCATCACTGAGCTTCAGATAGTTGTTATCGTCCTTATCAAAAAGCATTGGCACAACATCGCCATCATCATACGTACATTGAATAGCAACGGTTCCTTTTGCTTCCCACTTACCGTCATTCTTCACGCCTTTAAAATTGTGCATGAAGAAGGTACCGTCTTCTTTGAAAGAATAGTAAAGAACGGTTCCATCGTTATAGCCCTGATTAAGCATGCCGCCATGGTCAAAGGTTTTGCCTTCCTTTGATCCACCTTTAGTTCCAACACCATCGTCAACACACCAAACGCCAGTAATAATCTTGGAAAGGTCTCCGGTTAGCGTTGGATTATCTGGAGTCTCTTCGAGCATCACGAAATTTGACTGAGAAGGCTCATCGCCATTACCGCCTTGAGAATCTTGGTCAGCTCCACCAAGAACTGAATCAGGATTCAAGATTGCCTGAAGGACATCACTATTACAAGCAGCAAGCGTGCTAGCAGCACCACCTGCAGCCAATCCCGCAAAAGCGCGGCGAGTAATCATCTCTTTGTTCATATGTTCCTCCTATAAGCGTATGGGAGTCCTAACTTTTTATATTCTACTTGAAACGAGTCAAATGTTATAAATTACGCTGCATTCGACTCATGTATCACCCTACTTTGTATGAGGAAGATGAGAGGTAATCAATGTCATATTTCCCGAGAAGTGCAGATTGCCAGAATGTGCAGGAGCAATAAAATGCGAACCCTTGCAAATCCTATGCTCTACTCCGTTGCCGCCATCAGCGCAAACCGTACCTTCTCCCTCAATAACACTTACACACATAAACGGCCATGGCTGAGCAATAGTTTTTGCCTCATGAATCTCGTATTTTTCTACCGAGAAATACTTGCAGCTCATAAGCTCAGTTTTGCCATCAATTTCTGGAGCAGTAATTTCTCCAGATGTTGGAGCTTCCTGTGCGTAATCGATAACCTCTAAGCTCTGTGCCAAATGTAAAGCACGAGGCTTGCCATCGTCTCCTAAACGATCATAGTCATACACGCGGTACGTAATATCTGAACTCTGCTGCGTTTCAAGAATAAGCGTACCTGTTCTAATGGCATGTACAGTACCAGGGTCAATCCTAAAGAAGTCTCCGGCCTTAATGGGCACGTAGTTGAGAAGTTGGCTCCACTTTCCCTGTTTAACAAGCTCTGCAAACTCTTCTTTTGAGGAAGCGTTCTGGCCAACAACAATATCGCCATCCTGCTTTGCGTCAAGAATGTACCAGCATTCGGACTTACCAAGCGAGCCATTCTCGTGCTCTGCAGCATACTCATCATCCGGGTGAACCTGAACAGAGAGATCATCTTTTGCATCAAGAATCTTAATAAGAAGTGGGAAGCGATCTCCCTCTGCATTACCAAAGAGCTCTCGATACGTTGACCAAAGCTCAGAAAGAGTTTTTCCAGCATAGGCACCAGACGCGACTTCACAGTCTCCATTAGGGTGCGCACTAATTGCCCAGCACTCTCCTACTGAACCCTCAGGGATGTCATAGCCATACTCTTCAGCAAGTCTTCTTCCGCCCCAAATCTTATTGTGAAAAAGAGGCTTCAAAAAGATGAGGTCGTTATTTGATCCGTCTGTATTTTTATCTGAATCTAGCATCGTAGCTCCTTATATGCAGTGCATACATGCCTCTATGATGAATAACTATTTTATAGTCTAACGGATTCTAACTACTTAAACGCCGACTCATTTAGATGCTATTGATTGGGTTTCTCGCTAATAAAAATAGCGTAGCAGCCATATAAACTGCTACGCTATAAAAGTCTAACTTTTGGGGGTCGGTACAAAAAGCTGAGCCTTTACAGTCAACAAACTAAGCAAAACTTAGAACATAACGTTAAAGGAATCTATGCTGTAGTCAGAGCCGTAAAGAGCGAGGATGGTACCACGAACAGTTGCGGATGCATCCATCTTTACACCTGGTTTAAAGAATGCAAAGCCCTTGGTGGTAGCGTTAGGAGCTGCGTTGACAAACAGGCTCAGCTCATCGCTACCAACAGTAGTGTCTTCGGTGGTCTGAATGAAGATGTTGGTGTCAGTCTTGTTGACAACCTCTACCAGATAGCCGTTGGAGTTTTCAAAGTCAACACCAATACCGGTAACGGTAACGGTAATCTTATCGGTATCAATAAGAACCTCGGTCTTATCGCCGGTCTTCCTAACATCATCAACGTACTTCTGAGTGCTGGTAATCACCTCGGAAGTGTTGTTCTCATCCATCAGAGTGTCATAGTTCTCCTGAGATTTAGAGTCACCGGCGCGGGTATCTGAAGGCTTAGTTGCGGTATTTGCATCAGGTGCAGCCTGCTGCTGTTGACCACCAGTTGTAGTACCAGGATCAGCAAGATTTGGAATAAGATTGCAGCCAGCAAGTGCAAGAACGGCAGAAGCGGATGCTGCTACGAGGCCGAGCTTATTAAACTTCATAAAGGTCTCCTTTGGGTTTTGTTTATCTTTATTGAGAATATCGAAAATAAGTAGGTTTTGTCAATTTTTATTCACAGATGAGCATCTAATGTTCCTCAACTAGAGCTTTAATGCCACCTTGCGTAAACATTACTGCTGAATTTATGTGACCGTCAGCCTCTTCACGAGTCTCATCATTTTTAAGAATATTGACAATGGTGGTCATCTCAGTTTGAGCAAGCCAGGTAATAATAAACTCATCATAGGGTTTAACCTGTGCAACATTAGGATAAAGAATGGCTCTGATGGTTGCAGAGATAACCTCAGTCAATTCTTCAAAGAAATGAACGACGTGTGGATTTTCTCGGTTATTCACAAGAATCTGCACTACGTACCTATTTCCGTACAGATCAAAACATTCTTAAAGAGGTCCTCTTTGTTATCAAAGAAGAAATAAAGAGCGCCCGTGGTAACGCCTGCATGTGCACAAATCTGTCGAAGTGAAGCTTTATCGTATCCCTGTAAAGCAAACTCTTGCTCTGCAGATTTAAGAAGCTTGTGACGTGTGTCACAACTTTCTGTTTGTGGTCGCCTCGACATTGCTGCCGCTCCTTTATAAATGTTTTAAATCCCCTTGTAATAAGGAGATTCCCCCAAATCAATACTACCTTGTTTTAAGAGGAACATATAACAGAAAGTTAACTAATTATGCAGAAATCTATAAGCGCTACATAACAACTTTTGTAATATTTACTTAATTCTTTGATATTGATTAGACGAGAAACACGTCAGAGGCATAATAAAGCCCTGCTATGTTACATAACAGGGTTTTAAGACATACCGTTAACCCAGGTCATCCTTACGCTTAATAAATTCTCCGCAGATATATGACTTCCTTAGATACTCGCGATTAAACGGATCTTTGACGGGAACAAAATCCTCTGGAGACTTAGCAAAGTGCATGGCGAAAAGCTCATGGATATGTGGATCAGCCAGCAAATAGCCGCGCGAGCAGTACGCCTGATACATCTGGGCGTCCTCGTTAAATTTGAACGAGCTAAAAGCGCAGTCTGAACAGTGTAGTCCAGCCATCTTGCACATCTCCTACTCTTCAGATAGCCCCATGCAATCTGAACAACGCTGAATCATACGCGTATACAGCAAGTATGGCATTGAAAACAATAAAAATAGTCAAAAATACTTATTCGACGCCAAGAATTTCCGGGAGCGTGTAATCTGAACCGTTCCCCGAGGAAACAACAGGTTGAAGGTATTCTCTATTGTCATTTCCGTCATGCATAACAGTAGGATTTGGAAGATTAACACCCTCGGCTAAATTCTTCTTCTGCATCTCTGTAAGCTCCACGCCAGCATCAACAAGATCTTTAAGATGCTCAACCCAGAGTTGATCAAGACTTAAGGAGAAAAAGTCAGCGATAACCTTTGCTTTATCAAATGAAGGCCACTTACGGCGCTCGGTGCAAATATAAGAGACATACGCACGTGACCAATGTGAGAATTCGCACAGGTCTACCTGGCGCTTGCCACTTTCTTGTAACAACCTTGCTACTGTCCTACCCAAACCTGGGTCGGTCTTTTTGGTAACACCTGCCTTAGCCATCTCACAGCCCCATCTGCTCAAACGATGCCTTAAAAACATGCGTATGTTTTATGCATAGTCCCGCGTTGTTACCGTATCATACTACACTAAAATATCTTCAGATACAATTTGTTATGTTGTTTTACAAGCGGAAATTTAAAGAAAATTGCATACCTGTTACGTAAATAAATCGTAAGTGACTCTTCTGTCTGGGATTAATTAGCTATACAAAAGATATGCAAAAATCAATTGAACTATGCAAAATAATGTATCAGCGATTTTATGCAATAACAAAGACCTCTACGCCATCTGGCTTTTAAGATTTTGGATGATCCATGCAGCTGGTTTCTGGCACGTATAAAACCACAGGAAAATAGCTTAGTAGCTGTATATTTACTTTTAAATACTTGAAATAATGGGTATATCAGAAGCAGAGCTTCTTGCTCTTAAAGGTTGCCATGAGGCAGGGCGACATGTGTGCGACCACGTTAATAGTCGTCCTGCCTCCATGGCATACGTTGCCTCGCATAACGAGAGATCTGAACAGTCGGGGCCATTCAGTAATGAAATTGAGTGTTGGGGGTACTCAATCTCTCAACGCAACGTGTAAACTATTGATAGCAGAAAAAACTTTTTATATATTCGGGAATTAGAAGAATTTTTAAATTCATATAACACTTCTCGATTTTAGCGTAAAAATAGCGCAAGTGCCACACCAAATCCAAGAAATGGTGCAAAAGGAAATGTATACATAAATATACTATCTGAACTGGTAATTTCTTCTTTATTTCTATCTTCTCTTTTTAAAAATTTTTGCCGAATAAAGAACAGAAGAGAAAACATAACACCTAAAATATTTGCCGAAAATAAAAAGACAAATGTCTCTTTTATTTCAAGATAAAGGCATGTTGAGAGAATAAGTTTAATATCTCCCCCTCCCAGAGAAGACATATGACCTATAAATTTTGTAACTATACCTACTGTAATCAGTACACCTATAACAAAGAGCTCACTCCATAATGCATTCATCAGTAACTCAGCGGGTTTTTCATTTGCGGCAAGCCAAATAGGCCATAAAATAACGAGCAAAATAGGGATTCTATTTGGAATAGTGCGATTTCGCATATCCGATATTGAAGCCCAGATATACATGACAAAAATAACCAACTCTCTCATAGACACCTCCTCAGTCAACCATAGCAACATAGACAAGAATCAACTTTCTACTCAGGTGCCGTTATTTAACTTATTGATGTAACAAGCTGAACATTCAACGTTCTTCTCGCCGCTCTTGGTTTTAGAGAGCCTTTTTGATCCTTCGAGATTTACTTGCGACAAAAATCGGAAAGCCGTGAATGGTACACTTAGCACTCAGTTTCTAGAAAGGTTTTTCATGCCAAGTTCTTCATATAAATCAAAACAAATGATTGTTATTCGTCGCGATCTTAAGATGCGAAAAGGTAAAATTGCCGCTCAGGCAAGCCATGCATGTGTTGAAGCCACGCTGATGGCACTTGCAAAAGAGCGTCGACTTGATCAGGTTCGTGTTACCGATGATCAGAATTGGGTCTATTTGGACCATGCTGACGAAGATACCTCTGCAATCACTAACTGGTTTGATGCTGGCGTTGCAAAAGTATGTGTCTATGTTGATTCTGAAGAAGCGTTGCTTGAGCTTGCTGTCGAGGGAAAAGCTCGTGGTTTTGTCGTGGCCCTTATTAGGGACGCGGGCTTTACCGAGTTCCATGGAGAACCAACATTTACCTGCCTGGCATTTGAGCCACTGGCTGCAGAAGATATTGATCCGTTAACGGGCGAGCTGCCTTTATACTAGGCGCTCTACCTTTGTACTAGGCAATCTGCCTCTGTACTAGAAAGCTGCCTCTGTACTAGTGAGTTATCTCTGTACTAGCGAGAATACCTACATCAAGAAGGTGTGGCTCATAACCTCGTCAAAAATTGTAGTGACTACAAACATACCAATTGAGGCATAAAGGATTGCTGCCTGCCAAGAAAGGTGATTGGTCTCGATTTTTGAAATACGAGGATCAAGCTTTCCTTCTTTAAGGCTGATGGGGTCATCAATATCGCGCGTAAAGCCCATCTGACGGTCCTCGTACTCTTTTCCGCTAAAGAGCAGACCAACGCCGCAAGCAATAATTCCCAAAGAAGAAATGACGTACATAACACGGCGCACCCAGTCGATGCCCGTAAACATATCCATACCGCTGGTAAAGTACGCAAATGCAAAGATAACAGCACTCATTCCAGCTGCTGTAAGACAACCATAACCAAATGCACGCAAGGCACTCAGTGCCAGCTCTTTGAACTTCTCGCCACGAGAAGGTGTTTGTGAAAACTTGCTATCCATACACAACTCCTTGGTTGTTTATTTGTTTTCTGTATAGCTTATAGCGTATAGGAAGTCTGCGCTTGATGATACAATTTCTACAGTAAATCTTGGCAGGAGGACGCATGCGTATCGGCTTTGATAACGAGAAGTACATCACTATGCAGGCGGATCGAATCCACCAGCGTATCAGTGAATTTGGCGGCAAGCCGGTAAACTGCTCGACGACAACCACGCTTCTCGCATCCTCCCTGGATTTGCTCCAGATGCAAAAGCTCAGATGCTTCAGCAGCTTGCTCACGAGGCAGAAGTGGTTTTTGCCATCAACGCAAACGACATTGAAAACGGTAAGCGTAGAAGCGATATTGGCGTTACCTATGCCGACGACGTGCTGAGGCTTATGGATATCTTCCGTGCTCGCGGCCTTGCTATTGGCGGTGTTGTCATTACGCAGTACTCTGGCCAGCCAAAGGCAAAGGCCTATCGCGCGCGCCTAGAAAACATGGGTATTGCGGTGTATCGTCACTACCCCATTGAGGGCTACCCCTCCAATATTGACCTGATCGTCTCGGCAGAGGGCTACGGTAAAAACGAGTACGTCAAGACTACGCATCCTCTGGTAGTTGTAACAGCACCTGGTCCTGGCTCTGGCAAGCTTGCTGTCTGCCTTTCACAGCTCTACAACGAGAATGCCCGTGGAGTACGCGCGGGCTACGCTAAGTTTGAGACCTTCCCTGTCTGGAACCTCCCGCTTAAGCACCCTGTAAACGTTGCCTACGAGGCTGCTACGGCAGACTTGGGCGATAACAACATCATTGATCCCTATCACCTTGAGGCTCACGGCGAGGTTACCGTTAACTACAACCGTGACGTCGAGGCATTCCCCGTGCTCAAGGCCATGATGGAGAAAATTGCAGGCACAAGCCCCTATCAATCTCCAACCGATATGGGCGTCAATATGGTTGGTAACTGCATTATTGACGATGCGGTGTGCCAGGAAGCTTCAAAAGCAGAGATTGTACGCAGGTGGTTTAGGGCTGCCGAGAAACTCGAGCGTACGGGTATGGGTGAGCGTGAACTCACCAAGATTAATCTCTTGATGAAAGACGTTAACGTTGACCAGAACTTCTCGCCAGCTCATGCTGCTTGTCTGCACAAAGCAGAAGAAACAGGAAAGCTTGCGGGCGCCATGGTTATGCCTGACGGCACCATTATTACCGGCAAGACTTCTGAGCTTCTAGGTGCGCCAGCGTCGCTTTTGCTCAACGCCCTCAAATACGTCGTTGGCATTGAGAAGAAGACGTTTATTGTCTCGGACGAGGTCTTAAGGCCCATTTGCGCACTAAAAGAGAACAACTTTAAACTAGCTCGCACCAGCCTTTGCGCTGACGAGATGCTCATCGCACTCTCTATCAGCTCAATTACCAATCCGTTGGCTGGAGCATTAACGTGTGTTGCGAGCCAATTTTTGAACAAGGACAATTCTTTCACCAGTGATTTTTAACAGCTCACATAAAAGCAAGAAAACGAGAAACTCTACAACTCGTTCTAAAACTAAACACACACCTGCTTCTGCAAACGCTTCAAAACGTAAGCAGCGGGCGATGCATACACTTGAGAAAAATTCCCAGAACAATCCTGTTGTCAAATGGGGCCTCATTGCACTGGCTATTGTGTTTGTACTGGCATTATTGCAATCGTGCCAGGGACTTTTTTCCCTGTCTTTTGACAACAACCTGATTATCAAAAACGAAGTCCCGTATGAATGGGAAAACCTTATCTACGACGCAACGGGCCGCGCACATTATGTGGTGGACGGAGAAGAACTCACTCGTACGGGCGTTGATGTCTCTTCTCACCAGGGGTTTATTGACTGGGAGGCCGTTGCTGCCGATAACATTCAGTTTGCCATGCTTCGCATTGGCTACCGAGGCTCCACTGAGGGCGGCATTCGCGCAGATGAACTCTTTGAAACCAACCTTAAGGGCGCACAAAGCGCTGGTCTTGACGTGGGTGTGTACTTCTTCTCACAGGCTATTAACGTGGAGGAGGCTCGCGAAGAGGCCGCTTTTGTCCTGCAGCAACTAAAAGAAGCAGGAGTTACAAAGCTCAATCTTCCCGTTGCGTTTGACCTGGAGCCCTCCCCTGATTACAGCGGTCGCGCCGATAACCTTTCCCCTGCAGAAACTAACGCTATTGCGCGTGCGTTTTGCACCACTATTCAAGAAGCGGGATACCGGGTTATTGTCTATGGCAACAAAGTTGATTTGAATCGCTTTGATCTTGTCTCGCTTGACGAGCCTATCTGGCTGGCACAATACGTTGATCAGCCAGACGTAAACTTTAACTTTTTGATATGGCAATACACCTCAACAGGACAAGTTGACGGTATTACCGGCTCGGTTGATTTGAATCTGGACTTCTCTGCCGTCTCTACAAGCAAGAGTCCAAAGTAGAGCTGCCACGACCGCAGCCGCTAGTCGCGTCCGCAGGAGCTGCCGCAGCCGCGTCCGCAGGAGCTGCCGCAGCTTAAAGGGTTATCCGACCTTAACAGAGCCCGTCAGCGTAACGGTAGGATCAAGCGCCTGAGCATGCGCAAAAGCGCCTCCTGGACTGCATGAGCTTACCAGCGTAAATACAACCCACAGAATAATGGCTGCAAGCAGCACCGCCAGCGCCACACGGCCCAGCTTCATGCGAGAAGAACGACGCCTTCTAGCCGCATACGCAGCCTGAGCTTCATCTCTTGGGTTGAGCGTTCCGTAGTGATTGCCGTAAGCAGTTCTTGCTCGACCACGTGCACGGGCGGCATCTGCACGGGCATGGTTAACGGGATTTGTTGGGCGATCTTGCGTCATCCTA
>QWCO01002309.1_pt1 | contig 10863 bp, 10 predicted proteins | sample 1972611 | NCBI WGS metagenome assembly QWCO01 (sample SAMN09866706, study PRJNA288562) | Human oral metagenome isolate term1_saliva, whole genome shotgun sequencing... | reverse complement strand
TGTTGAGCACATGGGCTCCTACTTCCGCTCTGACCGCGCCGCAAAGAAGTCTTCCTTCTACAACAGCACCGAGTTTGACAACCTGGTTGACCAGGCTCGTTCAACCGTTAACGACAACGATAAGGTCCTGGAGCTTACCCGCCAGGCAGATAGCCTTATGACTCACACAGACTACGCTTGCCTGCCTATTGACTGGCCTCAGATGCCTTACGTCTTGAAGCCAGAGTATACCGGTCTCAGCGTTCTGGTTAACCCTCACTTCGATAAGGTTAAGAAGAAGTAAGCGTTTCCTCCATCCAAAACAAAGGCGAGAAGATCAATTGGTCTTCTCGCCATTTTTTGTGTATGTAAGCCGTTTTAAGACACGACAACAAAATGCGCTACTCGGAAATCTTCTCCTCAAGACGCGCTTCTTCTACGGCCTTCTGAGCCGCCTCAATAGCATGCGCAACCTGAGGTGTGCGGTCAGCATCGGAAAGCGACGCATCGTACAGGTGGCAGGCGCAGAAGTGACCTGGCTCAGCCTCAATGCGCTCAGGAATGCGCTCGGAGCAAACCTTCATTGCCTTAGGGCAGCGTGTGTGGAATACACAACCCGAAGGTGGGTTTGCAGGGCTTGGAACATCACCCTGGAGAATGCGCTTCTCCTGGATGCGCTCGTGACGAATACGAGGAATAACGTCCAAGAGTGCCTGAGTGTATGGGTGCAGAGGACGCTCAAAGAGGGCATCTTTAGTAGCAAACTCCATCTGGTGACCCAGGTACATGACCATAACAGTATCTGCAATGTGGCGAACAACAGAGAGATCGTGGCTAATAAAGATGTATGCCAGACCGTGATCTTTCTGCAGCTCTTCAAGCAGGTTGATTACCTTGGCCTGAACAGAAACGTCTAGTGCAGAAACAGGCTCGTCGCAGACAACAATCTCTGGCTCAAGCACAATAGCGCGCGCGATACCAATACGCTGACGCTGACCACCCGAGAACTCATGAGGGTAGCGGTACTTGAACTCAAGGTTAAGGCCAACTTCCTCCATAACCTCTTCAATGCGAGCATCGCGCTCTGCCTTTGTCTTATACGTGCCCGCAATATCAATAGGTTCGCCAATGATATCCATAACGGTCATACGAGGGTTCAGCGAGCTGTAAGGGTCCTGGAAGATAAGCTTCATCTTCTGACGAGCACGCTTGAGATCTTCTCCCTTAAGTGAGGTGAAGTCTTCCCCATCAAGCTCAACCGTACCAGAGGTTGGCTCGGTAAGACGCAGTACGCACTTGCCGGTTGTAGACTTTCCGCAGCCAGACTCGCCAACAATAGCTAGAGTCTCTTTGCGCCTAAGGTCAAACGAAACATCCTCAACCGCATGAACTGAAGCATTAGAACGACCAAAAACACCGTTTTTAATGGGGAATCGCTTAACCAAGTTCTTTACGGACAAGATGGTTTTCTCGCCAGAAAGGTCCTTGACGTCTGTGTTTTTCTTTTCTGCCATGACTACTCACCCCACTCATCAGTGTATTTCCAACAGCTGACAGTATGGCAATTGTCTTCACCAACAGCAGTCAAGCCAGGACGACGATTCTTACAAATGTCCTTAGCAAACGGACAACGTGGATGGAACGGGCAGCCAGAAGGCATGTGAGAAAGCATAGGAACGCTGCCAGGAATTGCATAGAGTTCCTTGGTGTGCTCGTCAAACGACGGGATGGATGCAATCAGGCCCTGAGCATAGGGGTGCAGAGGGTTAGTAAAGAGCTCTGCAGACTGCGCATACTCAACACGATGACCAGCGTACATGACAAGAACCCAGTCAGCCATCTCGGAAACAACGCCCATGTCGTGCGTAATCAGCATGACGGCGGTACCCAGGTCTTGCTTCATGCGGTCAATGATCTGCAGAATCTGTGCCTGAACCGTTACGTCAAGCGCGGTTGTTGGCTCGTCGCAGATAAGCAGCGATGGCTGGCACGCAAGTGCCATAGCAATCATGACACGCTGGCGCATACCACCAGAAAGCTCATGGGGATATGACGAGAAGACCTTCTCTGGTGCAGGAATACCCACCAGTTTGATCATATCAAGGGCCTTCTGATCTGCCTCCTGTTTGCTCATGTTGGGATTATGAACAAGGATACCCTCACGAATCTGAAGACCAGATTTCATAACAGGGTTCAGAGAAGTCATGGGCTCCTGGAAAATCATACCAATGCGATTACCACGAAAGTCACGCATGCCTCCACGAGGAAGCTGAGTTAAATCAGTTCCCTCAAAAATAATTTCTCCGCCGGTAATTTGTGCAGGAGGTGTAGGGAGCAGTCCCATAACAGACAGAGCTGTCATAGACTTACCGCAGCCAGACTCTCCTACCACCGCAAGAGTCTCGCCTTTTCGCATGATAAATGAGAGGTCACTTACTGCAGGAAGTGCGCCATCTTCGGTGAAGAGCGTGACATCAAGATGATTGACGTCGAGAAGAACGTTTTTCTTGCACTGCTCTTCTCGCTCCTTTTGTGCGGTTTCTTGCGCAAGTTTGCGCTCCTCAAGGCTGCAAAATTGCACAGACTGACCGTTAGGACCCTCAATGACGTGCTCAAATGACGCGTCTGTGGTCTCCACTGCCTGATCACTCTCTTGTGCAAGAGCATCTGTATTTTCTGCCATAAACGTAACCTCCTTTCTAAGAACGCATCTTTGGATCAAGAGCGTCGCGCAGCGCGTCGCCAAGCAAGTTAAAGGACATAACCGTAATGATGATGACAATACCTGGGGCAATACTGTAGAGAGGCTGTGATGCAAGGTATGGCTGAGAAGCTGCAATCATTTGTCCCCAACTTGCCTCAGGTGGCTGAACGCCTAATCCCAAGAACGAAAGCGTTGCCTCAGAAAGAATTGCACTTGGAATGCCCAAGGTAGAAACAACAATCAGCGTTGACATACAGTTAGGCAAAAGATGTTTCATGATGATGCGGAAGCTATTGCCGCCGGACAGAATACAAGACTGAATGTATTCAGAATTCTTCAGGCGCATGACATCGCCACGAATCAACCTTGCCGTGGTTGTCCACATCAAAAGACCCAATGCAATATAGAGGTTAATGAGACCTGGGCCCATAACAAACATGATCAAAATTGCAAAGAGCAAGAATGGGAAGCTGGAGAAGACCTGGATGATAAAGGACACAACCGCATCAACCCAGCGACCATAATATCCTGCTGCAACGCCTGCAACAAAGCCAATAAAGAGGGCAATTGCCTGCGAAATGATACCAACAGAGAGAGAAATCTGGCAGCCGTAAATAATACGAGAAAGAATATCTCGGCCGTACTCATCGGTGCCAAGTAGGTGCGCAAATGTTGGATTCTGATTCTGAATTGAAAGGTTTTGATCCTTGTAGCCATAGGGAGCAAGAACAGGAGCAAGAATTGCAATAATTACCAGAGCCAAAACAATGCCCAAGCAAATCATGCCCAGTTTATTTTTCTTAAAGATGTTCCAGCTGACCTGCCAATAGCTCTGCGCACGGACCTTTCCCGTGGCAGCCTGCTCCGCTTCTTGAGCCTTGGCGGCATCCTCAAGTACAGCTTCAGTCTTTTGGACTTTCTCGCTATTTTTATCGCTCGTAAACAAAGCCATTACTCTGATGCCTCCTCTCCAAGACGAATTCGTGGATCAACTACTGCATACAAAATATCAACAAGTAAATAAATCACGACGCAGATGATTGCCACATACATGACGCTACCTTGAATCAACGGCAGGTCACGAGCATTAATTGCATCGATAAGCAGCTTACCCATACCGTTCATGTTGAAGATCTGCTCAATGATGATGGAACCGGTAAGGATGTCTCCCAGCTGAGATCCAGCAATAGTAATAATGGGAATCAGAGCATTTCTAAGTGCATGCTTCAACACAATAGCGGAGCGCTTTAAGCCCTTAGCTTCGGCAGTTCTAATGTAGTCCTGGTTTAAAACATCCAGCATGCTGGTTCTGGTAACACGAGCAATACTTGCTGCGTTGCCACCCAAAACGATGGAGCAGAAATACCAAAGATTGCAGCTGACATAAGTGTTCTATCAAGCCATTTTCCATGGTTTACTGCGGCGAGAATACCCATCAAAAGACCAAGCACTATGGCAAAAAGATACGCGAACACTGCTAAGCGCAGCGTAACGCCCAGAGCCTTTGTCAAAAGTGCAATGACAGGTCGCTTCTGAGTGTAAGAAGTTCCAAAATCTCCACCAAGCATTTTTACAAACCAGTTTGCGTACTGCTCTGGAATTGGCTTATCAAGACCCATGGTATGGCGAACCTGCTGAACCGTAGCCTCATCAGCCATATCGCCCATCATGACTCGTACTGGGTCACCTGGGACAATGTTCAAGACAAAAAACGTTAAAGCAGAAATGCAAACTACAACGCTCACTGCTTGAAGGATTCGTTTGATTAGAAACGATCTCACTCCTGAGCTCCTCTCCCCTCAAGAAAATGAAGCGGCATCCAAGAATCTTAGATGCCGCTTTAAAGTTTATAGCAAGTTTGCTACTTAGTCCTCTGGAACGGTGTAATCGGAATTTGATGTATCAATATCGACATCAAAGAAGTGATAAATCAAGTTTCCAACCTTAGCGTTCTTGACGTACTTCTTAGCGACAAAGGAGTTCTTTGGCCAGTACAGAGGAAGTGTTGCAAAGTCTGTACGTGTGAGCAGGTTATCTGCGTCCTTGTAATCCTCTGTTCTCTTGTCCTTGTTAGACTCAGAGCGACCCTCAACAAGAAGCTTGTCAAACTCTGGGTTGTTGTAGAAGGAAGACTTCTTTGCAGCGTTGGTACTGTAGAAGTAGGTGTAAAGGTGCTGATCGCCATCAGCAAACAGTGGATACCAACCAAGGGTAGTAATCTGAAGGTTACCAGCAGCCCAGTCGGTGTTCCAAACTGCGTTGTCCTCTACCTGGACATCAAGGGTAACGCCAATCTTGCTCCAGTACTCCTGGACAGCAACAAGGAGCTTCTCGTAAGACTTTCTAACCTTTGCAGAAAGCTTAAGACCAGAAACACCAGCCTCAGAGAGAAGAGACTTAGCCTTCTCTGGATCATACTCAAACGCAGGAGCGTTCTTGTCGTTACCAGGGGTTGCTGGTGCAAGCCAACCACTTGCAACAGTACCGTTACCGGAAGCAATGTTGTCAACAAGCTCCTGGCGGTTAATTGCCAAGGAGAGTGCCTGGCGAACCTTAGGATCAGTAAGCTCAAAGCCCTCTTTGAGGTTAAGGTTGATGAAGTTAACACCAAGGGTCTGATATGCAGTGATAAGGTCCTTGACGTCAGCATCGCTTGAATACTGCTGATACAGAGAAGATGGAAGATCGCAGAAGTCAATATCGTTGTTCTTGAATGCAAGCAGCTGGGTGTTGGAATCGTCGTAGTAGTGAATACGAATCTCATCCAGGGCAGGCTTGCCGTCGTGGTAGTCATCAAAACGCTCGAGAACTACCTCAGTGGTGTCATCGTTGCTCTTAATCTTGTACTTACCAGTACCAATGAGGTTAGTACCGGTACCCCAATCAGCACCAGCAGCCTCACAAGCCTTCTCTGGGAAGATGCAAGCATAGGAAATTCCAAGAACGCTTACAAAGACAATGTAAGGCTCAGAAAGCGTAAAGGTAAAGTGAGTGTCGTCCTGAACAGTCAGACCCTCAAGCTCAGTAGCCTTACCGGCAAGCATCTCTGGAGCGCCCTTGATCTTGTCAAAGAAGCTGGTAGAGAGAGCCTTGGTCTCTGGCTTAAACATACGCTCAAAGGTGTACTTAACGTCCTTTGCGGTCAAAGTAGTACCATCGTGGAACTTGATACCCTCTTTGAGCTCACACTTAAGGGTGAGGCCATCAGACTCAAAGGTTGGAATCTCTTTAAGCAGGCATGTAACAAGCTCGTTGTCCTCAGTCCAACGAAGCAGGGACTCACAAACAGAGTCTGCAACGCATGCGGACTGAGAGTTGTTTGCACGCTGCATATCAAGGCCCTGCTTAGAGTTTGCAGAACCATAGCGAAGAATCTTCTTCTTATCAGATGCCTGAGCAGTATCAGTAGAGGAAGAGTTGCAGCCAGCCAGCATCATAGATGCGCCACCACCAGCCGCTACCATACCTGATGCCTTCAAAAAATTACGACGGCTTAGTGAGTTCTCCAGCATGTTAACCCTTCTTTCTTATTAAAACGATTTATAAGACAACCCTGCTGGGGTTAGATAACTATACAAAACAATTACCAGCATCTTCCCATATATACCTAGGATGAAATAGACATGAAACATTAAATTGCGACGATAATAGCAAAATCTATTTACCTGCACTTTTTGTCAAATCATATAGGATTTACCTATATTGAAACATAAAAATTGACTAAGCATTTTTGGACAGTTGTCCATTTTGTCTATAAAAATATTGGCAGGTACCAAAGAGATACCTGCCAATACAAATGCATGTAACGAGAAAAACTCTCTGCCTTAGTGCTTACGCCTCATAAGACCTGCAGCTGTTAAAGCAGATGCACCCATAACCATAAGAGGCATTACCAGAAGCTCTTCTCCCGTATTAGGAAGCTGTGCTTTCTTCTTCTTTGTCTTCTTCTCTTTTACAGGAGAAGCAGGGTTAGAAGGCTCTTCTGGAGCTGGAGTTGGTGCTGGAGTTGGAGTATCAGACTCAACAGTTAAGGTAACCGTCTTTGCTGCCTCATAGTCATTGCCTGCGGCTGCGGCATTACCGTTGAAGTAATAGTAATAGGTAACGGAATATGCACCTGGAGTCTTGGAGATTTCTTCTGCCTTCTGAGCAACAGTTGCTGCATCCATAGTTGCGGTATCAAGTGCAACGGTACCGCTCTGATCAACAACCTTTACGCGAGCATCAGCAGAACCAGCAGCAGGGGTAACCTGGCCAGCGCTGTGATCAACCATAGCATCAAGGTTATCAAGAATAGTCCAGGAATCCTGATTAGCAGTGATAGTGCTGTCGTGTGCCGTAACTACCTGTCTAAGCTCTGTATAAAGTGGAGGAATGACGCCGTTGTTAAGGTCAAGCTCGTCAGTTGAGTTCTCAGAAGCATTGATGACAAGGTTGCTGCCGGAAAGAGAAGTGTATGAATATTCCTGATACACATCATCAGCAAGATCATTATCAACAGCCAACTGCCAGCCAGGAAGATTGAGGTACAGTCCCCTATTGGAATTTCCAGTGTGAACCGAATAGCCATAGTCTCTCATGGCATTCTTAATGTTGGTCAAATCAATGTAGTATGCACCACCGGTATACAGTGCATCATTTTCTGTTGCGCTGTGGCGATCTTCATACAGGATATTGTCAACGTGAATGTCACTTGCAGAAATGGTTGGCATGTAATTCCACTCGTCCTGTGGAATAGCGTAATAGCTGCCGTCAGGCCTAATAATGACGCCCAGATATTTCTTGTTGCTGCTAAGAATGGAATTGTTTGTTCCCTCTTCCAGGACCTGCCTTGCAAACCTGACTGAAACACGAGGGTTTCCATAAGAGGTTCTGTGGTCAAGCAGATACTGGGTAAGGCTTACATAGTTAGTGCCATACAGATTGAGAGTAGAGCCATTGGTAAGCGTCAGAGGGACGGTAAGCGTAATGGTCTCACCAGCAGCCAGGGTGCCAGAGATAGAAATGGAACGCATCTCAGCATTGTCCTGACCAGCTGCCTGGTATGCGGCATAAGCATTAGCTGCAGGCCGAGAACCAGAACCACCGTTCAGTCCATTAATGTTCAGGTTAATTGCAGTTGCTGCATTAGTTGACGAGAAGGTAAATCCTGTTGCACGTAAATCAGGATTAGGGCTTGAGCTGGCATAGTATGTCAGTGGCAGCTGCATAATCTCGTTAACAGAAACTGGAGATGAAGAGATGTTGGTAATCTTTACCACTGCCTGCAGATTCTGATACTTATCAATATCTACGATGGAGCGGTTCATCTGAGTGGTGTCATTGTCCTTATAAGCGTAGTTAGATGTCTGACCAGAAGCATCCGTAAAATAAATAGAACGCTCGATAAGACCATCTGCGCTTACAGAAGGAGACACGTTTGTAGTAGTGCCGTTGTAGAACGAATTGTTACTTGCAGCGTATGCAATATTTGGCATAAAGACTAAAGCAGCCAAAAATGCAAACATCACAGCAAGAACAGCGCGGCCCTGCATCTTTGATGTCATAGGCGTATTCCTCCTCAGAATAAAAACTTAGCAGTACATTTTCGCATTAACCTACTGTTGAAGGAATGGAGATATTTGTTACTCACATAAAAAAAGAGACGCCATCTTTCGATGACGTCTCTTGACAATTACTTAGATGCGCAAAGCGTGTTACTCTGCAGCCTCTTCGGTTGCCTGTGCGTTAGCCTCAGACTCAACCAGGTGAGCCTCAAGGTCAGCCTCAGCCTCAGCTGCTGCTGCCTCTGCTGCTGCACGCTCCTCCTCTGGAAGTGGAGTGACCTCAATGTCAATGCCAAGGGTCTCTGCAGCTGCCTTCATAGACAGGGAGATGCGACGGCGGTCAAGATCAATCTCCATGACCTTTACCTGTACAACGTCGCCAACCTTGCAGACCTGAGATGGAGCGGTGACGTGCTGCTTAGCCATCTCGGAGATGTGGACGAGGCCCTCAACGCCGTTGCCAAGGTCAACAAATGCACCAAAGGTAACAAGCTTGGTGACAGTGCCCTCGATGATAGCGTCAACTGGGTACTTGGAAACAAGTACACGCCATGGATCCTCGGAAGTCTGCTTAAGACCAAGGGAGATACGCTCACGGTTAAGGTCAACGTCGAGAACCTGAACCTCAACCTCCTGGCCAACCTTAACAACCTCAGATGGGTGGTTAACGTGGTTCCAAGAAAGCTCGGAAATGTGAACCAGGCCGTCAATGCCGCCAAGGTCAACAAATGCACCAAACTCAACGATGGAGGAAACAGTACCCTTGAGCTTCATGCCAACCTGGAGCTTGCCCAGGATGTCCTGACGCTCTGCCTTACGAGCCTCCTCAAGAACAATACGGCGAGAAAGAACAACGTTGTTGCGGTTGCGATCCATCTCGATAACACGAGCCTCAATACGAGTGCCCATGAATGCACCAAGATCCTTGACACGACGGAGGTCAACAAGGGATGCAGGCAGGAAGCCACGGAGGCCAATGTCAAGAATCAGGCCGCCCTTAACAACCTCAATAACCTCACCCTCAACGGTCTCACCAGCGTTGAACTTATCCTCAACTGCCTTCCAAGCACGCTCGTACTCAGCACGCTTCTTGGAGAGAACCAGACGGCCCTCTTTGTCCTCTTTCTGGAGAACAAGTGCCTCGACGTCCTCACCCAGGGAGATGACCTCTGCAGGGTTAACGTCTTTACGAATAGAAAGCTCACGAGCAGGAATAACGCCCTCAGACTTGTAGCCAATGTCTACGAGGACCTCATCACGCTCAATCTTGACGACGGTGCCGTTGACAAGATCTCCCTCATCAAAGTCGGTGACAGTGCCGTCGATCAGGCTGTTCATTTCCTCATCGGAAATTTCATCCAAAGAGAAGATGGACGAGTTCTGAATCTCACTCAAAGGTGGACCCCTTCCAAAACGGGGCCCCGGTCAACATGGTTGCTGCCAGAGTGCCAATACGTGGGCTTCTCTACTCGGAAACTTACATGCTCTCGGGGGCCAACAGATACAGTGCATAGCTTGACGCCATACGGGCAATAGGATAGCGCTCTTCGGCTGATTAAACAAGCCAAAGAGCGCTACTTTGCACAGCTATTACGCAAGTTTTACAAAATTTCTTCAAAGTTTGTTTCTTGCGAGAAGATCTTGTTGTGCTTACGCACGAAGACGGTAGCCTTCTTTCTCTACGGCAGCTCGGTACGCATCGACGTCAATCGGATTTTTGCTGAGGATACGTGCCTGACCACCAGCTAGAGTAACCTGCGCCCATGTTCCCTCAATACTATCGAGAGCTCGAGTCACATGATTGACGCAGTTCTGGCAAGTCATACCACCAATCTCAAATGTTTGAACATAAGGGTAATGAGATTCATCTTTGTCTTCTGGACCATCTGCAGCAGAAACCTGCTCTGTGTTACAGGTAGTAACGCCTGTTCCCTCATCAGAGCAGCAGCCTTTTTTACCTGCAGCAATTCCGTAAACACGATAAACCGCAAAACCGCAAAGCGCTACAACAGCAAGAATAACAATAATATTGACTGGTGACATACAAACTTCCTTTCTGTTGCTGTTTTACTACCCACCATTTTCTAGATTATTCAAAAAATGATGTTTTTTCTCGCAAAATTTAACAGCAACAGCAACAATCGTGATGCAGCTTAAGCAGAAAGCTTTGCGCCAAGACCACGAAGAGCCTCAAGAGCATCGTCATCTGGCTCAAGGTTGCAGACGAGAGTCTCAACAACGTTGACGCCCTCTGCCTCAGCATTCTGCTTCCAAGTCTCCATCCAGTCACCGGTTCCCCAGTCATAAGAGCCAAAGAGAGCGGTTGGCTTCTGACCAAGCTTGCCTGCGCAGTCATTGAAGAGCTCCTCAAAATCAGGATCAAGCTCCTCATCGCCCATAGCAGGGCATCCAAAAGCAAATGCATCGTACTGATCGCACATATCAGCAGAGAACTCAGAAGACTCAATAGCCTCGGTATCTGCTGCACTTGCAAGCTCTTTTGCCATTGCCTCAGTATTGCCCGTCATGGACCAATACACAACTGCTACTTTACTCATACATTTCCTCCTTCTGTGTCCAGGTTCCCCCTGGAAAACTACACATTACTTTCAATACCTCAACAAGAAATCCAAG
>QWCO01001060.1_pt1 | contig 10871 bp, 7 predicted proteins | sample 1972611 | NCBI WGS metagenome assembly QWCO01 (sample SAMN09866706, study PRJNA288562) | Human oral metagenome isolate term1_saliva, whole genome shotgun sequencing... | reverse complement strand
GTCATCTTTGTACCAATTTACTGAACAAAGATGGCCAATACCATAATCCTCGATGTTTCTATAAAGATACAGCAAACGGTTAGCTTCTTGATCCTCAAAGTCGCTACTAATATCATTTCTGTAAGGGATAATATTCTTACTTGCAATGTCTATCTTAACACCGAAAAAAGTTAATTCATTAACTTTTTCAGCCACAATAGAATAATAATGTTGTGCATCGAGTTTTACTTTCGTAGAGTCGTTTACGAGCATTACCTTAAGGTATGTCTTTCCATTGCTACCTTTATATATTTGTAACCATACGGACAAAGCCGCTTCTACACCGGAAGACAGCGTATACTTGACAACATGCTTCGTTAAACCTTCTTTAGGCTGAATTATAAGTTTTCTTTTACTTTTTTCAACGCTAAAGTCAAGCGTAGAGAGGTCAATATCTTTATTGAAATTGGTACCGACCCAAAAACCAAAGCCTCTAGAATCACAGATTGAAATGATGTCCTCAAAGTAAGAAAGAAAAGTTTCATATTCCTCTATTCGGGCTATACGCTCTTTGTACTCCTTTACCTTATCAGAACTGATATATTCACCATCTTTATCGACTCGTTTAAGTGCATGAAAAAGTCGCTCTTTGTAAGCACTAAGGAATTTGTTTCTGTCTTGAAATGATCGGTCGGAATAAGTAGAATCATATTCGCCATTAGATTTTTTTGCAACTAATGCGCAGAAATATTTATTGAGATCGCGCATCTTGTCACGGAAATCCTTTAAATCATGTGCATTTATTGTTCTGGACAAGCTGAGCTTCGCATCTTTAAAGACGAAATATGGTGAAAAAAGTTCTTTGCTTTTATCCATAGAGAATGTCTTCTCAAAAAAGTTAACATCTTCTACATTTACATATAGTCGCGTCTTTTCTGACAACTTTCTGTAATAACGACCAGAAATCGTTATCGTTGTACTTGAGGCCAAAGAAACAACATCTTTAACACAACATGATACACCGATTCTGTCTGGGAATCGACGGCTTAACGAATTAATATCTTCGTCATCTTCGCGATTTCCAAAATCTCTCATATCATCACCTTGCTCATCAGTGTCTTCACTTGACTGGTTTTCATTGCTAATATTATCCTCGTCAGTTGAGTCAACCGAAGATGTTTCGTCAGGGTTCAATGATTGCATATCTTTACGTGGAAACAGTATGGCTGTACTGTATATGGAGCCAGGCGTAGTGCAGAGCACTTCACATACAGGCTCTTCTTCACCTTCATGAGAAGGATATATTCCAAAGTTGTTGCCGCAACCTCCAGGTCCGATCAGTTGTTCTCGGATGAAAGTTTCCAAAGAATCTCTTTTATTTTTGATCATACTTTATAGATATTATCTGTTTGAGATTTAATGTTTCTTCTTTTATAAGATCGACAATATCCTTTATGTCGTTTCCATCTGCAATGTTAAGATAGTCGCGAACTTCATAGCTTAATCCCATATATGCTTTTTGCATGTCTTGTTCTAACAAACAATGAGTCAGAAACGTTCTGAAAATCGTATTCATTCCTTCTGTGTTTGTACTTGTTCGTGACTTCCTGTGTCTCAGAATTCTTGTGTATAATCCTTCTATCTGAAGATATTCTTCAATAACCCTTTTTTGCATACGTCTGCTACGAGGAAGTATTGAGTTTTCGGATGGATCAAGCCACCGCTTGAAGGAAACAAAATGAATTCTTTCTATGGGAAGTAAGGCCTTCATGATTTCATCATAAACATCTTTTTCACTAGATTCTGCAACTCGATGTTCCAATAGTATTTTCCACATTTCTCGTGATGAGTTTTTTTCTTTATCGGAAAGACCGTACTTGGAATTATTTCTCATTAGAGTTTCTCCGTCTCCCGTTTTGCGTTCCGCATTATCTACAAAAATTTCAAGTGGTTGGTAGAAATCTTCTAATGGTTGTATTTCGAGTTCTGTTGGTTCTTCGAAATTTCGCATAAGACCAGAAATGGTATCGATAGTCATGTCATTTCCTAATCTGCAAATAACCAGATCATTCTCATCGAGTGTCTTATGTTGCCGAGGACCGAATGAAATGGAAACTCTATTTTGCTCTCTACCTGATGATTGCCGACTTCGGATATCTTGTTCGTCTTCGTCTTCTTTAGGCTCAGAACCAACAGGTTTGGGCGGAATACTGATTCCACTTTTCATGTATTTAATACGGAAATTGGAATTTAGTAGTATCTTTTGTTGTTCTGCATAACGATATACATACCAACTAAATCGTGGGTCAAAAACGATTCTGTTGTTTACTTGCAGGACGCTTTGTCCGGAATTAAGATGATACTGATCAAAGGAGTTAGGATATATGGCCCAATTGTGTCCTGTACAATGATTCAACATCGATAGCACTAGAATTTTATTCTCCGCGATAGAGTTTAAAAACACAGATTTCTCTTTATGTACCTTGAAATTTTTAAATGTATAAAATTTAACGAAGGTAGCTCCGCATTCTGACTCAAGGAAATCCTTTAATTGACTCATATAATATGGTTCCACATTATAATCCAATACTACGGCAACTTGATGGAAGTTTATCCATTCGAGTAATACAGAACTAAGGTCCTTTTCATATTTATTCCTTATGAACTGCAAGAAATAATCAATATACTCCTCGTTTGCCTCTGGGTTTTGGGCTAAAGTTTGTCTTTTAATTTTTGCTCTACTTTGCTCAGTAACGCTAATTGCTAATTGATTTCGTAACTTTACCTCGTGTCGAATATCAATATCCTCGAGCATAAAATCAAAGGCATCTTTGACGTGATGTAACTCAGAGTCATTATTATACCCTAATTCGTAAATGCTTATATCGGATTCCTTCCGATTAAACAGATAGTCCATTTCCTCCTTTGTGAAGGATATGAAGTCTCGTGTTTCAGTCACTTTTTCACGTTGTAGGCGCTCTACAAATTTATGCTTATTCTCATAGATTCGTTGCAATCTATATGGTTTTTGAGAAAAAACGAAAAAGCATACATTATGTATACCTGTATTGTAGTCTTCATTGTACTCATTTATTGTTGAGCGCTGCATTTGCATGCATAATGGTGTATTGCGTCCATCCATGTCTTTTTGAATAAACAAGAAAATATTCGGGACTTTTACTGCACCATCATTTTTTTCGATATGATCGTAAACATCTTTTTCATTCTCCCCTAGAAGGATCATTGATTTAGCCGTTGAGAATGTATTTCCCATTAAATCATGACAAAAATGATAATGTCCTTGGCTTTTTGAAGTAAGATGGAATTCGTTAGATAAATATCGACTATAGATGAAACACTTTTCATTTTCTTTGGAAGGATAACCAAGGATATTATTAGTAAGATATTTTACAACATTCCGCTTAAACTTAAATTGTCTAGCCAATGCCTCTTGTCCTTTTTTGCTAACCTTTTCTGGCAGATAAATACATCCTTTATAGGATGAAAGCAAACTTGTACGTGTTCCTTCACCCCAAAGCAAAGAGATTTTTAATGCCACGAATTCTTCACATAATTGCTGTGCCCATTCTTCACAAAGAGGAAAATAAATAATCGGCATCTTGACGTCCTCTGTAGATTCTATATCTCTAAGAAGATAAAAATCTACAATATGATTTACAAGGCTTAAAAATTTACGCCCTTCCTTTACATGAGCACTAAGAGGATCTAATATGGATATTAATGCCTCAAAATTAGGACTTTCTTGTTCTGTCTTTTTTATAAAGTTTTCGTGAGGCATATTAATTTTGCTTAAGCATTATAATATCTAGATTCATAATCGCACGAGTCATACCAACATAGATTTCAAAGAAAAAATTCTCCCATGAACTTTTAATCTTAGAGTATGGTAAGACAAGAATTATGTTATTGTCCTCTAGTCCCTTATATTTAAGAATTGTTGTATAGGCTAGTGAATTCTTAGATTTTCTATCAATAGTTTTTTCTGACAATTCGACCAATAAAGCGGTCATTTCTGCAATAGTATCATACGTAGAGTCTTCATCCTCATCTTCTTTGTCCTTAAGGTCAGAATGAACGAGCAGAGTCGTTGAAGACATTTCTCCACAATACTCAGCAAGATATTGAGCATGTTCTTTGATTTTTTTCTTTACTTCCCTTACAGAACTACATGTTGTAAATGTAAGTCCAGGAATATTATCTTCTCTAAGTGCTCGTATATATGTTTCAAATGCATCTTGGTTATGTTCAACTTTCAACACCTTATTTGCATACTCTACGATTAATTTGTTTGTGGGAACACGTTTATTCTCGTCAAGGACAAAACAAGCAGCATGCTCAGCTATGATACTTATCACCTCTTCTAAATTACGATCTACATTGCTGTATCCTTGTTCAAGGTCATAAAACACGAGGAAACGACCTTCTTTCAGACCAGCATGTCTTATGTCTGATACCTCATCTAAAAGAATATCTACCCCTTTGTCTGCTACGTCTTGAGCTTCATCTACAATAATGTAATCATAATCCATCTTGTTGATGCATCGTAGTGCTGTTTGCAAATTTTCTCTAAAGTTAGGCTTGCCGTACCTGTTTTCAATATCGAAACATGAATTTGTTATTTCTTTGATATAATTATTGTATGTCTTAACAACACATGAATCTAGACGCTCTGTATCTAAATCCAATCGTACTTTGCTCGCGAGCAGACCGGTCCAACAAAGATATAGACCTTTTAGCCCGCTGTGCCTTTTAATGAATGCCTTTGCCATAGTGGTCTTTCCCGTACCAGGACCACCTTCTATCAATATTCTAGAATTCTTTCTTAATCCTTCCAATATACTAAGATTGTCTATATGAAGCCAATATAGAACCTCTCGTATTGATGTTAATGAGTATTTGTATTTATCTTCTATGGAAAGAGCGAGCGCATTGACAATACCTTTTAAATCTTCCTCTGTCAAACTACGGTTATAACGATTATCACGTTTGTCCTTTCGTATCACTCTCAAACAGAAGTCTGCAAATGAATCATCACTATCTTGATTATTTTTATTCCATAGTTTGTGTGATAGACCAGGCTGAGAGTTGTCGCGAGAAATATCTAACGCACTATGAGGAAATGCACAAACATAATCTACAAAGATTTTCTCTTTCTGTAGTATCCTATTATTTAGTAAGGCCCATTTGTAATTTTCTGCCTGCTTAAATGGAGTTCTACTCATTTCCGTTAGAATACCTTTGCGACGATAATAATAGTAACCTCTCATTATCTCTATCATTCCGCCTTTAACCTCTACAATGATTGCCCCCTCTTTGCAAATGAGAAGAAAATCAATCTGGATTTCATTTTGGCTATAATAAGATATATTAAAAGTCTTATCATACCACATATACCATGTAAGAGGACTGGCCTCGCAATCATGAACAATACGTTCATACATATCCTTCTCGCCTTGCAATACTTTTTGATTGCTTTGGTTTATTCCAATAACGCTTTCTATAGGAAGATTGCCTCTGTGAGATTTTATGATAATTGCCATAATTGTTACTATTAATGTCGTCTCTAATTCCAAAGATCTTCGTCAATAAGATCAGCCATGGTATAATTGAACATTTCTATTAAGTCAGTCCTTCTCTTCGGGAACATCTCCATAACCTCCATAACTGTCCTTAAGGGAAGGCACATTTTTACTTTGTCGTAATATCCAATCTTAATATCTTGTTCAAAATCTTCAAATGTTTTAAGTTTAGGCCTATCTGCAACCTTTAAAGTTTTCTCTTCCCAATATGATTGGTTCCTGTAACAGAATTGCCAGAAAGACATCTTTTTATAAAATTGCTGTTGATTACACCAACGAGCTATTTGTATGTAAAGATTTGAAACAGGTGCGTTATGGTAGTCTTCATGTCTCATAACATAGCCAACACAACCATACTGCATGAGAATTTTTATCCGGTGAAAAAGTTCCCAAATGTCTTTATAAAACATATCTCTTTTGTGTTGTGCCTGCTTAAAACCACAGAATAAATAGAACTTTGTGGACTTCTTGGGATTATGACGTTTCCATATTTTTAGAGCTCGTTCTATCAATTCGCGGTCACGCCAATTATCAAAAGCAAAGATGAAATCTCCGTGATAACGTGCGCGAGATAACATTTCAGCCATCTCCTCTCCATTAGGACTTTGTGCCAACATTCGTTCGTCAAGTCCCTGGCGAAATTGAAAAGGTCGCTTCGTATCAATCAATTGTTGTAAAAGAGGTTTCCATACGGAAAGATCAGAAGCCAGGAAATTGTCATCCCAAAGATATATATATGGTCGCACAAGCCTTCCTTGGTTATCGCGTTCATTGTCTAGAAACCATTCTAATCTAGAATAGGGTAATATTTTGTTTTCTAATTTATTTATGCAAAAGGAGCAATGGCGTACACATCCTCGTGTCAAGAAACCAATGGAATATTTCTGATAATCTTTGTACTTCTCACGCTTGAAACCTTTTAATTCCTGCTGTTCTACGAATGTATCGTATAAATGATAATATGGCATTTGTCTGGCCATACTAATACCGAACTTTTTCCCACCATGAAAATTTCTTAACGTGTTGAGGTATTCATCATTTTCTAGCTTCCTCATATCCTCCTCGCGTCTTTGTCGATATGTTGATACATTTGTTTCATTCGCATAAAAGCCAGTTCCTCCACAAAGGATTTTCTTCTCATCGGGCGTTCCTATTGCACGTTGGTAAAACTCTGGTAATTTTGTAAAAGTAAAAACCTTAGACATATAAATCCTCGTGTAGCGAGAAATGTCAATTTTAGGATCCAGAATTAGTTCAAAAAGAAGACCATTATCATTGAAAAAACCCGCCAATTTTAACAGCACAAGGTTCGGATGACGGGTCCCATTATCTAGAAGATCGGCATCAGCCAATCCTATGTATTTATTGTTAGGGGACTTCTCAGAACTTTTATTTTGACAACTTCCCATATACAATCTATTCGGCCCTATTCATTACCTCTTTTGGAATATATGCCGTTACAATCAATCATCCTTTAAATAACTCAACGACAACTCGTTGCTGCCCTGCTATACAAGCCACCCTCCCTTGAACACCTTTAAATTCCCCATCTGATATAATAACATTATCTCCTAACTTATATTGAATGTTGGGTGACATGACGGGAATTATATGCGGAATCTTTATAGATGTGAGTTTGATGAAATTGTTCATAGCTTCATCACTTACCACGAGTGCCGGATTAAGATTAGGAGCATCTTGGCGAAATGTTGTGTGATCATAGTAAAAACTCAACAGCGGCTTGCTTTCGAATGTGGCAACCTTGTCTCCACTGAGTATTTTCTCAACATCCCTAGCTAATGCATTTACAAAAACGAAAGAAGGTAGTAGCGGTGCCATAACGATGCGCTTCTTACCTTTCTTCATTATTTGCTTATATCGTAACGAAATATAACATTCTATACCATTAGACTCTATAGTATCTTTAGCCTTTTGGACTCGACCATAAGACACTCGAAAGACAAACCATTGCTTGTTTGCCAATGGCACATTCTCCACCAACACTCCACCTTCATTTATGGTGATGGGGGACGTGCCAGAGGTAAGTCTTGCACCATGACACTCGGAAGAAGTGTCTACCTTTTGCCCATTATACAATGAAGCGTCCGTCATTATCAGCTCTTTCAACTTTTCTCTTTGGGAATTGTCAGAATATGGCTACGAATTTAACATTAATTCTCGAGACAAAAGAATTTTAGTGGCGAAATTTTCATCTTGCCACTAAAATTCTTAGTATCACTCTTATCCAGAACATTATTCCTAACAAGAGATTGCCCCAGTGATAGGTTCTCTATCAACAGTCAAGCGTACGATAGCTCTTGAAGAACTCGTTGTTGTGGATGAGCGAGTCCAGCTCCTGATAGTCCTTTGCACGCTTCTCGTTCAGGATGACATGCTGATAGAAGATGCGGTTGGTTCTGTCAAGATCCATCACAGCCAGCTGATACTGGTAAGCACAGAAGGTGAGAAGAGGTGTTCCCCAGACAAAGAGGAGATATGAGACAAACGATAATTTCTGCTTCAATGTCCGATCTTTGAATTTCTGCCACTTGTACTGCAGCCACGACTTCAAGGTCGGTGGCTTCTGTGCAGTGGGGGAGCAGGTCGTAGCCGATAATCTTTAGTACCTTGTGGACAGACTCGGCAGGCTCGTCTATTCCGAGGATGTTTACGCCTATGAAACGGATGAGTCGTTGTATCTCCACAGGAAACTCGGGCGCCCATTTAGCTAGCTGATCTACGGTGAGGATGCCTTGAGCTTCAAGTTTCTTGTAATACTTCTTCTCGTTGCGTCTTCTCATCTTGGTATTTTTTGTCCCAATGCTCTTGGAGTTCTCCGAAGTACGACTTGACAAAGGCATCGCCCAACTTCCGGATGTTCTTATCTGATAGTAGACCAGACGTATTCGGCAGTTCGTCGAAGTTCTCTGACACATTGTCCTTGACATCTTTCTTCAGTTTTTCAGATGGGATGACTATCTCTGGTGCCTCGGGCGGTGCTGTGGGGATAGCATCGACCTTTTGAGTTAAGTCATCCACCTTAGTTTCTATCCCTGGGATTTTATCAGATGAAGCTTTGACAAGCGACATCTCATCAAGGATGTCGTTTAGCTGGTCTTTCTTTTTTTTAGTTGTAATCATTGTATATAGAAACGTTTCGCAACCATTGCCTTTCGCTGAAAGGCGTAACAAAAAAGATGCCTTTCAACAAGGCAACGAGTGAATACGACCGCAATCTGCTGGTCTTCTCCATCGGCGACAAGTGGTTTTTTTTGTCAATATCGAAGCGTTCGACTTCTGTGATCTCAAATCATCGCCCGACGTATCTGTCCTGCTGCAAGCTGAATTCGAAGCCGTTCGTCCGGGCTATCACATGAACCATCGCCATTGGATTTCGATATATTTCAATCAGGATATGACTGATGAACGCATTCTTGAACTTGTAGACGACGCCTATCACCACGTATTAAGCTCTCTGCCTAAATGCGAGCAGGCAAAATATAAGTAAAGCCATCTTCTGCTTTTATCTAACAGCAATAGATGTAAGCCCACTTAATCCCAAGTAAAACATGGCACTTGAAGCAAGCTCCTCTATGCTCCAAGTGCCATTTTCTCTTTAGCAAGACGTCTACTGTCTTTATCCGGCTATAGTTAGCTTCCAACATCTTTTCCAAATCCGAAGCCTTATAGAGGATTTTCCCGGCAAACTGTGTGTAGGGAATAATTCTCCTATCCCATCCCGGTAGTCCTGCAAGGTACGGGGACTGATATACAGCCGTTCGCACACTTCCTTTCCCGTAAGGAAAAGCTCGCCGGCAAAGAGTGGCTTGTGCGTCTCTGCCACTTCCACAATTCTTTTTCCCACACTTCTTAGTGCCGAGACAACCAGCTGCATCTCGTCGCTCTCCATATTCAAATCTTTTGCCATTTCCATTATATTCTGCTGTTTTTAGGTTTGTCTGTTCTTGCAAGGAGCAGCTATTCCACATCCTCACGCCTGTAATAGCACTTGTGGCCGATTTGCGTAAACGGCAGTATACCCGTATCGCGGTAATGCTGCAAGGTGCGCTTGCTGATGTTGAGTAACCTGCACACAACTCCGTTGTGTAGCCAATCTGTGTGTTTGCTCTTTTCTCCGAATGCCTTGTGGCAACATTCTGCAAGGCTCAAGATTTCATCTCGAAGCTTTGCCAATTGGTTTCTGTAATGGCGTAATAGTTCATAATCTTATCTTGTTATTGTTTGTTATTTCAGGCTTTTCCTATTTCCACCTACAAAGATAATGACGCGCAGACGCCTCTCAAAGCTGCAAGGAACAGGAGGGAAGTATAGGGAACAATAGGGAAAAGAACAATCCGCTCCATCGGTTTGCATTTGCGTTTTCCTGTCCCGTCTTTTTCCTTTCATTGCAAAATTAAGATAGGACATTTCTTATTCCATCACTTTTCATTCAAGTGGCAGCTTGTGGCGTCGTAGTGGAATAGCTTGGCAAAGTAATACGATATAAAATATGTTCCAATCAATGGTCTGTTGCTTGTTGAAGCAAAAGACTGTATCTGAAAGCAAACAACGACATTGATATTTCAGCTAACCTTTTCTTCTTACTATCTGATTTTTGCTTAATGAGGCGATAAATGCTCTTCTTTTCTGCTTGCTTCCCTAAGAATTTCGCCGCAGACTGACGCAACATTATGCAAGAAGCTTCTGAATGCTTGGAAGTTACGCATTCTCACCCTAACTTCACTCTTGGAAAACAATTCAAGGAAATAATGAAAAGAGAAGCAGATGCAGGCAATATAAACGACAGGCGAAATCACAATCGCAGGGGTAGCTCATCCCAGAATGCAGAGATAGAAGCCGATCTCTCTACACACTATGAATTCAAATACAACACGGCATTGGGAAGACCTTATTCCTACCAAATTGAGCGACCGAAAAGCGGTCTATCTGAGCAGGGAGACACAGGAACGTGCCGACTTCATTGTGCGTAGGTTAGGCGACAGGGGTAGCACCCTTTCAAGTTTCGTGGAGAACATCGTGCGCACACATTTGGAGGAGTTCGGTGAGGACATAGAGAAATGGAGGAGGTTATAAACCGCAGGAAGGGGGCGAGGGATGAATTTCAAAAGATTTATTTCCCGCTCTAATCCTACTATCGCATTAAAATATGATGTCATATTCTCGTAAATGAGACGTCATATTTGGGCAAATATGACATCATATTTTTAGCAAGCAGACATCTGAATGATGAGAACACCACGAACACAGTTAAACACAGAATGCACGGCATTC
>QWCO01001059.1_pt1 | contig 10874 bp, 13 predicted proteins | sample 1972611 | NCBI WGS metagenome assembly QWCO01 (sample SAMN09866706, study PRJNA288562) | Human oral metagenome isolate term1_saliva, whole genome shotgun sequencing... | reverse complement strand
CTTGAATATCAAAGAACCAGCTTGGGTGTGCGCGATACATCAAGCGCTGACCAGTGCGTGGATTGTGTGGGTATTCGTGGCGAATATAATCAATCTTCCAAACCACGCCACGTTCTTTCAAGATTTTTACTAATGGCTTATTAAATTCCCACACATCTTCACCTGCAAATTCGCCGTCAATATATTTTCCATATTCATCTAACACATGAAAAACTGGAATTCCATATTTTTTACCAAAGTTAAAGTCTTCTTCACCATAAGCTGGTGCGGAGTGAACAATTCCCGTTCCGCTTTCAAGAGAAACATAATCTGCGCCCCAAACTTTATAAGCGTTCTCTTCACCTTCGCCAGAATATTTCGAATCTTCGAAAAGTGGCTCATAACTCAAACCAATCAATTCCACGCCATCGATCAAATTTACAATTTCGAAAGGAATTGATTGTTTTTTCTCATCAACAAAGACTTTTTCGAGCAAATCTTTTGCTAAAATGAAGAATTCATCGCCAACTTTTACTTTTGCGTAGGTAATTTCAGGATTAACAAATAACCCCATATTTGCCGGTAAGGTCCAAGGAGTTGTTGTCCAAGCGAGCATTGCAGTTTTATCTTTTGAGCCTTCTGTATCTTCGAAATCTTTCAACCAGAATTTCACAAAAACGCTGGGGTCGGTTACAGTTTTATAGGCGTCGTTATCCATTGTAACTTCACTTTTCGAAAGTGGAGTTGCCCACGCCGTATCATACATCAAAACACGTTCACCTTCATAAATTTTACCTTTTTCGTAAAGAGTTTTAAACGCCCACCAAACACTTTCCATGAAGTTTTTGTCCATTGTTTTGTAGGCATTTTTAAATTCAACCCAACGACCGATGCGATCAATCGTGCTTTCCCAAAGTGCCGCATTCGAAACCATGCTTTCGCGCGCAGTTGTGATATATTCGGCAAGCGAAATTTTTTCACCAACTTCGTGTCGAGAAGTGATACCGAGCTTTTTCTCAACAAAGTTTTCGGCTGGCAAACCGTGCGTATCCCAACCCCAACGGCGTTCAACTCGCTTGCCTTTCATTGTTTGATAGCGCGGAACAGCATCTTTTACGATTGAGCTAAGGAGTGTTCCGTGGTGTGGCACACCAGTAATGAATGGAGGGCCATCATAAAACACGAAAGCGTTATCTTCGCTACGGTTTTCAACTGATTGCTCGAAAGTTTTTTCTGCTTTCCAGCGCGCCAAAACATCGGCTTCGTATTCTTTTGCTCGTCTTCTTGAATTTGCTTGAAATTTCATTCTTCCTCCTATGAATTTACTTTATAACTTAGCTTCATCATTTCTTTTGCAGTTTCTAATTGGTCAATATTATCTATTTTCATTTGATAACAACCCGTAGCCCAATGTCCTTTTTTCGAAACATCTTCAATATTAGGATATATTTTTGAATCAAAATCAGAATGTTTAATATTAAGATTTAAACATAGAGAGTTTTTCCAAACAACAATACTAAAAATATTTTTCTTTCTAACTTTGAAAGCTAAATACATCTTCTTTACATCTGGTTGAATTTCTGGACTAATATTCTCGGCAAAATCTTTCAACTCCCAGTAAAACTCCTGAATAAAATCTGAACCTCTAGACACCAACTCATCTTCGCTATAATTAACAATTTCCTTGAGTACAGTTTTTTCGTCATTACTATTTTTTGCTATATTCGCTTGGTTTTTTTGAGTCCTTCCCTTTTTTGAACCTTTTTGCAAATATTCCACTATATCGCCGTACTTTCTAAATTCATATAACTCTACTGGGAAATTTTCGGTAGTATACTCACTTGCTCTAAGCTGGTATTCTGTGAATTTTGGAGAAATAAGAATTACGCGCGATTGAGACCAATCAATCTTTGGTAGCCCTCCTCCATTTTTCTCAATAAATTTCAAAATGAAAGCTTCCTTGTTTTTCAACATCAACGATAAATAAGCCAGACCCTGGTCCGCAACAGAATCACTTTTGATCTTTTTGTATTCAATAATTACAAAACTATTGCTTTCATCATCAAAAGCTAATGTATCTATCCGTAAGTTGTCAACAGCAAATTCTGTCTCTATAAACCTTAAGCCAAAAACCTCTTCAAGGTTATCTTCGGTCATTTTCTGAATATCTTTCTCAAGATATTTTTGAGAAACATTCTCTTGTTTAATAGCTGTTAATTTTTCATTATTCAATCTATAAAGCATGTCTCTGCCCTTTCCTAAATTAAAAATCACCTCTTTTAGATTCGAGAACCAAGCAAGCTCGGCGATACCATCTCGATTCCAAAAGAAGTGATTCTTTTAGCCCTTAATTTTAGCTTTTACGGAGCTTTCCCGCCCAGTTCTAATCGGTTAAACCTTTCTTCTGGGAGCTTCGCGGTTGATAGCCGCTCATTTATCAAAATAAAACGCTTTTATAAGCTTATTTTACCAGAAATTAAAGATATTTTCAAGCTTTTCTTCGTTTGTTTCTGCTGAATTCGTCATCTTTTGCATTGCCCACTTCACGAATCACTGACATCGCATCTAACTGACGACCTGCTCCAGGTTTTTTAACCTTAAAGTCAACTCCATCAATAACAACTTCCTTATAGCTGTTTCGAACATATTTATCTGCACTAATCGAAATTTTCGACATATTAAACCTTTCTTTTTAGTTATTAACATATACAACTGTAAATACAAATAGTCGAGTGCTTGAGGATTAAAATAATATGATGTATAATTTTATTGTAAAATTCTAAATAAAAGGAGTTTAAAATGGCTAAAAGACTTAAAGACTGTAAAACTGGCAAGGAGGCATTTGAAAATGTCCCTTGGGTAAGGAGGCTAGTGATCGGCGCAATTGTATTTGTTGGATTTGTCTTTTTAGTCACCGTTATAGAAGGTATCAACAAGAGTGGTAAACAACCAGAAAATAAACCAGCAGAACAAACAACAACTCAAGAACAAGTTAAATTCGTGCAAGGTGGAATATATAAGACAAACTCCGGAATCGACCTTAAAATTAAAAAATTAACTAATGCTGCAGATCAACCATACTACAACGTTATAGCCAATATTAGCAAAGCAGACACTACTTGGCACAATAAAGCAAAAGAAGTTATTGAATACATTAGTGAAAAAACAAACACTAAAGACTTCTCTGTTTCAATTTCAGATAAAGAAAGCAACACAGACTTATTAAATTGGAACATTCAAAAAGATAAAAAAATGTTCTACACATACCCAACAGAAGATAACGAATCAGAAGTTTTTGATTTATAAAGCAAAAAGACCACCTATCGGGTCTTTTTCATATCTTATATAAGCTCCTTAAGGGTATAAAACACGCCAAGCCTCAACTTAGCGTGCGTAATATGCAACTTCGTCAAAAAGTGGGAGTGGTTTACCTCGCCACTGTTGCAGCAAGCGTCCTTCATCTGTAATTGCTAAAATTGTTGGATATTCAACTACATCATAAGCTCGCAAGAAAAACTCATTCCTGCCGGAATCGGGATCCATAACTTCGACTTTTAAGCCCGTTTGCCTTTCGAAATCTTCAATATATTCTCGAACTTCACGGCCATGATCGCTATAATCTTTATAGACTACTACAATTCTCATTTTCACCTCTAACTTTTGCTAAAATATCTTCGAAATCTTCAACCGTTTCGAAACCGTTAAACACACTCGCAAAACGAATATACGCAACTTTATTCATTTCAAACAGAACCGCCAAAACAGTTTCGCCAATCTGATGCGAAGAAACTTTGTTCGATTTTTGAAGAAGTTCGTTTTCGACACGGTTGATAATTTCTTCAACTTGAAGGTCTGAAATGAACTTTCCGATTGAACGAATAATTGAGCTTTTAAGCTTTTCGCGACTAAACTCTTCTCTTCCGCCCTGCGATTTAATAACAATAATCCGCGGTTTTTCGATTCGCTCGTAAGTTGTGAAGCGAGTTCCATCTGGAGCAACTCGGCGACGGCGCACAGACTGGCCGTCGACCGACATCCGACTTTCAAGAACCTTGGTTTCGTCGAGCTTAAATTCCATTAGTCTTCCTTTTTATTGCGTTTTCGGCGGCGCAAAAATGCAGGAACATCACTTTCGTCTTTTTCTTCGTCTTGAGCCCAAATATTTTTGGTTTCAATATCACTCGTGAAATCTTCAGCTGAAGATGGTTCTTCTTTTTTAAGTTCCATATCAATTGCACTAGAAACTTTTTCGTCAATTTCTTGAGCACCTACGTGTTCGTCTTCAAGATTGAAAGTTTTCGAAACAACGTTTTCAAGTGATGATTCAACTGGAGCTGGTTCGCTATAATCACGATCGAAACCAGTTGCTACAACTGTAATAATTAATTCATCTTCAAGATCTGGATTCAATGTTGCACCAAAGATAATATTTGCATCTGGAGCAACTGCACCTGTGATGATTTCGGCAGCTTCTTGAATTTCGCTCATACTCATATCATAACCACCGGCAACATTGAACAATACACCTCGAGCACCTTCAATTGAAACTTCAATCATTGGGCTTTCGATAGCTTGTTCAGCAGCTTTTTGTGCTCGATTATCACCGCTTGCACGACCAATTCCCATCAAGGCTGAACCAGCATTACTCATGATTGATTTAACGTCAGCAAAGTCAAGGTTAATCAAACCGTGCTCAGTAATAAGTTCTGAGATACCTTGAACTCCTTGACGAAGAACATCGTCAGCAATTTTAAAAGTCTCAAGAAGAGGAAGGTTGCGATCAACAGTTTGAAGAAGTCTATCGTTAGGAATTGTAATTAAAGTATCAACTGCGGCTGCAAGTTTTTCAATTGCCCAGTCGGCGTTAGTTTTTCGTTTTGCGCCTTCAAAAGCGAATGGTCGAGTAGCAACACCAATCGTTAAAATACCCATTTCGCGGGCAATTTCAGCCACAACATGACCAGCACCAGAACCAGTTCCACCACCGGCACCAATAGCAATAAACACCATATCTGCGCCTTCAAGAGCCTCGCGGATTTCTTCGCGCGATTCAAGAGCAGCGCTTTCTCCAACGATAGGGTCAGCACCCGCACCCAATCCGTTTGTTGTTTCACGACCAAGGTGAATTTTTTTATCAGCTTTTGATTTGTACAACGCTTGAGCGTCGGTATTCATTGCAATAAATTCAATGTTGTTTAGGCCAACATCTTTCATTCGGTTAACGGCGCTTCCACCTGCGCCACCAATTCCTACAACTTTAATTTTTGCAAAAGTTTCAACTTCATTCGGTTTAATTTCTGGCATTTCTTCTCCTTAATTTACTCCCATTATATCACTTTATCGCTTTTTCTTAAAGAATCTTGCGAAAAATCCAAAGCTCTTAGGCTCAAAACTATCTCGATATTCTTCTCTTCTCAAAACCACATTTCTTGCTTCAATTATCAAGCCAACTGCAGCTGAAAATTCTGGTTTATTCACTTCTTGTGAAACAGTTCTCTCAACACCGTTTTTACCAATTCGAGTTGCTAGCTGTAATTGTTTTCTCGCGTATTCATCAATTCCTTTAAGGTTTGAGCCTGCTCCTGCTAGTACAATTCCGTTTGGTAATTGATTTTCGAAACCTGATTTTTTAAGAACTTTTTTAACTTCTTCAAAAATTTCTTCAAGTCGCGCCTCAATAACTTCTTCGATTTCTCGTGTATTAAAGCTATAATGCTCGCGACCATGTTTCACAACAATATCGCCGCTTTCTTCTCTTTCGAAAGCAAAACCATGCTTAATTTTTATTTCTTCGGCAACCTCTGGTGAAACTTTCAAACAAATCGCAAGGTCGTTGGTAATATTGATTCCACCAAGTGGAATAACTTCTAATAATCGCAACGCACCATCTTCATAAACTGCCACTCCAGTAGTTGAGGCACCAAGATCAACAACTGCAACGCCGTTTTCTTTTTGGTTATCTGTCAACAATGCTCGAGAAGAAGCCAAAACGCTTGGAACATAAAGTTCTGGGTCAAGATCTAATCTTGCAGCAGTATTTCTTAAGTTATCTATATTTGAATCTAGTGCCGAAATAGCGCTACCGTGAACCTCTAAGCGAACACCTTCCATTCCGTAAGGATCAACCAAGCCTTCTTGATTGTCGAGATTATAATAATATGGAATAAATTCCAAAACTCGATGATTTGCTGGAATTTTACCAATTGTAGCAACCTCTTCAACTCGCTGAAGATCTTCTTCATCTACAATTCCATCTGGTGAGTTGATCGCAATCATTCCATCAGTATTCGTGCTTAAAATATGTGCACCATTGACGCTAAATATAGCGCTGCTGCTTTCATAGCCAGCCATTCTTTCTGCCTGAAGCAAAGCCTTATCTAAAGCTTGATAAACGCTTTGAGCGTTAGTTATCACCCCTTTTTTCATTCCGTTATTTTCTGCGGAGCCAACACCGATAACATTTGGCATTCCTTCTTTATCAAAGTTCGCAATAATAACACGAACTTTTGAAGTTCCAATATCTACTCCTACCACATTTCGAGAATTCTCATTCATAGTTCCATTATACCGTTAATGCTAATTTTTATCAAGTACGAAAATAGCAAATAATAAAAAAACACCCCTCGCAGTGATTAGGTGTTCTTTTGGAAAATAATTTCTGGTGCTGGGAGAAAGATTCGAACTTTCGAAGGCATCTGCCGACAGATTTACAGTCTGTTGTGTTTGACCGCTTCACTATCCCAGCTCTTTAACTTGTATTAAAAAATACTTGGAGCCACCTTTCGGATTCGAACCGAAGGCCTGCTGTTTACAAAACAGCTGCTCTAACCAGCTGAGCTAAGGTGGCATATCACCAAGTACGTTTCTAATTATACACGAGCCTTTTCAAAAATGCAAGTACTTTTTTAATTTATTTTTTCAAAATTTCTATTGTTGAATCTACAATCTGGAAATCTGGTAAAAAATGGGAGATTTTTTTACGAATCTCAGCAGCTCTTGAAATATCGCTCACGAAAATTCTTGCTGTAAAAATATGTTCCGCTCCGTCAAGGCTCCAAAAATGAATATTTTCAATTTTCAAAACACCTTCAACCGCTAAAATTTGCTTTTTAATTTTGTTCAATTTTTTTGTACTTGGCGCACGTTGAGTTAAGATTTTCAAAACTCCCCAAGCGTTTGAAACTGCTCCCCAAGAAATAAATAATAAAATACACAAACTTGCCACACGATCGAGTATATGAAGTCCTGAAAATGAAATTAAAACAGAGGTGACGAATGTTAAAATCCAACCAAGCAAATCTTCAATTAAGTGAAGTGAAACCGTTCGGTCAAGAATATTTTTCGAACCATATAAGCGTGCTGTAGCAAATAAATTCACTAAAATTCCGACAATCGAAACAATCATCAACCCCGGAATATTCACATATGGATGAACATGCGGAAAAGTAAATTCATAATATACAGAAATCGCCATTGTGTATGAAAGCCATAAAATCACACCAGCATTTAGAAGTGCACCAAGTGTTTCAAAGCGCTTGTATCCATAGCTCATTACTGAAGTTGGCTTTTTCTTGCTTAGTTTGTTTAGGATTAATGTAATTGTGAGTAAAATTGCATCACCTAAATCATGAACAGCGTCGGCGGAAATCGCTGCCGAACCAAAAAGTGACCCAAAGAAAAATTCCAAAATTGAAAAACCTAAATTTAAACAAATTGCTAATGGGAGATTGCTTGGATTTTCGTGATTATGAACTCCGCCAAAATAAGCATGCACCTGTTTGCAAGCTTTTTTTTCTTTCGAAAATTTATCTCTCCTTCCCATTTTTCGAAATTTTATTCTAAAGTAAGAATTTCCGCTCCATCTTTTGTGACTAAAATCGTGTGCTCAAAATGCGCTGAAAGTGAACCATCTTTCATCAAGACATCCCATTCACTATCTGTTCCGTTAAAAATCACATCACCTTTGCCAAGAGAAGTCATAGGTTCAATACAGAAAGTATCACCTTCTTGAAAAACAACACCTTGACCAGCATGCCCATAATTTGGAACTTCTGGATCCATGTGCATTTTAACACCAATTCCATGACCAACCAAATCTCGAACATTACCGAGTTTTGATTTTTTAAGTGATTTTTCAACTGCGGCCCCAATATCACCAGTTTTTACACCAGGTTTAACAACTGAAATTCCAGCAGCGAGTGCTTTTTTTGTATCATTCAAAAGATGTTTTACTGCACCTTTTGGTTCTTCGCCAATAACTGTTGTCACAGCGGAATCGGTCATCATTCCTTTAAATTCAATAACCATATCAAATTTTACAACATCACCTTTTTCAAAAGGGATATTATTTGGAGCGCCATGAACGACGCAATCATTCACCGAAATGCAAACTACGCCCGGAAAATTCACCTCTGGAGTGAGATATGCAGATTTTGCTCCATATTCTTTAATTTTCTTGCGCGCAAAATCATCAACTCCAAGACCAGTCGTTCCGACTTTCGAAAATTCCGTAAGCTCACGTAAAATTCGCGCGAGGATTTTTCCACCCTCACGCATTGCTTGAATTTGCGCTTCAGTTTTATTGCCAGTAACTAAATTCCGCACGATTCAATTTCCTCCATAATTCGATCGTGAACTTGCCCAACCGTGCCTGTTCCATCGATATGAGCAATTCGCACGCCATTTTCATTAAAATAATTCAAAACTGGATACATCTCTTGCCGATAAATTCGAAGGCGCTCATCGATAACTTCTGGCGTGTCATCAAGTCGACCGCGAATTTCAAGCCGGCGCATCAATTCACTCCGCGGAACCTCTAAAACAATCACCAAATCAACATTTCGCCCGTGATTTTGTTTGTTTTCGATCAGCCATTTTGCTTGTGCGAGCTGGCGTGGATAACCATCAAGAATTACCTGCTTAACATTTTTTCCATTTGCACGATCAAGAGCCTCGCCCATTACACGATTAACAATTTCTGGATCAACCAGTTTTCCAGTACTCATTCGCGCGAGAAGTTCAGGATCCTTGCTATCGCGCAAAAGCTGACCAGCACCAAGCCAACGCCAATCATTCCGTGCTGCCAATAAATTACCCTGAACACTTTTACCAGCACCTGCTGGACCAAAAAATACAATCATTAAATTCCTTTTGTTTTTAAATTATATACTTTTATATTATAGCATAAAAAAATTTAAAAGTTAGAAATCTTGACAATAATTAGATCTTCTCGAATATCTACCGTCACCAAGACCTTCAAGATAGCCAAAAATAGCAACACTTCCTTCTTTCTCTTCTGGAATTAAACCGCCCCCATTTTCATTTTTTCTATCCGTGCACTTCGCTCCAATCATTATGAAGGCTATATTATAATATTTTTTATCAGAGCCATTTATCCATTCGGTCATAGGAGAGAAAGAATGTCTTCCATTAGGCCCATCACCAACATAATCCTTCCAATGAAAATCACCTTTATGCGTTATCATATACCCATCAATAATATTTGTTTCTTTTAAATATTGAGCTAAAACACCTTTTCCAATTGGAGAAATATTCCCAGTTCTCTCACCAACTTTTTCGAAAGTCGGAAATTCACCTTTGTTATTCGACTTATATGTTTGTATTGCTGAAGCGATTACGGAATAATCTTGCTTTCGAGCCGTATTTCGCTGATTACGTTGCAGAGCCGGCAACCCAAGAAATACCATTAAAAATATCAATCCAGCAATTGCGAGCACTAAAACAACTTCAATAATCGTAAAACCATAGTTAAGCTTATGCTTTTTCATAACACTATTATAAATTATTGTTCCCACAAAATCAATAAAGAACTACCCAAAAAATGAATAGTTCTTTATTCTTAACTTAATTCCTCTTTCACAATTTTAGCTAAAACCGCGCCATCGGCAGAATTACCAAATTTTGCTTTCATTTTACCAATAATTGCGCCCATTTGCTTAATTGAAACTTCACCCATTTCCGCAATTTCAGCTTTAACCGACGCACGAATTTCATCTTCGCTCGCCATTTCTGGCAAATATTTCGAAAGAATTTCAGCTTCTTTTAGTTCATTTTCAGCACGCTCTTCATCTAATAAACTTGCTGCTTCTTTACGCTTTTTTACTTCTCGCGCAACTAGCGTTTCAATTTCAGAATTATCCAAACCCTCTTCACGCTTACCAAGTTTTACTTCTTCGTCTAAAATTGATGCTTTTAGACCTCGCAAAACTGTAGTTTCGAAAGTATTTCGCGCAAGCATTGCAGTTTTTAAATCTGCGTTAATTTGTTCTTTTAACATTCTTACTCCTTTTTAAAATAAAAACTAATCTCTAGGGTGGGATTTAGGTTTTTGTTCTCCATAAAACAAATCTCCTTTTCCCCTATTTAAGTTCCAGACACCTTTATGTTCAGGCTTTGACCCCCCAATATTTCAAGTTGTCGATATAGAAATATTTTCCTTTATGCCCATAAAAATATTCAGTTTCTCCATACTTCTCAATTATTTCTGCGAGCCTTTCTAAATCCTTATCTTCACCGTTGTTTTTGCTCAGTGCGTATTCGTGTGGCGCTGTTTTAGCATACGTTTTAGCAAAAATCCACTCATACTTTTCTACAATACTGCGAGCTTCTGCCACTATTTGTTCTTTTAGCATTTTCATCATTTAAAATAAATCCAGCCTTTTGACTGGAATTTATGTTTTTAGCGAATACCAAGTCGCATTTTTTGTGCTTTTTCAGCACGGCGTTGATTTCGAACGATTGCTTTTTTACGTCGTTCAACCTTGCTTAGAGGCTTCGAAAATCGCATTGACGCTTTAGCTTCGCTCAAAACTCCACTTTGTAGAACTTTTCGATTAAAGCGACGAATGATGTTTTCGTTAGCTTCTTTCTGGTCT